>Ga0193744_1000363_pt1 | contig 10041 bp, 8 predicted proteins | sample L1a1metaG_FD_143056 | JGI IMG/M metagenome (GOLD analysis project Ga0193744, IMG submission 143056) | Soil microbial communities from a riparian zone of the East river system, Colorado, United States - L1a1 | ecosystem: Environmental > Terrestrial > Soil > Riparian zone | place: USA: East River... | reverse complement strand
CTGCGCGACCTCTCGGTGTCGCGCACCAGCTTCCAGTGGGGCATCCCGGTGCCGGAGGACGACCCCGACGGGCTCCGCCACGTGATCTACGTGTGGATGGACGCGCTGACCAACTACCTCACGGACCTGTGCGCGCCGGACGGCGATCCGTTCGCCGGCCCCGACGTCGCGCGATACTTCCCGTCGACGATTCACCTGATCGGCAAGGACATCCTGCGGTTCCACACGGTGTACTGGCCGGCGTTCCTGATGGCGGCGAACCTGCCGCTGCCGCGCGGGATCTTCGCGCACGGCTGGTGGACGGTGCGCGGCGAGAAGATCTCGAAGTCGATGCCGGCGACCCGGATCGATCCGATCAAGCTCGCCGACGCGATCGGCGCCGGCTCGCCGCTGGGCCGCGCGATCGGCATCGACGCCATGCGCTACTACCTGCTGCGCGAGATGCCGCTGGGCAACGACGGCGACTTCACGTTCGAGTCGCTGTTCGGCCGGTTCAACGCCGAGCTCGCCAACGACCTCGGCAACCTGATCAACCGCAGCCTGACGCTGATCGGCAAGCTTGCGGCGCAGACCCCGCCGGCGCGCGACGACGCGCTGTACCGCGCGGGCGAGAACCCGTACTGGCAGCTCGAGGTCCACGCCAGCGAGGCGTGCGGCCACGCCGCGGCGCAGTTCGACGCGTTCGCGCCGTCGCGCGCGCTCGAGACGATCTGGCGGTTCGTCGCGATGGCCAACCGGTTCATCGACCAGACCCAGCCGTGGGCGATGGTGCGGAGCAAGGACCCGGCGCTCGGCCACGCGCTGTGGTGCCTGCAGTCCAGCCTGTGGCTGATCGCGCGGCTGATCGCGCCGGTGCTGCCGGCGACCGCCGGCGCGCTGCGCCACTGGATCGGCGACGGCGACGCCGCGATGACCTGGCCCGAGCCGGTGCAGGGCCGCGTGCTGCCGCTCGCGCCGGCCGCGCTCGCCGCGCTCGCGCCGTCGCCGCTGTTCCCGCGGCTCGACGACAAGCTGCAGCAGGTCATCCTCGACAAGATCGTCCCGCCCGATGCCGCGGCGAGTCCGGCCGCACCGGCCGCGCCAGCGGCCGCGCCAGCGGCCGCGGCCGCGCCCCCCGCTGCCCCACCCACCGCCGAGCCGCGCAGCGCGCCGCTCGCGCCGATCAAGATCGACGAGTTCGGCCGGATCGAGCTGCGGGTCGGCACCGTGCTGTCCGCCGCGGCGGTGCCCAAGGCCAAGAAGCTGCTCCAGCTCTCGGTCGATCTCGGAGAGCCGCAGCCGCGCACGATCGTCGCCGGCATCGCCGAGACCTACGCTCCCGATCAGCTCGTCGGCAAGCAGGTGATCGTCGTGGCCAACCTCGAGCCCGCGACGATCCGAGGCATTGCGTCGCAGGGTATGCTACTCGCCGCGGGCGAGGCCCAGGTCCTGGGAGTTTCGGCGCTCGATCGCAACGTGCCCGCGGGAACCCGAGTACGATAGCCTCGGTATGTCGGAGCTTCGCCGCGCCGCGCGCCTCGTGGTCAACGCGCCCGCGATCGTCGAATCGATCGGGCAGGGTCCGATGCACCTGCACCCCAACCTCGCGGCGGTGTTCCGGCGCGTCCAGGCCGACGCCACCACGGTCGGCCAGCGGTTCCCGGCGGTGGTCCGCGATCTGTCGACCAACGGCGCGTTCATCTCGGCGCCGCCGCTGCCGCTGCTGTCGCGGGTCGCGGTCAAGTTCGACATCAAGGGCGTCGGCGCGGTCGATGCGGTCGGCTGGGTGCTGTGGCAGCGCGCCGAGGACTGCGAGCTGCCGGCGGCGACCGGCACGGTCTTGCTGCCCAAGGGGTTCGGCGTGCTGTTCGAATCGATCCCGCTCGAGATCCGGTCCGCGATCGCCGCGCTGGTCGCGCGCTCGTGACCCCGCGGTCGTTCGCGTTCCGCCCGCGCTACCGCGGCCTGGCGTGGGGCTCGATCGGGGTCGGCGGCGCGGTCGCGGGCGTCGCCGTCGCGCTCGGCGCGGTCCTCGTTCCGCTGGTCAGCGGCGCGCTCGGCGTCGCGCTCGGCGCCGCCTACCTCGCCTCGCCGACCTGGCGGATCGCGGTCACGCTCGACGACACCGGGCTCCGCGTCGGCTCGCCGAGCCGGCTGCGGTTCCAGCTCGCGTGGGGCGACATCGTGCGCGTGGTCGCGTCGCCGGCGACCAGCTCGTGCTTCGTCGACGGCGGCGCCCCCGAGCGCAGCCTGCTGGTGCCGGGCGACGGCGCGCCGGCGCCCTACGACATCGCGGATCGCGCGGCGCTGGTCGACGCGATCCTCGCGCGCGTACCGGCCGACAAGGTCACCCGGGTGGCGTCGCTCGACAAGGTGTGAGCGTCCTGGTCGGCGCGCCTCGCGCAGCGGCCACCGCCGCGCGGCATGCTAGGGTCGCCGGCGGTGTCGTACCTGTTCCCGAGCCCCACGATCACGCTGGAGGCGGCGCTGCGCGATCTCGCGCAGGGCAGCCCGAAGGCGCGGACCGCGGCGGCGCGCGCGCTGGGCGACGTCACCGAGCCGGCCGAGCAGCGCCGCGCGGTCGACGCGCTGGTCCGCGCGCTCGACGACGATCGACCCGAGGTCCGGGCCGAGGCGTGCGCCTCGCTCGGCGAGCTCGGCGATGGCTCGGCGCTCGCCGTGCTGGTGCGCCGGCTCGACGACGGCGTCGCCGTGGTCCGGCAGAGCGCGGCGATCGCGCTCGGCACGCTCGGCGCGGCGGGCGGCTTCGAGCCGCTGGCCGAGGCGCTGCGCGACGGCCCGGCCGACCTGCGGTTCCAGGCCGCGACGTCGCTCGCCGAGATCGATCCGGCGCGCGCGTTCGATCCGCTGATCGCGGCGCTCGACGACGGCGACGCGCAGGTCGTCGCCGCGGCGGCGCTGTCGCTCGGCGCGATCGGCGACGCGCGCGCGATCCCGCGGCTCGCCGCGCTGCTCGAGCACCGCGAGCCGGCGACCCGGTTCGACGTCGCGTACGGGCTCGCCGATCTCGGCGATCCGCGCGGCCGCGCCGTGCTGACCGCGGCGCTGGGCAACGCCGAGCGCGCGTGGGACGCGGTGATCGCGCTCGCGCGGCTCGCCACGCCCGACGCCGCCGAGGCGCTCGGCCGCGCGCTGGTCAGCCGCCACACCCCGCCCGAGGCGACCGTGCTCGCCGCCGGGTCGCTGCTGAAGATCGCGCCGTACGGCGCCCACCACGACGCCGCGCGCCGCGTGCTGCTCGCCGCGCTCACCGCGCGCAAGGTCCACGTCCGCGGCGTCGCGGTCGAGCAGCTCGGCGAGGTCGGCGGCGAGTGGGCGACCGCGCCGCTCGAGAAGCTGGCGCGCAGCGGCAAGGGCGCCGAGCTGGTCGAGTCGATCGCCGGGGCGCTGCGCGCGATCAGCTCGCGCAGCGAGCTGCCACTCGCCGAGCGCGCTGCGAGGGGCGATGCCGGTAGCGTTGAAGCGAGCGCGGCCGAGAATAGTGCCGAAACCAGCGCCGAGCGCGCTGCCGGGAGCGGCGCGGGGGCCGGGAAGTCCGCCGGGGGCGCGGCGTGATGCTGATCGACTCGCACGCCCACGTCGACGGCGCCGAGTTCGACCCCGACCGCGCCGAGGTGCTCGCCCGGGCCCGCGCCGCCGGGGTCCAGCGCATCATCGTGATCGGCGCGGTCGGCGACCCCGACAGCGCCGAGCGCGCCGTCGCGCTCGCCGAGCGCGATCCCGAGATCTGGGCGACCGTGGCGACCCACCCGCACGACGCCGGGCGGATGACGCCGGACTGGTGGGCGGTGCACCATCGGCTCGCCCGCCACCCCCGGGTGGTCGCGATCGGCGAGACCGGGCTCGACTACTACTACGACCACTCACCGCGCGACGCGCAGCAGGCGGCGTTCGCGCGGTTCATCGAGCTCGCGCGCGAGGTCGGCAAGCCGGTGGTGTGCCACATCCGGGACGCCCACGACGACGCCCGCGCGATCCTGCGCGCCGGCGGGGTCACCGACTGCGTGATCCACTGCTTCACCGGCACGCCGGACGATGCCCGGGCCTACGCCGAGCTCGGCTACTACGTCTCGTTCTCCGGCATCGTGACCTACAAGACCGCCCAGGGCCTGCGCGACGCGGTGCCGCTGGTCCCGCGCGATCGCCTCCTGATCGAGACCGATTGCCCCTACCTCGCCCCGGTCCCGCGGCGCGGAAAGCGCAACGAGCCGGCGTTCCTGACCCACACCGCCGAGGTGGTCGCCCGCTGCTCCGGCATGAGTTTCGAGGACTTGGCCGAGGTCACGACGCACAATGCGTGCCGGGTGTTCGGCCTGCCGTCGCCCACGCTCGGCGGCGGCGCGCCGGCTTGACGGGCTGCGCCGTGACGGGTATAGATTCCGCCTTCGTTTCGGCAGCGTAGGAGCTGTTCGCCATGGCACTCAAGATCGGCCTGCTCGGCAAGAAGATCGGCATGACCCAGGTGTTCGCGGATGACGGCGAGGCCGTCCCGGTCACCGTGATCCAGACCGGTCCGTGCCTCGTGATCGGCACCCGCACCCCGGAGCGCGACGGGTACTCGGCGGTCGTGCTCGGCTTCGACGAGAAGCCGGTGCGGCTCGCCACCAAGCCCGAGCTCGGCGCGATCAAGGACACCGGCACCAAGCCGCAGCGGTTCATCCGCGAGCTCCGGCTGCCCGCCGAGGAGGTCGCCAAGTACACGGTCGGCCAGGTGCTCGGTCCCAAGGACGTGTTCGTCGATAACGCGCCGATCGACGTCGAGGGCACCAGCAAGGGCAAGGGCTACCAGGGCGTGATCAAGCGCCACCACATGAAGGGCATGACCCGCGCCCACGGCACCCACGAGTACTTCCGCCACGGCGGCTCGATCGGCTGCCGGCTGACCCCGCAGCGGGTCCACAAGGGCAAGCGGATGGCGGGCCAGATGGGCAACGAGAAGGTGTCGATCCAGAACCTCCAGGTGCTGCGGATCCTCGCCGACGACAACGTCATCCTGGTCCGCGGCTCGGTGCCCGGCGCCGCCAACGACTACGTGGTGGTGACCAACGCGGCGACCCGCACGGTGTACCGGCGCAAGGGCGTGGGCAAGGAAGAGATCCGGTCGAAGAACCCGCTCAAGGCGTCCAAGAAGGCCGCTGCCGGCCGCGGGTAGCTCGACCGAAGCGCGCGGCGCAGGTCGCGGATGGGCAAGCTCGATGACCGCAGCGCGCGCCGCGATCGCTTCCACCAGAAGGCGAAGCGCGAGGGGTTCGCCGCGCGCGCGGTGTACAAGCTCGAGGAGATCGACACGCGCCACGCGATCTTCGAGCGCGGCATGTCGCGCGTGCTCGACCTCGGCTGCTCGCCCGGGTCGTGGCTGCAGTACGCGCGGCAGCAGCTCGGCGAACCGGCGCGGCTGGTCGGGCTCGACCGCGGTCCGCTGCAGCGGCCGCCGGCCGGCGCGCGGATCGTCGTCGGCGACGTCATGACCGTCGAGCTCGGCGAGCTGCTCGGCGAGCTCCCCGCGTTCGACCTCGTGCTCAGCGACATGGCGCCCGACACCTCGGGGATCCGGCACCTCGACCAGGCGCGCTCCGAGGCGCTGTTCGAGCGCGCGCTCGAGATCGCGATCGCCGTGCTCGCGCCCGGCGGCAACTTCGTCGGCAAGCTGTTCCAGGGCCCGGACTTCAAGCGGCTGACCGAGGCGGTGCGCGCGCGGTTCGCGATCCAGAAGACCGCCAAGCCGGCGTCGAGCCGCCAGATCTCGATCGAGCAGTACGTGATCGGCAAGGGGTTCCGCCCGCACGCGCGCGGAGCCGCGCCGTGAGCTCACCGCTGCGCCTGGTGATCGACCGCTGGGGCCCGCCCGCGCCGCGCAAGATCGAGGCGGCGGTCGAGGTCCTGCACCGCGGCGGGGTCGCCGCCTACCCCACCGACTCGATCTACGCGCTGGGCTGCGCGATCGAGGCGCGCGACGCGATCGAGCGGATCTACCGCGCCAAGGGGATGAAGAAGAACCAGCGGCTCGCGCTGATCTGCCCCGATCTGTCGACCGCGTCGGAGTTCGGGATGTTCTCGCAGACCGCGTTCCGGCTCGCCCAGCGGATCTTCCCCGGCCCGTACACCCTGGTCCTGCCGGCGACCCGCAGCGTGCCGCGCACGCTGACCGACGCCAAGCGCCGCACCGTCGGGATCCGGGTCACCAGCCACCCGATCGCCCAGGCGCTCGCCGTCGCGCTCGGCCGGCCGCTGCTGACCACCAGCGCGATCGCGCCGGCGACCGGCGAGCCGTGCCGCGACGCCGACGAGATCCTCGAGATCTTCGGCCGGCACATCGACGTCGTGATCGACACCGAGCAGACCCCGGCCGAGCCGTCGACCGTGATCGAGGTCGACGGCGACACGATCACGCTGATCCGCGAGGGCCAGGGTCCGATCGCCGGGATCCTGGACGCCTGACCCGGCCCCGGCCCCGGCCCCGGCCCGCCGCGGCGGCGCCGGCTACTGCCGGGTGATCACCACGTCGTCGACCCCGGCCTCGACCAGGCTGGCGGTCGCGTTGTCGGCCGCGGTGATCAGGATCCGCACGGTCTGGCCCGCGAACTGCGAGATGTTGGCGGTGGTGGTCACCCACGCCGCATCGTCGTCGACCGCGCTGCCGAGCTCCTCGATCACCGTCTGCGTGGTCGCGCCGACGATCTGGACCCGGAACACGTCGGCGTTCGTCGCGTTGGTTCCGTGCGCGAAGTAGAACGCGAGCGACAGGGTCACCGTGCCGCCGGCCGGGATCGCGATCGCCGGCGACCGGATCGTGGTCACGCCGCCGTCGATGTCGTTGTCGCCCGCCGCCGCGCCCGCCGCGCCGCCGGTCACCAGGTCGAAGCTGCCGCTGTTGGTGGTGCCGAGCTGCTTGGGCCCGCTGCTGTTGGTGTCGCCCGGGTTGGCGCGCTCCCAGCGGCCGGTGGTCGCGGTGTCGGTGGCCGACGGGTTGGCGGTCCAGCCCTTGGTCTCGAAGTCGTCGCTGAACACCGTCGTGCCGCCCCCGCCGCCGCCGGTGTTGACCGCGCCCGACGCGACCAGCGCGAACGGCTGGGCCGAGCTCGGCACGTTGAACGCGCGCACCGTGATGGTGTACGAGCCCGCCGCCGGCGTGTTGAGCGTGACCTGCTCGACGTTGTTGCGGCGATCCGCGGCGCCGCCGGTGGTCGACTGGCTGGCCGAGAACACGTTGCCCAGGAACGTGCCCGACGGGCCGGTGACCTGGAGGTCGAGGTCGTTGTTGAGGTTGATGCTGGCCGCCGGCGTCGACGGGAAGTCGGTCCACGCCAGGGTCACGCGCAGCGGCTGGCCGGCGGCGACCTGCACGGTGAACGTCTTGGTCTGGCCGGCCGAGCCCTGCGGGAACCCGGCGTCGTCGGTCGCGAACAGCGTGCGGGCCTGGCCGGTGAAGAACAGCGTGTTGTCGAGCAGCACGCGGCCCCAGCCCTGGCAGTTGTTGGGCACCGCGCCGGTCCCGGTCCCGGTCATCACCTGGGTCGAGTTGAGCATCGTCGCCTTGACCAGCGCGGCGCTCGGCGTGAACTTGTTGGCCGCGACCGCCACGCCCGTCGGGTAGAACCCGTCGGTGTAGTACTGGCGGGTCAGCGCGGCCATGCCGGCGCCCGCCGGGCTCGCCATGCTGGTGCCGCTCATCGAGATCGTGGTGCAGTTGTTCGACGTCACGCTGGCGTCGTTGCGCGCCGAGATGATGTTCTGGCCCGGCATGGTCAGGTCGGGCTTGATCCGGTTGTCCGCGGTCGGCCCGCAGCTCGAGAAGCTCGCCATCGAGTTGGCCGCGGTGCCGCGCTGGGTCGCGCCGACCGCGATCCCGTTCTTGTTGGTCGACGGGCTGCCGACGCTGCCGGTGCCGGGGCCGGCGTTGCCGGCGGCGAACAGGATCAGGAAGTCGGGGTGGCTGAACATGAACTGGTCGACGTCGGCCGACGCCACGGTGTAGTTGTTCTGGACCGCGCCGTTCTCGTTGTCGCCCCACGAGTTGGTGTGGATCCGCGCGCCCTGGGTGTACGCCTGCTGGAAGATCGGCTTGAGATCGACCACCGGGCAGCCGATGCCGGGCAGGTCACCGCAGTTGTCGGTGCGGAACCCGGCGTCCTGGACCACCAGCTTGGCGCCCGGCGCCATGCCGTCGCCCGGGTCGTGCGCGATCGGGTTGGCGAAGTTGTCGCCGGCGATCGTGCCGCCGACGTGCGAGCCGTGGTTCTGGGTATCCCACTCGGTGCTCGCGATCCCGCCGGCGCACTCGGTCGAGGTCAGGAAGTCGACCGCGATCACCTTGCGCTGCGCGGTGTCGACCACCGTGCCGCCGTTGCACGCGTTGGTCGGCGGCAGACCGCGCGCGGTGTCGCGGAAGTAGCACGAGTCGGCGTCGACGCCGGTGTCGATGTAGCCGACGACCTGGCCCTCGCCGTGGATGCCGTGGTCGAACACCGGCGTGGTCTGCCCGGCGTTGAGCCCGGACTGGCCGACCCAGATCGTGGTGTCGTTGAGCAGCTGGCGGCGGCCCTCGACGTCGAGCCAGAACACCTCGCCGAGCCCGGCGAGCGCGGCGGTCGCGTCGGCGAGCGCGGCGCCGTCGATCCGCATCCGGACCCGGGAGAACGGCGCGCCGTCCTGGACGCCGACCACGGTCGCGCCCGGCAGCCTGGCCGCCGCGTCGGCGACCTGCGCCACGTCGGCGTCGGGGAACACGCTCGCCATCACGGTCAGCGTGTCGATCGGCGCGATCGCGGCGAGCTCGCCGAGCCCGGCGGCGATCTTGTACTCGGGACGGAACGCGCCGGTCCACGACGCGCCGATCGCGGCGGTCGCGCCCAGCGTCGCCATCGCGGCCGCGCCGCCCTTGAACGGGCGGACCAGGAACGTGTCGTGCGGCAGGTAGGTGTAGATCTGCGCGGTCGTCGCGAGGGTCTCGAGCTGCCCTCCCGACACCGGGCCGGGGAACTTCACCAGCACGCGATCGTCGCCGGGCGTCGACGCCAGCCCGACCGGCGGGGCGAGCCGGGTGTCGATGGTCTGCGATCCGAGCGCGATGAAGTGACCGCGATCGTCGTCGGATCCGGTGGAGTCGGCGACTGGTCCGCAGGCGACCAGGAGACCGAGGATGAGCCACGTACCAGTGCAACGGCTTGTCATGATGTTCCTCCCGTGGCGGGACACCATCACGCGCGCGCGATCCGCGACAAGCCCAATGGGAGCAAAACAACCCAGCGCGCGAGCATGGTAGTCCGCCAGACACGTTGATCGAGATGCGATGTACGTCGCCGTGCGCAATGCGCGACAGCGCGTCGGCGGTGACCGGCCGGCAGGTTGCGGGAGATCGCTGCCATCGCGCATCGCGCGTAGCGCGCGGTGATCGCGTGCAAGGCCAATCAGCGGCGCTTGCGCTTGTCGGTCGGCGGCTTCGCTGCGTCGGCCGCGCCGGGCTCGGGGATCCCGAGCTCCTTGGGCAGCTTCGGATCGATCGCGGCGGCCGCGCGCGACAGCTCGGCCTGCGGCACCTGGTCCTTGATCTTCTGCAGCACGTCGGTCGCGGTCGCCCGGTCGGCCGCGGTCGCGTTCTTGCGGGTCGCGAGCGCCTCGGCGTAGACCAGCTGGAGCCCGGGCGGCACCGTGCCCATCTCGGCGAACACCGGCTTGAGCAGGTCGAGCGCGCGGTCCGGCTCGCCGTGGCGGAGCACGACCTTGGCCTGCAGCCCGAGCGCCGGGAAGTAACCCGAGTTCGACGCCAGCGCGGCGTCGAGCTGCTTGCCGGCCCCGGGGATGTCGCCGTTGCCGAGCAGGATCTCGGCGAGCGTGGTGTGCGAGCGATACGCCAGCGGGTTGGGCGCCTCGTCGGTGAGATCGGCGACCGCCTGCTCGAGCTGGGTCTGCGCGTCCTTGAGGTTGCCGTTGGTGAAGTGCGCGACGCCGAGCGCGTGGCGGCCGACCTTGCTCTTGCCGCCGCGCGCGAGCTTCTCGAGCGCATCGGTCGCCTCGGCGCGCTCCTCGCCCTCGCTGCTCACC
>Ga0193744_1000362_pt1 | contig 10048 bp, 14 predicted proteins | sample L1a1metaG_FD_143056 | JGI IMG/M metagenome (GOLD analysis project Ga0193744, IMG submission 143056) | Soil microbial communities from a riparian zone of the East river system, Colorado, United States - L1a1 | ecosystem: Environmental > Terrestrial > Soil > Riparian zone | place: USA: East River... | reverse complement strand
GAAATCCGCTCAGGTAAATTCGGGGACTATGGAATCAACAAGGACGAATACAACTTGTATTGGCATGACGAAAAAGAAGAAACCAAATCCATTGCAATTGAAATCACGCACGATGAACTTGAATACTCGGAAAAGATTTTCGGTTGCGCCTCCGAACTGAATGTAAAATTCATGCGTGAAATCGAGAAAGCGGATTCGTGCAAGATTACAAATCCAGAAATGTGGGAGGCGGCACAACTGACAAAACTTTATTTCGAATTTAAGTCACACAGAAAGATATCGCAGGTAACAGGAATAAGCAGATCAATCGTAACGGATACAATAAAGCGTTTTACAAATTCAATAGAGAGGAAAAGGATGAATGTAATGGTAGTAACGGCGGGGAACAGGGAGCCAAGAACGGGAATGGAATTATACCGCCTGCACTATCCGTATTTTGATGGACTTCACCAAAGTCATTCCGATGAGCTGACGATAAAAAGAGCAACGTATAATTACATCACCACGGCGCCTGTCGAAGCATTGGAAGATGATGTATATGTTTTTTCCCGCCTTGCCGACGTTTCCATGGCAGGAAAGATAATCGAGTCGGGTAAAAAGCTCGTTATAGACGTGGATGATTATTGGAATCTTCACCCCGAACATCCACTAAGAAACGACCCGAAAAACATTTCCAATACTGACTCGATAAAACAGACGCTAAAGATGGCACATTTGGTCACCACAACCACATCAAACCTGTGGGAGCGACTGTATGATGAACTTGGGGTAACCGCAACGATAGTAAAGAATACAATTCCCGATCAATCCCAATTCCACCAATCAACATTTTCGCATACAAAGGTTCGCATAGGATGGATGGGTGGAGCTCACCACATTCAGGATGTTGAATTGATGCGCGAAGGAATTGCAAAAATTTACGCTGATAAAACATTGCAAGGAAAATTTCAATTCTGTTTAGGTGGCTTTAATCCGAACGAACATTTCTTGAAATACGAATCGGTAATGGCGGGCGATTACAAGGCTTTTAAGAACGCTGACACCGACTACTATCAATATCTACAACAACATACCCCCGCCCTATCTCACATAGCTTACAATAAAGTATATCGTCGTATTTGGGCTCGTCCTGTTAATGGATATGGTGAAGGCTATGGCGAACTTGATATTGTTTTAATCCCATTACAGGGAAAACAGGCGAACGGGAATCAGAATCATTTCAATGCCTGTAAGTCGGAGCTGAAATTGATTGAGGCGGCTCATTGTTGCAAGGCAATTATCTGCTCCGATGTAATGCCGTATGCTCCTTATTTGGAGCACGAAAAAAATTGCTTGGTTGTTAATCCCAATAGACAGGACTGGGCGACACAGATTCGCCGTTTGATTCTCGACAAGGATTTGCGCGATGAGATAGCCACCAATCTGCAAAAGAAAATGAAAAAGGAATTCAGTCATGCTAACGAAACGAATAAGCTTTTATCCGCACTAAAAAAACTGATGAAATGATTTTAGATTGGCGATTAATGGTATTGGCATTGCGGAACAAAACAGACCTCCCAACAAATAAGAAGCGTCAATCAGCACATTACGCCGGGGCTTTTATATGCCACAAGCGGAACCTGTCATTTGAATTCGGCAGTATAATTAATTGAAATAAAATGAAAATAGGAATAGCCTGTCTTGCATACAACCGCCCGTTGCATTTACAGCACTGGATAAAACAAGTAGCGGAATTTTCACCAGAAGATGCTACGGTTTATATCGCAGAGGACAATAAAAATCGCAGCGGCGTTTCATTCCGTAGCAACGAATGTTTGCGCACGCTGAAAGATTGCGATTTCATTTTCATTTTTAACGACGACTGCTTTCCGATTAAATCAGGATGGGAAAATGTATTTATCGAAGCTCACAAGCAAACGGGGCAACATCATTTTCAGTTCATGAAAGAAAGCAATGCGACGAAAATCACGGGCGTTGCATCTGACAGGGATATTGAAAATTATGTCGACGTGAATATTTTCAACAATACAAACGGATGCCTTCTTTTCATGACGAAAGAATGTGTCGAAAAGGTTGGTGGATTTGATGAGAAATATTTTTACGGCATGGAGCATGCAGATTATTCGAACCGTATTCATCGCGCAGGGCTAACTCCGTTCGGAAGGTACTCGTGTCCCGCCAATGCTGAGAAATTTATTTTCGCTTTGGACTTGGAGCCTGAAACAGAATTGCACAGAAAGCTAAAGCATAAGGGGTCAATGCCTATTGCGGAAGCATTGAGGCATTCTGAAAAGGGCCTGAAAAAGTATTCGGAACCGACACAAATATTTATTGGGTTATAACTGAAATTAAATAATAACAAACCCAAAAACCAATGAAAGACGTAACAATACTTTTCCTTTACCCGTCACGATCACGCCCGAAGAAATTTCAGGAGGGATTGGATTCGATCAAATCAAATCTTGTCCGTCCTGAACTTGCTGAATTTGTTTTTGTTGCTGACGAAGACGATGCAGCCATTGAACAATATCTTGAAATATATCGAGCAAACAATGTGATTTATTACGGTGGAAAATCTGACAGCAAGATTCATGCGGTTAATCGCGGTATGGCTCACGCTCCCAACAAGTGGGATATTGTTTTTCTCATGTCGGATGATATGTTTGTTACGCAAAATGGTTTCGACGATACTATCCGCAATGACTTTGCCGAACATTTTCCTGATGGTGATGGGCTGTTGCATTATAACGATGGTTTTCAGAAAGGGGATTGTTGCACACTTTCAATTATTGGGCGCAAGTATTACGAACGGGACGGATATGTTTACAATCCGAATTACACAGGACTGTGGTGTGACGTTGAGGCAACGGAAGTAGCGCATATCAGGGGCAAGCACAAGTACATGGGAGACAATAAGATTTTGTTTAAGCACGTTCACCCCGCTACCCAAGTATTGCATCCGCTAACTCATCTTCCCGCCGTTTGGGATGAGCAATACCGCCGTGACGAAAACATGAAGATTTGGGGAGAGGATGGTATTGTGTTGAAATATCATCGCGAATGTTTTTACGGAATCCCTATCAGCGAACGTGCTAATGGTTTTCTTTTCGATAAGGAAGCAGAACTGATTCAGCGCGAATCGGATTACAGGAAAGAATTCGGTGATGAATTCCAATATCCGAAACTAAAGATTCAGATTTTGATTTGCTCGTTGCCGGAAAGAAAACCGATGCTTGACAACCTGGTCGCGGAATTGTCGCGACAGTTTATTGAAAACGGGACGGCACAAAACGGATGTATTCTTATTGACGATGCGCCAAAAAACGTAAAGTCCATTGGAGCAAAACGTAACGGGCTATTGAAGCAATCCACATCTGAATACGTTGCATATTTCGACGACGATGATTTTCCCGAGCCAAATTATATTTCAGATATTACGGCGGGAGCAAACGCCTGTTCTGATTGTTGCAGCATGATGGGTATAATTACTTTCGATGGCGAAAAGCCCGAGGTGTTTGAACATTCATTGAAATATTCTGAATGGAAAACAAATGATACGGGAGCGGTTAAATATGAACGGAATCCCAACCACCTTAATTTAGTTAAGCGGTCAATTGCAATTCAGATGCGATTCCCTGAAAGCAATCACGGCGAAGATCACGACTACTCGAAACAACTTGCAGCTTCGGGATTAATCAAACACGAACATTATATTGACCGACCAATTTATAATTACAGATTTAAACCAAACAAATGAAACCAAAAGTTTTTTTCGAATACTCATAAGAATAATACTTCTTATATGTTTCCCGCTGGCATTATCGCGGATTAATTGGCACGCGGCTTTTGCCGATACACAAACACCGACCGGCGAATGGAAATTCGGCGATTCCCATATTTGGGCAACAGTCGGATTTGTGCTTATTTTTATACTTTCCCTTATTGATGCTGCTGTGTTTATTGCCCGAGTTGTGAGAGATAATTATAATACTTCAAAATGGTAATTACATAATTTATGAGCAAAGCAATTTCTTACTCCCTCTTCAAAAAGGAAAACCAAGCACTTGATTTCAACGGATATTTCCGCGGCTTCGCAATATGTTTGCGGATGAATCGGCTTTTGTATCCTGATTGGACTACCGTTTTGCATGTTGACGAAGCCACGTATAATAATTTCGAACGTTACTTTTTCCTGCTTGGAAATATTGATAATATCGAAATCGTTATTTGCGCCGAGGAACAATTATGCAAGTCGATGCTGTGGCGAATGAAGCCGATTTTTGAAACAGAGGGCGGACAATGGAAATATTCACATGTCATTTGCCGCGACGTGGATAGTCCCGCAACCTATCGAGAAGTTCAGGCGGTGCAGTATTGGGTCGATAAGCAAACGAAGTCCGCACACGCGATTACAGACAGCGAGAGCCATACGATAGCAATGTTGGGCGGCATGGTTGGTTTTTGTCCGAATCACATCACGGCAAAAATCGGCTGCAATACTTTCGAAGCGATGATTAATCTTGGCGGAGGCATGGATTTTTCGCAAAAGGGAACTGATCAGGATTTTCTTAACCATGTAATTTATCCGAAGGTTGCACATCATGGCAACGATTCGATCACGCAACACTATTTCAACGGGCACGGCAATACTTTTCTTTCAGATTTTCATACATGCAACTGCTCGCCACCAAGCGGACATGCTGACAATTGCCCGAATAATTATCCGATTGATCTGCTCGATGAAATGAGGGAATCAAACCCTACGTGTGGGCACATCGGATGTGCGGGTGGTTATCCGCCGGCAATAGAAAGATTCTTACGGAAATATTCGGACAGGTTCGTCGATCTGACCGAAGCGGAAAGCTTGTTTCCGAATATTTTTTATTGGGTTAATGATAAAAGTTTAGGGTAAAATGGGGACAACTACATTGCCATGTGGGTGCTCAATAACAAGCTCGATGTTTGGAGAGTGCGCAATGATTTCAATTTGGCTTTGCCATAACCATGCGCAACAAGATGATATAAAAAACAAAATGAATGAAATTAGTCAAATGATTTTACGAAAATGACAATCCACACCACCCCCGACTACACCATAACAGAAACCGTAATTGACTTACAGGATTCGGTAGATGTGTCACGGGTGGTGACAATCAAGCACAGCGAAGGCGAAGTAGTATTGACGTTTGCTTTCGGGGAAATTTTAACAGTTGAAAAAACATGAAGAAATACAAATTGATTAGCGCTAACAGTAATGGTAAATTCGAAGAACTTTTAAATGAGGCAATAAAAAATGGCTATAAAAAAGACGGGGAGTTGGTTGTTGTTTTGGACACTAGGTATATATATTACTCAATCCTTTTATCAAAAGAATCATGAAAAAATACGTAGTAGTTTCAACAAACAATAATCCCGACTACATTTTCTTCGCACCGTACATCGAAAAAGCGTGGAATAGTTTCGGATGGAATCTTTGTGTGATGATAACACAGGATGTAAACGAGGCGGATCTGAAATTATCCAATCCCGAATCAGTTGTTGTTCGCCTTCCGAACATCGAAGGGCTGCGGCAGGAAAGCATTGCGCAGGCGGGGAGATTGTATGCAGCGAATTATCTTCCACTCGATACGCTTCTAATGACTTCGGATATGGACTTGCTGCCATTGTCGGACTACTGGCATCCGAATGAGAACGAGATCACGGTTTACGGGCATGATCTTACGTGGAATACATATTTGCCGATGGGCTATATATCCATGATTGGTTCTGATTGGGAGAAATATATGAATCTCACAGGAATCTCATTTAATGACATGAATCGCGATTCCAACGAATACAGGGAAATGGTTTTGTCTCCTGACTTTGAGCGATGGTGGAATTGGGATTGGCAAATGATTACCGATAGAATGAAGCCGCACTATAACAAAATCACTTTCATTAATCGCGGACAAATCGACATTGCGGGCGCGACACTTGCCAAGGGCAGGATTGATCGGTACAATTGGGATGTAACGCAAAGCCAACCTGAGCCGTTTATTGATGCACATTGCCATAACACAAGCGTAAAGAATCCTGAACGATTCGAATCGTTCCTGAGAGTATTCGATAAGTTTCACAGTAAACTTTAAAAAAAATCAACATGAAAAAGCAAAAATTCACCATCGCATTTAAACTTAGGCATCAAAACAAAAGGACAAAATGAATAAAGAACAATTCCTCGAAGGAGTAATCAGCAACGACTTGAATCACCGCATTTGCCTGTGGGGGGCACTGATTCTCACGGAGGGTAAGGTGGTCGAGTTTGGCAGCGGGCACGGCTCTACTCCATATTTGCGGCAATTTTGCATGGACGAAGGACGGCAATTCGAAAGCTACGATAATAATCAATCGTGGTGCGAGCAAACGGGCGCATGGCTTGTTGCTGATTGGGAGGCATTGAAAATAGAAAACATCGATGTACTGTTTATCGATCACGCTCCGGGCGAACGACGCAAATTCGACCTTGTGAAATACAAGGGCATTGCGAAGATAATTGTGATTCACGACACAGAGCCAACAGGGGCAGGAGATTATCGAGTCCGAGAATTGTTCAGCCAATTCAAATACAAGCGGGAGGTGAAGTCGATCAATCACGCCGAAACGCAGGCGGGATGTTGGGCTACGATTCTCTCTAATCACATTGACCTTTCAATATTGATCGGAGAGGGAAACGAAACTTTTAAAATCGAATAGGATGACTGAACAGGAAGAAAAATGCTTAAATATAACAACTGAATTGGTTAACGCCTATGTTGAATTACCTATGTTGCATCCTGACGATTCAAGGGATTTTACAAATAAGATTCACGAAATACAGAGAATGATTCTTTGTAGAACTGAATTAAAAATACTAAGAGAAAAATGAAAACCTGTATCATATCAGTCGCATTTCGAGAACCGTATATAACCCATAGTGCCACACAAGACATTCGCATTTGCGAAGAAATTGAAGAGGGGCTTAATTGCGACTTGCTTTACTTCCGTGACCAACTTCCGATGAAGGATGAAATCTTTACTGGCGAAGACATCATTCCCGAATTCCAAAAGTCGTTATATGGTTTCAAGCCCCACGCAATTCAACGGGCAATCGACATGGGTTATGAGAAAGTAATTTGGTTAGACCCGTCAGTATTGCCGACAGTTTCGATGCAAGTGTTGATTGATTCGCTTGACGAAAATCCAATGATTGTTATTACTGGCGATGCTCCGATTACAAAGATGTGCAGCGACAAAGCGTTCGATTGGTTTGAATTGGAACGTTCGGAATTGGAAGGAGTCAATCATATCGGAGGCACTATGTACGCTTTTAATTTCACCGATAAAAAAGTGCGTGACGTTTTTGATTTGTGGAAACGTGCAGAGCAAAATGGAATCTTTGGAACGCAAGACGAATTTATGAAAGGACATTGGAGCGATGAGGCGTGTATGGTTTTGGCCATGCATAAATGCAGGATGCCGCAATACAAGGAGGAAAAGTTTACTTACTTAAATCAAAAGGAAATATGAATTTTTTCTTTCACATAAAGTATTAATAAAGTGAAACCACTCCACGAAGATCAGATTTATAATGCCCCATTCATTCAATTGTGTACTCATATTTGGAGCGATGATGTTTCGCGTTCCGAAAAATCGGGCGTATGGAATTATTACACAGCAATCGCGAAAGAGTTTGACAAGGCATTGGTTGACCATACAAACGTTCCGCAATCGGGAATAATATTTGTAGGAATGTGCCACCTGATCGAAAATGTTTTTCAATCACTTCCACGCAACGGGAATTACATTATCATTCACAGGACGAATGACCGGCAATATTTACCCGAATTCGATGCGGTAAAACCACCATCCGCCAAGCATGTTTATACGGTGGATTGTAATGGAATATTTACAAACGTAACCGCCATTCCTTTCGGCAACGCTTCGATAAGCGGCGAGGATAATATCGTTAAGATAATTGCGGCTGAACCGAAACGAACAGCCGCAAAAAGAGTATTCGTTTGCTATAATACAAACAAGGATACGCCACATCGAAACGATTCAATTCCCGCAATGAAAGTGAAGCCGTTTGCGTTTGTATATGAGTTGGATTATCCGATTAAGCAAATGCCTGCCAATGAATTTATGCGAAATGTTCGCGATCACGAATTCACAATGGCATTGGCGGGATGTGGCGCTGACGCTTCACGCCAATGGGCTGCGATACAATTGGGCTCAATACCCATCGTAACGGATTGTCCTCAGATGCGACACTTCGAGGATTTGCCAATGGCGTTTTGTCCTGATAAATTCGAGGACATTACAGAGGAATGGCTGAATGAAAAAGCGCAGGAGATTAAAATGAAATCAACACGCAGGATGCGGATGGGCTATTGGGAAAATCACGTAAACGAAAAAAGGAAAGAATATGGAATTTAAAGAAGTCGGCGGGCATACATTTTGTCCTGAATTATTAGGACATGGCGTTATTATAGATGTCGGGTGTCGCGGGTTTTGGTTCGCCAATCACTTCATCGGAAAGCAAGCGGTTTATTGCATTGACCCCGACCCAAAAGTATTTGAAGGCGCATGGGCAGACCCAGTCAATTTTCTTCATATGAATGTCGCTATTTCTGACAAAAATGGCGAAGCGTCATACTACGAGAACGGCGAAGCGACCTGCCTCCAGCAAATTGATCCTGACCAATCACATCTATTCGTTCCATGCAAGACGATTACGATGGATGATTTATACAACTTCATTGGCGTTAATATCGGAACAACCGTTGATGTATTGAAATTGGACTGCGAAGGCGCGGAATATATTATTTTAGGCGAAACATTCAGTCCAATCCCGAAACAAATAACCGTAGAATTTCATCACCATACTGTTCCTGAATTACACAGGCAGCATTACGAATCAGTCAAGCATCGATTATCGGAACATTATGAAATATTTAATGATATTTGGGAAAAGCGGCACGGCGAGATGGAAAGCTTTTGGGATGTGCTTTTTATCAGAAAGGATTTGTTATGAGTATAATCGGACAAGGCGATATATCAAAAGCATTAACTGATAAGGCGGGATACGCATATTTCTGTTGTGGGGCAAGTAACAGGACGCCATTAAATGATCGGGATCGCGAGCGGGAAATATTTAGAATTTGGTCACAGCCAAAAGATTCAATGTTTGTTTATTTCTCAACACTCTCGATATATTATTCGGAGTCGAAATACACAAAGCACAAGATTGACATGGAGAATTTGGTGAAGGCGCGATTTGAAAACTACTGCATTTTCCGCATTGGAAACATTACATGGGGAGATAATCCAAATACGCTGATAAACTTTTTCCGCGACAAAATTGAGAAAAGAGAGCCGGTTGAAATTATTAAGGACACCTATCGTTACCTGATAAGCATGGATGAGTTTCAGCATTGGGTTGAGATGATTCCTGCAATTGGAAAGCATGAAATGAATGTGACAGGGAAAAGGTTGAAGGTTGCTGAAATATTTAATGCGATTAAAGAAGAGTCATTGAGAATAATATAAAAAAATGAGATGATGATTGAAAAAACAATTTTCTACATAATCGCCTCAGCTTGTTTCGCGATTGTTTTCAGCGAGATTAATCCGTTTTGGGATTGGGCTAAAAGATTCCTGATGATTAATAAGATTTGGTATAGGCGGGGATATAATATGAATGGCGTTTTCATGAATAACCCATCGGGAACATTCCCGCGACGCCTGAAACCTTTCGACTGCTATCAGTGTATGAGTGTTTGGGTGTGCCTGTTTGCGTCGCACTTTCACGGCGGCTTCGACTGGATTCATTCAGCGGCGTTCGCATGCGTTTGTTGTATCTTTGCAAGTATAATGTTTAAACAAATGAAGCCATAATGACACTTTCCGAAGCGGACTATAAGCAACTGGAACCACACATTCCAATCATCAAGCACGTGTCGAATGGCGGCAACACATCAAAGTCAGATGCTTGGTATGCGATGAATACGGTGAATGTGAATCGAACGGG
>Ga0193744_1000361_pt1 | contig 10057 bp, 6 predicted proteins | sample L1a1metaG_FD_143056 | JGI IMG/M metagenome (GOLD analysis project Ga0193744, IMG submission 143056) | Soil microbial communities from a riparian zone of the East river system, Colorado, United States - L1a1 | ecosystem: Environmental > Terrestrial > Soil > Riparian zone | place: USA: East River... | reverse complement strand
GCGTTCCCTCCAGCAGGCCGACGTCGTTCATCGCCGTGAGGATGTGGAATACCGCGTCATCGAGTGCGCTCTGCCACTGCGCTGCCGTGAACGCCGGCACCGCGGGCCAGTCATTGAACACGGGAAGCTCGGGCGAGCCGGCGGCCACCGCCGTGGTGAGCGTACGTCCGGTTCCAGCCTCGCCCACCCCCGGCGGATCGCGCAGGGTGCCTGGGTCCGGGTCGTCCCGCAGCCCTGCGTTGTTGCCCTGCGGCATCGCCGAGTCGAGGCCATGCATGAGATCGCTCAGCCGGTGCGTGGCGCCGAAATCGGACAGCACCCATCCCTGAAAGCCGAACTGGCCGCGCAGGATCTGCTGGAGCAGCAGATCGTTGGAGCACGAGTAGACGTCGTTGACCCGGCTGTAGGCGCACATGACCGCGCCGGCTCCCGCGCGGACGCCGTTCTCGAACGCGGGGAGCTCCAGCTCCCGGAGGGTCTGTTCGTCGATGGCGATGCTCGTCTGCATGCGTGCATTCTCGAAGTCGTTCATCGCAAAGTGCTTGAGCGTCGCGATGAGGCCTTCGCCCTGGATCCCCCTGACCTCCTCGGCGACCAGCTCGCCCGCCAGGACCGCGTCCTCCCCCAGCGTCTCGAAGTTGCGTCCCGCCGTCGGGACCGTCACCAGGTTGATCATGGGCGCGTACAGGACGTCCTGATCGATCGCGCGGCCCTCGCGTCCGAGCACGCTGCCGAAGTCGGTGGCGGAGCGCCGGTCAAACGTCGCCGCCAGGACCACGGGAGCGGGGAGCGCGGTCGCCTCGTGTCCCAGCCGGATCCCGGCAGGGCCGTCGGTCTGACGCAGCGGCGGGATCCCGAGTCGTGGGACCCCGCGATTGTATCCCGCCTGACCGGCGCAGCCCGCGAAGGAGGGGCTGACGACCGGGAAGATCGGCCCGGCATCCGGATTGCTATTGCAGTCGGCGCCCTCTGGCGCGCCGTGGATCATGCTCACCTTCTCCGCCAGCGTCATCTGCGCCACGAGCTCGCGGAGCTCCGCGGCGGTGAGCGTGCCGCCGGGCCTCGGGTCTCGCCGGCTCACGACATCGATGCGCTCGGCATCGGCGTTCTCGCCGCCGCATGCCGGGACTCCGGGAATCGTCAGGCACGACAGCAGCGCGAGCCCGAGCGCCTGCTGCGTATGATCGCGATGCATCATCGTGTCCTCCGCGTCGGTGGTGGACGGCGCCGATCATCGAATCGTCACATCGATCGGCGAGCCGGTTGCCAAGCGTGTACGAGGAGCGGTTCACCGGCGCCTTCGATTTTGGTCACTCGCTCGGCGCATACGAGGCGAAATTTCGTAGAGCTGTGCGTCCTCTCGCCCGTGAATGGCGGTGATGATGCCGAGTGAGGAGTTGCTCGCGCGTCGTGCGCCGAAGTCGGCCGAGAGCAACGCTAGGCGCCTCGGAGCGTGGTCTCGAGTAGATCGGCCAGGGGCTTGCGCACCACGCAGCGCTCGAACCGGAAGCAATCAGCGAGCGCCTCGGCCTGGTCGGGCTCGAGGCCCTCGAAGCAGCGTGCGAAATCGCGCACGAGCGGTTCCGCCAGGAGGATGTGGCGCACCAGGGTGTGAATCCACGACTGCACGCCGGACGGAAACGGCTGGAAGTCGGGGAACTCCTCGCGGAACGTCTGTTCGATCGGCTCGAGGATGTGGCGCACCTCGGTATCGAACGAGCCCCACGCGTCCACGCCGAGCCGCGCCTTCTTGGCCAGGACGGGCGCGATGCGCTGGAGATAGGGCGCGTCGCCAGGCAGGTGCACCAGCCCCTGCAGGCCGATGTCCTTGTAGGTCCACAGGCTCCAGCCCGCGGCGTGCTGCTGGTAGATCTCGAGCTGATCGCGCAGCAGCTGGTAGCGTTCGGCGTCGCGCGTCGCGTCGCCGACGAACACCGGGCCGAACTCGCCGATCCAGATCGGGGTGCCCGTCCTGCGCATGTATTCGGTGCGCGCGAGGAACGTGGTCTCGACGACGGCTCGGTCCACGTACTCGCCGCGCGTGATCCCGGGGTATCCGCCACCGTCGATGAAGCCGGGCAGTGCGTAGTCGTGAGCGGTGTAGACGCAGTTCGGCAGCGGATCGCCGAACATGTCGAAGTCGAGCGAGTAGCGGTTGCCGTCGAGGAACAGCACGTGCTTGCGGTCGACCGCGCGAATCGCGCGCTCGAGCCGCTGATAGAACGGACCGATCACGGCGCCGCTCGGGTCGGCGGGCTCGTTGATCGGGTTGTAGCCGGCGACCCAGGCGTGGTCGCGGTAGCGGTCGGCCAGCGCCTCCCAGAGGTGCACCGTCCGGTCCTGAAAATGCCGGTGGGTCCAGAACTGCGCCCAGTGCGTCGGGTTATCGCTGTGCCAGTGCTGGTTCTGGAAGCCCGGCAACGCATGCAGGTCGAGGATGGTGTAGATCTGGTGTCGGGCACAGACCTCGATGGCGCGGTCGAGCAGGCGGAACCCGTCGTCCTTGAGCGCGAACGGGCGATCGTCGTCCTCGAAGTGCCGGTAGTTGAACGGCAGGCGGACGCAGTTCACGCCGATCGACGCCAGAAACCGCGCGTCGGCGTCGTCGAAGAACGCGTGGAGGAACCGATCGAAGAACCGCCGGTAGCCGGTCTCGCCGAGCGCGTCGCGCAGCGCGGCGCGCTGCTGGCTCTCGTTCGCGGCGTAGCCAGTGATGAAGTTCTCCATGTTCATCCAGCCGCCGAGTCCCACGCCGCGCAGCACGATCGGCGTCGCGGAGCCGCGGACCAGCTGGTTGCCCTGGACCTGGATCAGGATGTCGTTCACGTGCTCCTCCATCTACGGCGGCGAATCTACCGCGCGGGCCGTCTTCACGCTGCGGGAGTGGCGGCGGAGGGCGATCGACGGTCTAGTTGCTCCATGACTGCATCGACCCGTGACATCGCCGACGCTCGCAGCAGCCACCGCGACCGCTTCGTGACCGTCCGCGGGACCGAGCTTCGTCTCGAGGGACGATCCTACCACTTCGTCGGCGCGAACTACTGGCAGGCGATGAACCTGGCGAGCCGCGGGCCGGGCGGCGACCGCCAGCAGCTGCTGCGCGAGCTCGACGACCTGGCGGCGCACGGCATCACCAACCTGCGGCTCATGGCCGCCTCCGAGGGGCCCGATACCGAGCCGCTCCGCATCGCACCCGCGCTGCTCGAGGCGCCCGGCGTCTACAACGCAGATCTGCTCGACGGCCTGGACTTCGCGCTCGAGGCGCTCGCCGACCGCGACATGAAGGCGATCATGACCCTGGGCAACATGTGGCACTGGAGCGGCGGCTTCGGCCAGTACCTGGTCTGGGCGGGTGTCGCGAGCACGATCCCCTATCCGCCGCCTCGCCCAGGTGGCGACTGGGACGAGTATCAGCGGTTCGCGGCGCAGTTCTACGGGAACGCCGAGGCAGTATCGTATTACCTCGACCACGTCACGAAGATCGTGACTCGAGTCAATCACTATACGAACCGGTCGTATCGCGACGATCCCACGATCATGGCGTGGGAGCTCGCCAACGAGCCCCGGGCGCTGGGCAACGTCGACAGCTACCTGGCGTGGATCGCCACGAGCGCGCAGCTCATCAAGTCGCTCGACGACAATCACCTGGTCACCATCGGCAGCGAAGGTGACACCTCGGACCCCAGCTACTCGGGAACCGAGTACCTGCGCGATCACTCGCTGTCTGCGATCGACTACGGTACAGCGCACGTGTGGGTGCAGAACTGGGGCTGGTACGATCCGCTGGCCGCGGCCACCAGCTATGCGCCGGCCGTGGCCCTGGCGAAGGCGTACATCGACAGCCACGTGTCGCGCACGCGGACGCTCGACAAGCCGATCGTGTTCGAGGAATTCGGCCTCGCTCGCGACCTCGCCAGCTTCAGCCCTGCCTCGCCGGTGACCGTGCGCGATCGATACTACGCCGAGCTGCTCGAGCACCTCCATGCGCTCGCGAACACCCACGCGGTGGCGGGGGCGAACTTCTGGGGCTATGCCGGTGAAGCGAGGCCGGTCCCACCGTTCGGGCTGTGGTGGCGGCCGGGGGACGCGTTCCCGGCCGATCCGCCTCACGAGCCACAGGGCTGGTACAGCGTCTACCACTCGGACACCTCGACGCTCGCGGTGGTCGAGCGCTGCTCGCGGCTGATGAGCGAGCTCGATCGCCCGTAGGGCATCGGCCGGGACATCCCTTCGGCCGCGGCGTGGATTGCGCAGCCGCCTGGCAGGACTACACTCGCGCGCCATGACGAACACGCCCCCCGCACCGCCGTCGGTCGCCGATCTCGTGGACCGCATGACCCTCGAGGAGAGCGTCTCGCTGCTCGCCGGCGCGGACCCCTGGCGCACCGTCGCGGTCGCTCGCCTGGGCGTTCCGCAGATCAAGGTGACCGACGGCCCGGCCGGTGCGCGAGGCGGCGGGGGGCTCGTTGGCGGAAAGCGGACGGCGGCGTTCCCCGTCGGGATCGCGCTGGGAGCGACCTGGAGCACGGAGCTCTTGCAACAGGTCGGCGAGCTCCTGGCACGCGAGGTGCGGGACAAGGGTGCCAGCGTCGTGCTCGCGCCGACGCTGAATCTGATGCGCAACGCCTTGAACGGCAGGAACTTCGAGAACTACTCGGAGGATCCGGTGCTGACCGGGCGTCTGGCGATCGCGTTCGTGCGCGGCGTGCAAGCGAAGGGCGTCGGCGCGACGCCAAAGCACTTCGTGGGAAACGAATCAGAGTTCGAGCGCGACAGCATCAGCAGCGAGATCCCCGAGCGCACGCTCCGAGAGCTGTACCTCCGGCCGTTCGAGATGGTGGTCAAGGAAGCCAGACCGTGGGCGATCATGACCGGCTACAACCGCCTGGCCGGCACGTTCTGCAGCGAGCACATCGGGCTGCTGGAACAGATCCTGCGCCGCGAGTGGGGCTTCGATGGCCTGGTCATGAGTGACTGGGGCGGCACCCACAGCGCGGGGGCGAGCGTCCGCGCCGGCCTCGATCTCGAGATGCCTGGACCCGCGAAGGCCCGAGCAAGCCTGCTGGCGGAGGCGGAGCGCGATGCGGACACCAGCGCTGCGGTCCGACAGCGGGCGCTGCAGGTCCTGCGTCTGGTCGAGCGCACCGGTGCCCTCGCCTCGCCACCCGACGTTCGCGACGCGACCGAAGCCGAGACCGAGTACCCCGACGTCCGCGCCCTGATCCGACGGGCCGGCGCGGAAGGTATGGTGCTGCTGAAGAACGCGGGCCTGCTACCGCTCCCGGCGGACGCCGTGGTTGCGGTCGTCGGTCCGAACGCCGCGGTGGCACGCGTCATGGGGGGTGGGAGCGCACAGATCAACGCGCACCGCCAGGTCTCGCCGCTCGACGGCCTGCGGGCGGCGCTCGGAACCGACCGTGTGGAGCACGCAGTGGGCTGCGACAACGACCGGTTCCTGCCTGTGCCCCAGACCCCCATGACCATCGAGTGGCGTGCCGCGCCCGGCGCCGACGTCCTGGCGGTCGAGGAGCGGCCGCATGGCGAGGTGCAGTGGGCGCAGCTGCCCGCCGGATTGTCTGCCGATGCCTTTCATGTGCGGCTCTCGCTCGTGGTCCCTGTACCCGAGGATGACGAATACGAGCTCAGCCTCGTGAGCACCGGTCTGAGCCGGCTGTATCTCGGTGACGAGCTCGTGATCGACAACTGGCAAGGCTGGCGGCCCGGTGGGGTTCCGGTAGGCCTCGGTTCGCAGGAGGCCCGCTGCAAGCGACAGCTGCAGGCCGGGGCGATCGAGCTCGTCGCCGAATACGGCCCGCGGACCTTCGCGGAGGGCGTCGCGCCGTTTCAGGCGATCCGCATCGGCTTCGGGCGGCCGTTGCCGCCGAGTTCTGTGGCGGAGGCGGCCGCGGTCGCGGCGGCCGCGGACTACGCCATCGTTTGCATCGGGACCACGGCGGAGTGGGAGACCGAGGGCGAGGACCGCTGGGGCCTCGACCTGCCCGGCCGTCAAGACGAGCTGGTGCACGCGGTGGCGCACGCCAACCCGAGGACCGTGGTGGTGCTCCAGACCGGCGGGCCGGTGCGCATGCCCTGGCTGGACGCCGTGCCCGCCGTGGTGCAGGCGTGGTTTCCGGGTCAGGAGGCCGGCCATGCGATCGCCGATGTGCTGCTCGGGAACGCCGAGCCAGGTGGTCGCTTACCTCAGACCTTCCCTCGATCCCTGGACGATGACCCGACCCGCCCGCTCACCCGCGACGTGCAATACCCCGGCGCCGGCGGCAAGGTCGAGTATCGCGAGGGGCTGTTCACCGGATACCGACACGTCGACCGGGCCGGCACGCAGCCGCTGTTTCCGTTCGGCTTCGGCCTCGGCTATGCGTCGTTCGAGCTGCGCGACCTCGTGGCCACGCCCGCGAGCCTGCCGCCGGGCGAGACCCTCTCGATCACCGTCACGGTGAACAACACCAGCGCCCGGGCGGGCTCGACGGTCGTCCAGGCGTACGTCAGAGATCTGGCGGCCTCGGTAGAGCGACCCGACAAGGAGCTCGTGGCGTTCGCGAAGGTCTACCTCGATGCGGGGCAGGCCCAGGCAGTGCAGCTCGCGCTCGATATGCGCTCGCTGGCGTTCTTCGACGACGCGCAGCAGGCCTGGATCGCGGAGGCGGGTGAGTTCGAGCTGCTCGTCGGCTTCAGCAGCGCCGATCTCCCGCTCTCTACCCGGTTCGCGCTGGCCGCGCCGTGGCGGGAAGCGACCCGCCCGGCGGGCTAACGTCGGTTCCGCTCGCCATCACAGGCGGACGCCGGTCGCCTCGTCGAACAGCGAGGCCCGCCCCGGATCGAAGCCGCTCGGCGCCCATCGGCTCGACGATCTCGATCTCGACCTCGCGCGAGAACGGCCGCGCCGCAGCGTCGGCGCCGATCGCGACGCTCTCCGGCCGTACCCCGAGCACGCAGTGCCCACCGGCCGCGCCACGCTCGTCGAACGCGTAGCGGTCGAGCGGAATGCGTAGCTCGCCCGCGCGCAGCGCCGGCGGTGGGCCGGACTCCAGCTCGCCGGACAGGAAGTTCATCTGTGGAGAGCCGATGAAGCCGGCGACGAACCGGTTGATCGGACGGCTGTAGATCTCGTGCGGTGCGCCGAGCTGCTGGATCCGCCCGCTCTTCATCACGGCGATGCGGTCGGCCAGCGTCATGGCCTCGATCTGATCGTGGGTGACATACACCATCGTATTGCCCAGCTTCTGGTGCAGGCGCTTGATCTCGACACGCAGCTCCGACCTGAGCTTGGCATCGAGGTTGCTGAGCGGCTCGTCGAACAGGAACACATCGACGTCGCGAACCAGCGCCCGGCCGATCGCGACGCGCTGGCGCTGGCCGCCGGACAGCTGCGACGGCTTGCGATCGAGCAAGGGCTCGATCTGCAGGATCTCGGCGGTGCGCGCGATCCGCTTCTTGATCTCGTCCGCGGGGACGCGAGCGCTGCGCAGGCCAAAGCTCAGGTTCCGCCGGACGGTCATCTGCGGATAGAGCGCATAGGACTGAAAGACCATGCCGATGTTGCGATCCTTGGGCTGCTCCCAGGTGACGTTCCAGCCGTTGATGAGGATCTGTCCGTCGGTCACGTCGATCAAGCCGGCGATGCAGTTGAGCAGCGTCGACTTGCCACAGCCGGACGGACCGAGCAGCACCAGGAACTCGCCATCCGCGACGTCGAGATCGAGGTGCTCCAGCGCGGACACGCTGCCGAAGCTCAGCGAGAGATCGCGGACCGAGACGCTGGGGACGCCGGCCTTCCTGGCGGTCTGCCGGAGCTGCGCCCGCTCGCTGGCTTGCCGGGCCGTCCGCTCGGCACGGGCCGCGCGCGAGAACGGGGAGATCAGCTTGCCGACGAACGATCCGGCCATGACGGTCAGCCCTTCACCGCGCCGGCGGCGATGCCGCGGACGAACAGCTTGCCAGAGGCAAAATAGACGAACAGCGGAACCACGCCGGTCAAGATGGTCGCGGCCATGTTGACGTTGTACTCCTTCACGCCCTGCGTCGAGTTGACGATGTTGTTGAGCTGGACGGTCATCGGATAGAGGTCTGGCTTGGTATAGATCACGCCAAACAGGAAGTCGTTCCAGATCCCCGTGGTCTGGATGATCACGGCGACGACGAAGATCGGCAGCGACATCGGCATCATGATCTTGAAATAGATCCCCCAGAAGCCGGCGCCATCGACGCGGGCGGCCCGGAACAGCTCCTCCGGAATCGACGTGAAGTAGTTGCGGAACAGCAGGGTCAAGATCGGCATGCCGAAGATCGAATGCACGAGCACGAGCCCCCACAGGCTGCCGTAGAGCCCGATCTCCCGCAGAATGATGACGATCGGATAGATCATCACCTGATAGGGAACGAACGACCCCACGATCAGGATCGTGAAGAAGATGTTCGCTCCCTTGAACCGCCAGTTGGCCAGCGCGTAGCCGTTCACCGACGCGATCGCGATCGACAGCACCACCGAGGGCACGGTGATGCGCACGGAGTTCCAGAACCCGCGGCTCAGCCCATCGCAGTTGAGGCCGGTGCAGACGGTCGACCAGGCCTTCACCCAGGGCTCGAAGGTGATCTCGACCGGTGGGGAGAAGATGTTGCCCAGGCGAATCTCGGGCATGCCCTTGAGCGACGTCACCACCATCACGTAGAGCGGCAGCAGGTAGTACAGCGCGAGCACGATCAGCGTCCCGTACAGGAAGGCGTTGCGGCGCGACAGCGCGGGACGTGGCTTCGGTCCACGCGGACCGGCCAGCTGCCGCGAGACCGCCGGGAGGCGGCTCGCCGCGGCTTCGAGTGACGGCGGGTCAGCCACGGCGGGCTCTTCCGAACTGGAGGTATGCCCAGGGCACGATCACGATGATGACGGTGATCAGCATCATGGTCGACGCAGCAAAACCCTGGCCGAGGTTCTGGGCGAGGAACATGTAGTCGTACACGTATTTGGCCGGCACCTCCGACGAGATACCCGGGCCGCCGCTGGTCTGCGCGACGACGAGGTCATAGACCCGCACGATGCCACTGGTGATGATCACCAGCGTGGTGATGAACACCGGCCGCATCATCGGGATGACGATGAACAGATAGGTCTTCCACACCGGGATACCGTCGAGCCGCGCGGCCTTCCAGATGTCCTCGTCGATGCCGCGCAGGCCCGCCAGCAGCAGGCACATGACCAGCCCGGTGCCTTGCCACAGCCCCGCGATCAGGATCCCGTAGATCACGATGTCCGAGTTGTAGAGCGGATCGAAGGTGAAGCTCGTCCAGCCGAGGCTGCGCACCACGCTCTGGATGCCGAACGTCGGGTTCAGGATCCACTGCCAGACAAGTCCGGTGACGATGAACGACAGCGCGAACGGATAGAGGAAGATGGTGCGGAACGTGTTCTCGAACCGGATCTTCTGGTCCATCAGGGCCGCCAGCAAGAAGCCGATGACCAGCGAGAACGTGAGCGATAGCGCGCCGTAGATCGCGAGGTTCTTGATCGCGACCAGCCAGCGCGGCGTGACCCAGAGGCGCGCGTACTGCTCGAGGCCAACGAAGTGCAGGCGCGGCAGCAGCTTGGAGTCGGTGAACGAGTAGACGATCGTCCAGACGGTGCCACCGACGAACACGACGACCGCCGTCAGGATCATCGGGACCGACGCCACCTTGGCGTTCAGGTTGCGCAGGACCCGGCTGCGACGCTTTTGCGCCGGCACGTCGTGGAATCACTTCGCGGTTGCGATGAGAGCGGCGAAGCGCTTCTGCGCGTCCTTGGCCGACATCTCGGGCTTGGCGAAGAACTCGGCGAACAGATCGTTGATCTGGGTGTTGGAGTCGGCCGTCATCAGCTGATCGGGCGCTTGAATGATGGCGCCCTTGGCCAGGATCGCGATGCCCTTCTTCATGCAGTCGTTCGCGGTGTTCAGGTCGACGTCGCCGCGAACCGGCAGCGAGCCCTTCTTGAGGTTGAACGCGACCTGGGTCTCCTTGGAGAGCATCACGGAGGCCAGCGTCTCCTGCGCCTTGGACTTCGCCT
>Ga0193744_1000359_pt1 | contig 10112 bp, 6 predicted proteins | sample L1a1metaG_FD_143056 | JGI IMG/M metagenome (GOLD analysis project Ga0193744, IMG submission 143056) | Soil microbial communities from a riparian zone of the East river system, Colorado, United States - L1a1 | ecosystem: Environmental > Terrestrial > Soil > Riparian zone | place: USA: East River... | reverse complement strand
GCCGATCTGCAGATTCACGATTCGCGGCGCGTGATCCCTGGTATCCAACGAGTAGACGCTCAGGCTCACGTAGTCGCCGTTCTTTAGCTTGCTTAGCACCTGCTGCAGCTCGGCCGGTGTGTTGACTGCGCGCCGCGGTAGAGGAAATAGCACCTCGGTAATGACGTCGTTGCGCACAAGTTTCTGGTCCGAGGGTCCGCCCGGAGTCACGTCAGAAACCAGGACGCCACGAACCGGCGTGGCGAGCCTTGCCTGTGCCGCGATCTCGGGACTTACCGGGACGACGGAAATTCCCAGCGCCGGGTGCACCATTCCGCTGACACCCGTGGGCTTCGGCGCGTCAGCGTTCGCGACTGCCGGCTCCTGCGGCGCTTCCATCAGCGTCACACGGAACGTCTTGCGCTGCCCATACCGCATTGCCTCGATCTCGATGGTCTCACCGGGATTGTGGTTGCGAACGATTCTCTGAAGCGTGCTCACGCGGTCGACCGGCTGGCCATCCGCAGTGATGATGACGTCGCCAGGCAGGAGGCCCGCTCTCTTCGCCGGAGTGTCTTCCGAGGGGAAGTTGCGAACGAGCACGCCACGAATGTCCTTCACGCCCGCGACTGCGGCGTCTTCCGGGCTCACATCGTCGATGCCAATGCCCAGCGCGGGAACCCGCACGCGACCGTTGGCGATGAGCTGGTCCATCACGCGCTTCGCGAGCGTCACGGGAATCGCGAATCCATAGCCGGCGTTGTAGCCCGTCGGGCTCGCGATCGCGCTGTTGATTCCGATCACCTCGCCACGCGCGTTCACCAGCGGACCACCGGAGTTGCCGGGGTTGATGGCGGCGTCAGTCTGAATGAGGTCGCTGATCGCGTACATGTTCGTGTTGTTCGGATTCATCAGCTCGGGCAGCGCGCGACCCTTGGCGCTGATGATGCCCGCCGTCACGGTGTTCTCGAGTCCGAGTGGATTGCCGATCGCGAGCACCCACTCACCGATGCGCGAAGCGGCATCGTTGCCGAGCGACACGGTGGGGAAGTTGTTGCCGTCGATCTTGAGCACGGCCACGTCCGTCGTGCGATCGTGCCCGACGACCTTCGCCGTGAAGACGCGGTGGTCGAGCATTTTCACCGTCACCTTGTCGGCGATCGTTTCGCGATCGGAGTTGGTGATGACGTGATTGTTGGTGAGGATGTATCCGCTCGAGGTGACGATGAAGCCGGAACCCTGGCCACGCATCGGACGCTGCTGCTGCGGAACGTCGAACTGACGGAAGAAGTCCTCCATGCCCGGCGGAACACCCTGTGGAACCTGAGCGCGACCGCGTTGCGTAGCGGTGCCGGTTTTGGGATTGCTGAGCACTTCAATCGACACGACCGCGGGCGTGACGTTATTCGCGATCGCAACGAATGCGTTGCTTGCTTCGGCAATTGGCTGGACGACTGACGGTGTGGGACGAGATTGCGCAAATCCGAGCTTGGTCCAGTTGAGACCGGATGCGACAATCAATCCGCCTGCGAAGGCGGTGATAACGGCTACGGGACAACTCGCTCTTTGGGTTCCGATTGACATGCGACGATTGTGGCTAAAGGGTATGACTATAAGACACGATGTAGGACCTACAGGTTTCACGCCAGTGCGAAGCGTCCAACCCAGTACCACGGCAATGAAAAGCGAGTTGTCCCAAGATCACATTAATACTCTCCAACGGACTACTTGGTCCAGTTCGCCGTTTTTAGCCTGAACTTTGCCCCGGAGACCGCCCGGTTCAGTCCGAAACCCCTGTAACGAAATGATATGGGTGTAAAGAAACGTTGCACCGTTATTGATGAGCTTGGGATGCCTCAAAATCGCAAACCCTTGCGTGGCAACGACTTCCAAAAGGGCATGACGGTTGCCTTAGCTGTGTCTCGTTCCCCCACGCTTCAAGGCGCACGTCTGGAACAGGCAGCTTCTCGTTTTACATGCTCGCTTCGGGCTGATCGCTACATACACACCAACCGGGTACCTCGATGATTCGCTCCAGATTCGTGCGCTCGTCAACGCTCGTGCTTGCCGCGTTCATATCCCTATCGTGCGCGGACTACTCCCCCACCGCGCCGCCAATGGCGCCTCCAACACAGGCCCAGGATGGGCTTCTGTCGGGTCTCCTTGGCCTCGTGACGGGTACTGTGAACGGACTACTCGGCATCGTCCTCAAGGTCGTCGGGTTCCAGTATGATCCGAATGGTATTGAGGTTCGCGCTGTCGCATGGGCTCCTTCACACGTCAGTAAGGTCCGCACGGTCTCAGGAACGATCGGGAGCGATGGTGGCACGCTGAGGATAGATGGATCGGACTTCACGATCACCTTCCCGCGTGGCGCGCTGAAGCAGTCAACCGCGATCAGCATTACGTCCGACGCCAGCGGCTATGTGAGCTACGACATGAAGCCGCATGGGCTCACTTTCTACAAGCCTGTCGTCGTCACGCAGCGCCTCCAAAACACCAAGGTCTACGGAACTTCGAAAGCCCTCGACTCGTTCTGCGCTTATTTCAACAATGACGTGAAGGTTCTGGACGGAGTCCTCAAGGCGCTCGAAATCGAGACGACCACTATTTTCGGCGGAACAGATGGGAAGGCCGAGGTCCAGACCTGGCAGCTGAACCACTTTTCCCGGTACATGTTAGCTTCAGGTTGATCGGCGAGCTGAGTCACGAATCGCGTCGAGGCCTTATGACTTACCTGAACCAGGTCGCGGTGCATGCTGAAATCGGATAACGTGGAGCGCGCCAGGTTGCTTGTTGACCTGGCGCGCGTGGCGGAGCAGCAGAGGGAAACGGCCAAGGCTCAGAGTTTTTACGACGATGCGCTTGATCAGTTCGCGGATGACAGCCTGGATCCGTTTCTCCCGGAAGTGCTCCGATGGAAGGGAACATTCCTCCGAGAGCAGGGCGAAACCGACGCCGCATTCCGGTGCTACACGAAGAGCCTCGAAAAGGCGACGCTGATGGGTTCCGAGGCCGCCGCCGCACACGCTCTCAACTGTCTGGGTACGATTGCGCAGCGTCGCGGAGACGCTAGGGAAACGGAAAGACTCTACGCCCGGGCGTCGGAGTTCGCGGAACGGAGCCGGGACGCCAGGCTTCTGGGAATGATCGAACAGAATCGGGGCGTGCTGGCGAGCATGAAAGGCGATTATGCACGGGCCGCCGAGTTTTACTCGAACAGCCTCGGGGCGTTCGAAATGGCTGGGGACGCGGAGCCCATGTCGTGGGTTCTGAACAACCTCGGGATTCTCCACACCAAGATCCGAAATTTCGATGAAGCACGGGGCCATCTCGAGCGTGGGCGCGCCATCGCTGTGAACCGCGGCGATGCCGTGGTCGAGAACGTGACTACCCTCAACCTCGCTGAGGTCTGGCTGGGACTCGGGCGTCTGGATACGGCGGACAAGTTCTGCGGCATCGCACTCGAGCAGGCTCAGCGTCGCGGCGACCATTTGAGCGCCGCAGGCGCTCTCAAAGTTCGTGCAGCCATCGAGCGGCAGCGTGGCGCGCTGGACAAGAGCATCGCAACGCTGCGCATCGCGATCTTCGAGGCGGAAGGCTCGGAGGATCGCCTTCTTCACGCCGAGATGCTCCGCGAGCTGGGCGAGATATCTCGCGCCGCCGGGAACGCCGGTGCCGCGCGATCAGCATTCCGAGAGGCGGTCGATTCCTTTCAGGCCCTGGGCGCCAGCCAGGAAATCGCCGAGGTCCAGGCCGAGCTCCACGCGCTCCCGGAGTGACGGGACGGGTGACTCGTTAGGCGCTTCCTCGTCTCCCTAACGATGGCCGGAGATTCCTGATTCGGGAAAACCGCGCGACATGGGCGCGCTCCGTGACAATCGTGGCGCAGTAATGACCAACCTCAGGCCTACAATCGAATTGAAGGCGGTGGAATCATCCGCCGTCAGAGAGAGCATCGACCTCGCGAAGCAGGCTGAGCGCGAAGGCCGCTGGGCGGATGCGTGCACGGTGTACGAAGGCCTTGTTCGCGATCCCAATACCCTGGCCATTACTCGTCTCGCGGCTCTCAGATGGCTCGGCCGCGCATACCTCGAGCAGGGGAACCGCGGCGCCGCACTCGACATTCTAGAATTGGCGGTTACGTCTGCTGACATCGTCGGCTCTCCACCGGCCGTCGCTCAGGCACTCAACGTTGTGGGAATCGTCTATCAGGTCGCGGGCGACCTGGATCAGGCGGCCACGATCTACTCGGCGGCGCGCGAGAAGGCGGCGCTCGCCGGCGACGGCGCGCTCATCGCCATGATTGACCAGAACCTCGGCACGGTTGCCATGATTCGCGGTGACTTGCGTGGTGCGCTCGAAGCATTTCGCCTGAGTCATCTCGGATACCAGACCCTGGGAATGCGCAATCATGAGGCACAGGTGCTCAACAACATTGCTCTTGCCTTCATGGAGCTTGGCGAGCTCTCCGACGCGGAAGCCGCATACAACGAGGCCGCGATCGCGTTCGAAGAAGACGGCGACCACGTGCGCCAGCTCGATCTCACTGTGAACAAGGTGCAGCTATACATCGCGGGGCGACGTTTCGACGAGGCGCAGGCGCAATGCGAGGTGCTGTTGGGTGTAGTCGGGGACGACGCTGCTCCGTGGCGTGCCGAAGTGTTCCGGCACATGGGCGTAATTGCGCGGGAGCGCGGCGATTTTACCGCCGCAACTGAAAATCTTCTCAAGGCGGAGCAGCGCGGGCTGGAAAGTGGGGACTTACTGCTGCGGGCGGATGTGTGCGAGCAGCTGGCCGAAGTCTACTGGGCGCAGGAGCGGCATCGTGACATGCTTCAACGGCTGAACGATGCTCATTCGCTTTATTCGCAGCTCAAGGTGCAGCATCGGGTTGCGCAGGTGGAGAAACGAAACGGCGCCCTCGAAGCCCGCTTCCTCGAGATGGCAAGGGCGTGGGGAGACTCGATCGAAAGCAAAGATCGCTATACCCAGGGACATTGCGAGCGCGTGGCGTTCTTCGCCTGCGTCCTCGCCGACAGCGCAGGATTCAATTCGCGGTCGCTGTTCTGGTTCCGGATCGGCGCGTTGCTGCACGACATCGGCAAGATCATCGTGCCGACCGAGGTCCTAAACAAACCAGGGAAGCTCACCGACGAAGAGTGGGCGATAATGAAGCGGCACCCGGAAGCGGGGCTGGCACTTGTCGCCGACATCGACTTCCCAGGCGATATCGGGGCGATCATTCGCAACCATCACGAGCGGTGGGACGGGGCCGGCTACCCAGATGGACTGAAGGGTGAGAACATCCCGTTCGCGGCCCGGATCCTTTGCGTCGCCGACGTCTACGACGCTCTGACCACCACCCGATCCTACCGTCCGGGACTCACCCACGCCCGGGCGGCGGAAATCATGCGGTCATCAACCGGCCAATTCGACCCCTACCTCCTGGAGACCTTCCTGAATTGGGCGGAAACAGCCGATATCCCAGGCAGGCCGACCCCCCAGCGGATGGCGATTTTCGCTTCCAGTGGGGCCGGTTGATCCGAAGAAACCCCGATAAAGAAATGCTCCCTTTTGTAATGGAACGTTAGGCCAAAACGAAGCAGCTGACGAGTCACCAAATCGTAAACCTTTGTAGGTAAACAGTTTGTGAAAGGGCACACCCTATGCCACCGATGAGCTCTGAAAGTCTTCAGTCCCTCACCAAGGTGGTGCACGATGTTCAGTCACCGCGTGTTTCGAAACCTCGGTCTGGTTGTGGGCGCTGTAGCGGCTCTCAATTGCGGCGATTACACCCGCGCAACCAGTCCAACGCAACCCACGCTTCTCCCGCCGACAAAGATTGTCGGAGCATCCTTTACGCTAGTTCGAAGTGGTTCGGTCGCCAAGGCAGTCAAGTGGGGCTCGAGCCATTCGAAGGTAGATCAGAGCGTATCCGCTGTGGTCGGACCGGAAGGGGCGACGCTGTCTCTGCCGGGCGCAGATTTCTCGCTGACCATTCCGGCGGGCGCGCTCAGCGCTCCGACGGCGATCACCGTCACCTCGAGAGGTGGCGCGTTCGTCGTGTACGACATGCTTCCTCACGGCCTGCGTTTCGCGCTTCCAGTGACCGCTTCTCAAGGCCTCGGCGCGACTGCGAGCTATGGTACGGCGGCCGGAAACGGCATCAGAACGGCGTATCTGTCGGCGGCGAACGAGCAGATCGGATTCGACGGCGCAGCATCGCCGGCGGAGCTCGAGGCTGCCACGACTTACTTCTACGGCGATCAGGCAGTCGCCGAGACGCACCTCTGGATCCTAAACCACTTCTCGCGCTATATCCTCATCTCGGGCGCCTGGGTGCAGGTAGAAGACTGAGGTCGCTATCGGATTTGCAGGATTGCTCACGTAGGTCATCGCGAGGCATTCGATTGATAAAGGATGTCGCAGGTCTGGCACATGTATGACGCAGACTGATCCGGGAGGCGCGCGGGAATTGGTTGATCGCGCCCGCGACGCCGAACGGCGCGGTGAAACCGCGAGATCACTTGGATTGTACGACGACGCGATCGAGGCTCTCGATCGCGGGCAAAACACGGCTCTTCTCGCCGATACTCTGCGGTGGAAGGGCACGCTTCACCGCGAGCAGGGCGAAACCGAAGCCGCGTATCGCTGTTATACCCAAAGCCTGATTCACGCTGAAAAATCAGGTTCGATCGGAGGCAAGGCGCACGGGTACAATTGCCTCGCGATCATCGCGCAACGTCGCGGCAATTTGGCGGAGAGCGAGAAGCTGTACGCGCGGGCCGCCGAATTCGCGGGACAAGTGGGCGACGTTCGCCTGCTCGGAATGATCGAGCAGAACCGCGGCGTCCTCTTGAGCATGCGCGGCAACTTTGTCGGCGCCGAGGCACGCTATTCCAACAGCCTCGCTGCGTTCGAGCGCTCGAATGACGATGAGGCCGCGTCGTGGGTCCTCAACAACATCGGAATGCTGTACACGAGGCTGGGGCACTATTCGCGCGCGATCGAGACGTTCGAGCGTGGATTGAAGCTCGCGCGCTCGCGCCACGATTCACTCGTCGAGAGCGTTCTGGTCATCAACCTGGCAATCGTCTGGGTGGCGATCGGCAAGCTCGACGACGCGGAGAGGGCGGGCAGCTCGTGTTTGACGGACGCCCAGGCGCGCGGCGACCATCTTACGATTGCCGAAGCGCTCAAATGCCGGGCGAGAATCGAGCGGGAGCGGGGCGCGTTCCACGAGAGCATCGCCACGCTCCGAATCGGAATTTTCGAGGCCGAGGGTCTGGAAGACCGCCTCCTTCAGGCCGAGATGCTGCGTGAGTTCGGCCAAACATCGAGGGCGCTGGGGAATTCCGCGGATGCCCGTCTGGCGTGGCGGGAGGCGGCGGAGTCTTTCGAGGGCGTCGGGGCTCAGCACGAGGCCGCCGAAATCAACGCGTTACTCGCCTCTCTCCCCAGCTAACCCTCCCCTGGCAGCGCTGGACCCCCGCCGTACCGAGAACAGGCCCGAAGTCCCCTAAAAAGGGTGACTTGGGTCGGCGTTTCCTCGTCTCCTACGTAGGCCCCAAAAGTTCTTGGGGGGCTGTTCGCTCGGTCAACTCACACTCCGCGCACGGAACGACCGTCGTGCGCGGGAAAAGGATCGGTGTAACTATCTCAGTTCGATCGCAGCAGCCGTCGGCCGATCGTTGGGACTCCCATGTAATCGGTGAGAGTGCCGCGATCCGTGAGGTTATCGCGCTTGCTACTCAGGTATCCGCAATTCGCAGCATGACAGTTCTGCTCGTTGGAGAAACGGGAACGGGCAAGGAGCTTTTTGCGCGCGGGCTGCACGCAGCCAGCGCCCGCGCGACTGAGCCGTTCGTCGCGATCAATTGCGCGGCGATCCCCGAGACGCTCCTGGAGAGCGAGCTGTTCGGCCACGAGCCTGGCGCTTTTACAGACGCGCGCGTTCTCAAACGCGGCTTGTTCGAAGTGGCGGGCACTGGTACCGTTTTCCTCGATGAGGTGGCCGAGTTGCCGTTAAAGCTCCAGGCAAAGCTGTTGCGCGTGGTTGAGGACCGGCGTTTCCGCCGGCTTGGCGGCTCGGAAGAGCGCGCCCTGTCGGCCCGCATCATCGCGGGCACCAACTCATCGCTCGAATCGGCCGTTGCGGACAATCGCTTCCGAGCCGACCTGTTTTACCGGTTGAACGTTGCACGGCTCGAGCTGCCGGCGCTGCGCGAGCGAGACGGCGACATTCCGATTCTCGCCTACTACTTCGTGAAGCGCCACGCGGAGACGGAAGGCCGTGAAAACCTGCGCCTGGGAGCGGACTCCGTCAGCGCGCTCGAGAGACATCGCTGGCCGGGCAACATTCGTGAGCTCAAGAACGTCATCGAGCGCGCCGTGGTCGTCTGCACCGGCGACGTGATCCAGCCCCACCACCTTTCGCTGCAGCGGCGATCGTTCATTCCGCTGGTCGAGACTCCCGTTGGCGGCGTGATCCGCATCCCCGCAGAAGGGAAGTCACTGCAGGCGATCGTCGATGAGGCGATCCATACCACAATCGGGCTTACCGGCGGAAACCTCAGTGCCGCTGCCCGAATTCTCGGAATCTCGCGGCCAACGCTGACGAGAAAGCTTCGCGACGACGGCTCTTCGCGTCGCACTATCCTCGCGTCCTCGTGAGAGTTCGTTCCACCCCTCGCACCAACGAGGTGGAATCGCCGGAGATAAGAACACTCGTCGACGAGGCGAAGCTGGCGGAACGTGAAGGTCGTTGGAGCGAGGCGTCGGCCCGGTACGAGGCGCTGGTTCGAAATCCGTTTGCGACCGACCACACCAGGCTGTCCGCGCTCCGCTGGCTTGGAAGAGCCTACCTCGAGCAGGGGAATCGTGGCGCGGCGATAGATGTTCTGGAAGCCGCGGTGGCCGCGGCGACCCAGGCAGGCTCGCAATCCGCGATCGCGCACGCGCTCAACGTCGTCGCGATCGTCCACCAGACCGGTGGAGACCTGGATCGCGCTGAATCGATGTACACCGAGGCGAGACTCACGGCCGAGTCCATCCGGGACGCCGAAGCGCTCGCGATGATCGACCAGAATCTCGGCACCGTGGCCAGTATTCGCGGAGACATGCGCCAGGCGCTCGAGGCGTTTCACCGGAGCCACGACGGTTACCGCACGCTCGGCATGCGCGATCAGGCCGCGCAGGTTCTCAACAACATCGGGCTCGCGTACAGCGATCTGGGCGAGCTCGATCGCGCGGAAGCGGCGTACAGTGAAGCCGAACTGGCGTTCGGCGAAGAGCACGACGAGACCAACAAGTTGAACGTCGCGCTCAACCAGGTGCAGCTTTGCATCGCGACCGGGCGATTCGACGAGGCGATGGAACGCGTCGAGCCGCTGCTCGCGCTGACCGGCGAGATCGCGCCGTCATGGCGGGGCGAAGTGTTCCGCCACGTCGGTGTGATAGCGCGCGAGCGCGGTGACTACGTCAAGGCGGCCGAGTATCTCGGGCGCGCGTGCGAGTGCGCCGAGGAAGCAGAAGACCTGCTGCTCAGGGCCGACGTGACCGAGCAGCTGGCGGAGCTTTACTGGACGCAGAAACGGCATCGCGACATGCTTGCGAACCTCAATCAGTCGCACGCTCTTTACTCGCGGCTGAAGGCGCAGCACCGCGTCGCACAGGTGGAGCGAAGAAACGCGGCGCTGGAAGCGCGATTCCTGGAGATGGCGCACCAGTGGGGCGATTCCATTGAAAGCAAGGATCACTACACCCAGGGCCACTGCCAACGCGTGGCTTTCTTTGCGTGCGTGCTGGCCGACAACGCCGGAATGGATTCGCGCTCGCTGTTCTGGTTCCGGCTCGGCGCCCTGCTGCACGACATCGGCAAGATCATCGTGCCGACTGAAGTGCTCAACAAAACGAGCGGGTTGAGTGAAGAGGAGTGGGCGATCATGAAGCGGCATCCGGAGGCGGGACTCGAGCTGGTGTCGGATATCGATTTCCCGGGAGATGTTCGCGCCATCATCCGGAATCACCACGAGCGGTGGGACGGAAGCGGGTACCCCGATGGACTTTCCGGCGAGGAGATTCCCTTCGCCGCGCGGATTCTCTGCGTCGCCGACGTCTATGACGCGCTG
>Ga0193744_1000358_pt1 | contig 10116 bp, 11 predicted proteins | sample L1a1metaG_FD_143056 | JGI IMG/M metagenome (GOLD analysis project Ga0193744, IMG submission 143056) | Soil microbial communities from a riparian zone of the East river system, Colorado, United States - L1a1 | ecosystem: Environmental > Terrestrial > Soil > Riparian zone | place: USA: East River... | reverse complement strand
TTCAGTTAGTTCGACAAGCTCACTAACCCTTGTTAGTGATGCTTTTGTTCAGTAAGATTGTTAACCATTGTTGACAAACTCCCTGAACTTCTTATTAACCGATTGTTAAGCTCCTTCCTCCAAATTCGAGAAACTCACCTAACTAAATCCAATTATTTTAACCCACGTTTGGATTAAATCAAATTCTATTACAAAGATAAGGTCAAAAAGGGCCCTAAAACCATGTTCAGTTTTTGTTGGTACGTTGATAGCCTGTTTTGAGCTATAATGAGACATTATGAGACTTATTGGATACAGTGATTAGTGTTTAGTTCTTTTTGCCGAGTCGCGGAGGTGAGGAGTCGCTGAGTCGTTGCCTATTTGCTGTATTCTCGGACATCGGACACGGACATCGGATAACGATTTTGAACCCTGATTCGTATGATTACTTGATGGACTATGATTTCACATTCGCGGCAATCCTTGTTCGCGGCTTAACCTCATCCGTCACAACATGTTGCGACACCTTCTCCAATTCTTACAAAATAATGTAGGGGTGCCCTTTACGGGTACCCTCTTTGTAAAATATTCAAGCTAGTACACCCTCTTCGTTCTTTTCCGAACGGAGAGGTGAATACGCGGCATACCCTGGCAACTGGCAATTGACAACTATCATCTATATATATAACGAATTCACTTTTCCAAAATAGGCGGTCCATATTCGGGTAATTCGGATAATTCGCATTTTTCGTGTTATTCGGATAATTCGCTTTTGGTAAAAAAAGCAGTTAAATACTTGATAATGCATTTGTTTTAACTATCTGAATAATCATTTTTACAATGCTGAAGAAAAAGCACCTAAGCAATAAAGCAAATTGTAGCAACTCCGCGCCTCAGCGACTCGGCAAAAAGGCGGACATCTGACACCGGACATCGGATAACGATTTCAAATAACTCTATTAACAAGTTTCTCCACCTATATAACGCACGCACTTTTCAAAAAATGGGATTTCTCTGTCGTTTTTGGCGCAAAATGACGCTTTTGTCATAACTATTTTTTGTGAGGCTTGTAATAAATTGAATATCAATTAGTTCCAAAAGTGTTAAATTTTTTGGATTTTTAGTTAAATGATACAAATATTATATTCAAATGCAAAATGTTATATTTGCTGAAGCGTTGAGTTGCTGAGTCGCCACCAGTTTACCGGGTTTCGGATTTGTGTGGCTTACTGCAATTCAGAAAATTCGCAAATTCGCAGCACCTCAGCAATTCAGCAACTCAACGCCTCAGCATAAAAGATATTTAACATAATGTAGATCACCTTTAGATCACACTGCGGTCGAATGGCGGTCGACTTGCAGTCGACTCTTTGTCAGTTGGTCGAAATCGATCTCCGATATCCTGAGTCTACTTTTTGCGGAGTCGCCGAGGTGCGGAGTTGCGGAGTCGCAGCCAAGTTGCTATTATGCCAATTTGCTTTTTGTTGGGTAAAAACTAATGCCATCCGCTTTTGTATATTCGATAATGAATACGCTCTTAAATGAAGATCAATCGTAATTCGTACATCGTAACTCGTAAATTGAAATTCACCACTAAACATTAATCACTGAACACTAATCACTATTTTTACCCCTTCTAATAAACTAATTACATAATAGAAACGTACTATTGTTAACATAAAATCAATATGAAGTCATTTGCAGTTGAGGTATTACATTTTCTTTCTATTTTAACCGTCATTTTTATTTTTAGCTGGACAGGATGTAGAAAAGACCTTGACTTCAATACTGACCCTTCTCTTAAACTTAGTTTTTCTGTAGATACCTTGTTTTTTGATACTGTATTTACCACCCAGGGTTCTGCTACCAGGATACTTAAGATATTCAATCATGATAGCAAGCCGGTTAAGATTAGTAAAGTATATCTTGAAAAAGGGAGTAACTCCCGTTTTAATCTGAATGTGGATGGTCTACCAGGCAAGTCTGTTTCCAATGTTGAAATTGAAGGGAATGATAGTATTTATGTATTTGCTGAAGTAACAATCAACCCGGATGACCCCTTATCAATTAGTCCATTTGTGCTGGATGAAAATTTAGTGGTCGAATTAAATGGCAATCAGCAGAAAGTTGTATTGGAAGCATGGGGACAGAATGCCAACTATATTCCTAATAATCATAATAGCAATGGCGTAGCAATTACTACCTGCCAATTGGGTAATATAAGCTGGGACGATCCTAAGCCTTATGTGATATTTGGGGTTTTGTTAATTGATAGCTGTACCCTTAATATTCCGGCTGGTGCAAAAATATATATTCATGGAGGGGTCGCTAAAAATGTTAATGGTACTTATAGCGACGGTTTTATTTATACATTGGAAAATGGTAAGATAAATATTGCAGGTACAAAGGAAAATCCGGTTGTTATTCAAGGTGACCGGTTGGAAGAAGAGTTTAAGGATTTACCGGCTCAATGGGCAGGTATCAGGATCGGGCCATTGAGTAAAGGGAATATCATCCGGTATGCAATAATAAAAAACTCTATAGTGGGTGTCAGGGCCGATTCTAATTCACAGGTGAAAATATATAATACCAGAATATACAACACCACCTCGAGTGGATTATTGGGTGTTCATGCTACGATGGTAGCTGAAAACTGCCTGATGTATAACAATGGGGGAAATGCTTTTCAAGCTGAATTTGGTGGTAATTACTTCCTCAGTTATTGTACCCTGGCCAGTTATAGTAATGATCAGTCGGCCTTAAGTCTAAATAATGTGAAATGCCTGGATGCCTTATGTAATGATAAGATGATATATGGCTTAAGTGCAGACATCAAAAATTGTATAATAACGGGCTCTCAAAATGATGAGATCGACCTGGTAAATCTCAGTAATAATGCTGCTAATTTTGAATTAAAGTTTAAGAATAATGTGGTAAGAGTAAAGGACCTGCTCAAATCAAATCAATACCCTACTTTCCTCACAGATATGTGTATAAACTGTATCAATACTAAACCCACTGACCATCTTTTTAAAGATATCAATAAGGATAATTATAAACTGGATACCCTTTCGATAGCAGAGCAAAAAGCAATTCCGGTGCCCAGTATTTTGAAAGATATCGATGATCGTGATCGCGATGTTGTAATGCCAGATATAGGCAGCTATGAATATTATGTAGAATAGGATGGTAGTTTCTATATTAGGAGCCGGCTGGCTGGGCAAAGCATTGATTAGCACTTTAAAAGATAAAGAGATTTCAGTTAATGCCAGTACCAGGCCATATTCCGGACTTTCTGATTTAGAAGTTTTAGGCGCAAATGCTTATCAGATTAATTTCACTAAAGAAAATGGATTAGTTGCAAATGATGCTTTCTTTGATTGTGATTGCCTGGTAATTTGTATGTCTCAAAGAAAGGGAAGTGATAATGAAACATTGTATCTGGAAGCATTGAAGGCATATTTGGAAATGGCAATAGTTAATGAAGTCAATAAAATAGTTTTTACCTCTTCTGCAGGAATTTATGGTAAAATAGAAGGGGTAGTTGATGAAGATTTGAAAATTGCAGAGATGGATAATGAAGATTCGGTCCTGCAACTCTTACATGCCGAGAATTTATTGTTGGGATTAAAGAATATAGACTACTATATTTTAAGATTAGCAGGGTTAATAGGTCCTGGCAGGCAGGCTGGTAGGTTTCTTGCCGGTAAAAAGAATATACCTAATCCTTCCGCTCCAGTTAATATGGTTGAGCAGTCAGATGTAGTTTCAATAATTGATAAGTTTATAGAAAATGATTTCCCTATTGGGATTTATAATGTTTGCGCTGACGAGCATCCTACGAGGAAAGAATTTTATTCCAGGCAAGCATTGATATCAGGCCTGGAGGAACCTAAGTTTTTGGAAAAGGATGATTCTTCAGGAAGGATCGTATCCAATCAAAAAGTGAAAGAGGTGTTAGGTTTTCAATTTAGAAAGTTGGAATGATGCTAATTGTGAATTGTGAAAGTTTTTGCCGAGTCTCGGAGTCGCTGCTGATTTGCATTTTAGCTTATTTTCAAATAAACTGAATGAGCAAACCTAGTACTGTAGAATATCAAATTGGCAACTACTCAACATCTTTACTATGAAGTTTATCAGCATAACCATCAACGGTTGGGTCTGAATTAACAAATTGGGGATTAAAATGATAATGTACAACTTCACTAGAAAAACTATTTCACTACAATCGGCTCGACCAACGACCAACTACCAACGATTTAATCATTCAATCCTTTTCCATTCAGAATTTGAGTCATATATTTTTCAATTCTTGATTCACTGGTTTTGGATTGTTTAGGTGCCGAGAAATGGAGTATATAAGCTCGTTGCCTTCCCGGAGTCAATGATTTAAATGCAGTTTTTAAAGCAGGTATTTCATTTAATTTATTTTGAAACTCTTCGGGTATATTGTACTCAGAAGTCTTTTTTAAATCCACTTTTAAGCCGGCTTTTTCCACTTCAATGGCTTCATAAATATAGCTTTTCACAATGGCTTCCCTTTTAATAATTTCATGCACATTGGTAAACCTAATCTGGCGGGCTGCCTGAACATTTTCTGTTTGTTGGATCAACATACCCTTATCATCACCTAACAGAGCTCCTTTAAAAAACAGCAGCGCACAATATTCTTTAAAATCATGTATGAGTACTATGTTTGCTTTCTTAAATGTGTAACAAGGGACACCCCATTTTAACTCTTCACTTAGTCCGAAGTCAAGTACTATCGTTCTTAATAGCTCCAATTCTTTCTTCCAGGTTTTGGAATTGCTGAAATAAAAATCAAGTTTAGGATTCATTTTGCTATTTGTCATAGTACCCAATTAAACTCTTAGAGATCCCCTGAAACCCCTGGCTGCATAATAAGAATCCGCACCATTATGGTATACAAAAATTGTGTCATAGCGAAAATCACAGAAGAGTGCGCCTCCCAGTTTTCTAATAGGGTCAGGGGTAACAATCCAACTAGATGTTTTCATATCGAACTTTCCAAGTTTCTGTAACTCGCGATATTCTTCCTCTGATAAAAGTTCAATGCCCATAACTTCAGCCATTTTCATGGCACTGTCTTCTGGTTTATTTTCTCTTCTTGCCTGTAAAGCTTTATTGTCATAGCAAAGGCTTCTGCGACCTTTTGGGCTTTCTACCGAACAATCATAAAAAATGTATTCTCCGGTCTTTTTATCATGACTTATCACATCAGGTTCCCCACCACTATTCTCCATTTCATTGAGAGACCATAGTTTTTCAGTATTGGAATCCAATTTTGCAGCTACTTTGGACCATTCTATATTGTCATGGAACTTCTTATTTTTCTCAAATCGAGTTTTTAATATTTTTAGAAGTTCTTCAATTTGTAAAGCAGACAATTCTTTTTTCATATTATTCAATTATTTTTAAGTTCAATTTTAGCTTTACCTAGATTAAAATGCAAGCTATTTTAAGTAGTATAGAATTCGATTGCAATTAAGCAGAAGTTGTTTGATTTTTCTTGAAAGCATACAGGGCCAATCCAAGTAATAATAATCCTTTCAATATCGCCAGATAGTCCGTTGCACTACCGAAATTGTGCAGATTAAATGAAATTATAATAACCAAAGCCTGAATAAGTTCTATAAAACCTAAACTAATTGCATACATATAACCTTCCTTCATGTTTTTTACAAGCAATGCAATTGCAGAAAAATAAAGCCATACTTGTCCCAAAAGCATGGCACCTGATAAAAGTAATAATCTTTCCAAACCTACAGAAACTTCTCCTAAGTGCTGCCATTCTGCTTGTTTTGCCTGATTAAATAAACTAAATATAGCCCCGGTTAAAGATCCTAATCCGTACACAATAAGAAGTACAATAAGAATAATTCTCAACTTTTTCATTTTTTATTATTTTAGATTCAGACCTACTCTTTTGGCTTTTCGGATACTCCCGTTTTTTCCAGTGGTTGCTGCTCCACCTTATTTGTCATCATTTGTTTAATTTGCTAACTATGTCTTGCAATCTGTTATGTGCCATATTTAAGCCATGGGCAAATGGTAATTGTAACATTTGGTCCCTGCAATCCTGAGATTTGTATATAATTTGCATATTGATCCTACTTGTGTAATCATCAAGTTTTTCAAATTCGTAAAACTCTAACTGGACTGCGAAAGAAGAATTTTCGATTTCAAAGGTCCTCGTTATTTTATGATTAGGGATGTATTCATGAATTACCCCATTAGCCCTTAGTACTACTTCACCCTGTGGGTTCGAAGTTTCAAACTGGTAAGCTCCATGCTTTTTAATATCAAATTTTAGTACTTTAGTTCCCATCCATTGCTCAAAAATTTCGGGTTCGGTAAAGGCTCTGAACAGTAATTCAAGTGGTAAATCAAATTCCCTTGTGATCCTTAATTCCTGTTTGCCCTCTTCTGCTTCAATTTTAGTTTTTAGTTCCATATCAAACTAGTCCTTTGATTTGTATTTAGTCATTATTGATTCGAGGGTATTGAACCTGTCATCCCACATTTTGGAAAATGGCATTAACCATTCAGCTATTTCTTTCATTTTATTAGCATTGAAGTGATAATAGATTTCTCTTCCTGATTGCTCTTGTTTCAAAAGCTGGCATTCAGTTAATATCTGAATGTGTTTTGAAATAGTTTGCCTGGATGAATTAAAGCTTTCAGCTATTGCTCCTGGTGTCATCGCCTGCAAAGCTACCAAAGACAATATAGCCCTACGTGTAGGGTCGGCTATTGCCTGAAATATATCTCTCCGAATTTCCATTTATGCAGTTATCTAACTGCAAATATAATGCAGTTACTTGACTGCGCTATTATTTTCTATATTTTTTATTGAATACTTCATTGTACTGATCTCTTTTGTGTTAAGATTAGCAGGTAAATGTATTGGTTAGATTTTGTGTCATCAAGGTAAAACCTAAGGATTTTCGCGCCGTATGTCATCTGACATGGGATAACACAATACTATTTCTAACTTCGCATTCAATAATTTTTCAATAACGCCCAACATGAAAAAAAGCTTTCTCTTTTTATCCTTAATAGTATTGATAGGCTCCCACATTTCTTCACAAACACCCGGGGATAAAAGCTTTGTTCCGGGCCAGGTAATTGTGCAAAGCAAAACTGCCATCAGTATTGATAAACTGCATATTTTTGGGGTTAACCGGATTGCGCAAATCTGCAAAGACAAACAGGGTAAGAGCAATTTATTTGTATTGTATTTTACAGACACCCTAAATATTCAAGAGAAGATCAGGCAATTAATAAATAGTGGTTTTTTTAACTGGGTCGAACCCAATGGTTATATGCAAGCTTGTATTGTACCTGATGATACTTTATTTCCCAGGCAGTATGGTTGTCATAACACAGGTACATTTAATCTGACTTTTTCAACAATTGATTCAGATTCCGACCTTCCGGAAGCGTGGGATATTGAACAGGGCGACACAAATGTGGTAGTGGCAATTCTCGATGGTGGGATAGCATTAGCTCATCCGGAATTTACAGGAAGAATATGGAATAACTATGAGGAAATTCCCAACAATGGTATTGATGATGATGGCAATGGTTTTATAGATGATAACCAGGGTTGGAACTTTGCATATGGAACTAATGTTCCCGAGGATGACCTGGGACATGGAACTTCAGTGACTGGAATATTAGGTGCAAATGGAAACAATAATATAGGAATGGCAGGCATAGACTGGAATTGTAAACTAATGATATGTAAAGTGCTTGACAATACTAATTTTGGCACTTATGATAATATTGCCAATGCGATCTATTATGCTGTAAACAATAGTGCGAATGTAATAAACATGTCTTTTGCAGGAGGGTACTCTTCCTTATTAGCTACTGCCATACAATATGCATGGGACAATAACGTAGTGATGTGTGCAGCAACTGGCAATAGCAATATTTCAACCCCCCAATATCCATCTTCAGATTCACTGGTACTAGCTGTAGGAGGTAGTAATGCCTGGGATGTACGGTACATTTATAGCAATTATGGCCCTCACATGGATGTTGTGGCTGCAGGAGATTACATTTATGTTCTGGACTATAAAAATTTCAATAATTACAATGATGTCTCTGCAGGCACTTCCCTTTCATCTCCATTTGTAGCAGGTATTGCTTCCTTATTAAAGGCGCAGAAGTATACTCGTACAAATCAGGAAATTTATGATATCATCAGGAATACTGCTGAGGATCAGGTAGATCATTATACGGGTGAAGACACTCCGGGTTGGGATATGTTTTTTGGTTTTGGAAGAGTTAATGCTTATAAAGCATTATTGTATGATACAATTATAACTCAAGTAGGGGTCTTGTCTCATACTATACCTGTCAAAGTTTATCCAAATCCGGTAAGTACCGTTTTACATTTTTATTTGGATGGGAATTCAGACATCAAAGTTATTGATTTACTCGGTGAAGTAGTGATGCATAAGTTCTTTTCAGGATATCCTAAAGGAAATGTCGCATTGGATGTTTCAACACTTTCTTCAGGATTTTATTTTATTCAGATAGGGAACAGAATTGAGCGTTTTGTGAAGGAGTAATCTGATTGTAAATTGTAAATGAAGATACAAACACATACCAGGCTGAGAATTACTGTATCATTATTTTTTATAAAACACCTTCAACAAAATACATATCAATCTCTCCTTTATTCTTAGCTTGAATTTTTCCACGGTAGGTACAAGTAAATTTATCCTTTACCAATTCATAGGTACTGCCACTTATATTAACTTTTCCTTCTTCACCACTTGATTCCATTCGTGAGGCAATGTTTACTGCATCTCCCCAAATATCATAAGCGAATTTTTTTACACCTACAATTCCAGCTACAACAGTACCTGTATGAATGCCAATCCTTATTTCGAATACTTCTTTGTTTTCTTTTTTACGATTTATTATATGTTGCTGAATGAACTGTTGAATTTCAAGAGCAGCTTTCAGCACATCCACGGCATGCGTTTTATTTGCAACAGGTAAGCCCCCTGCGCACATATAAGCATCCCCAATAGTTTTTATTTTTTCAATGTTATGTTTTGTAATGATACTATCAAATGCCTTAAAACAAGTATCAATCTCTGCAACTAATTCTGCTGGACTAAGCTTTTCTGAAATTTGTGTAAAGCCTTTAAAATCGGTAAACATCACGGTCACTTCTTCAAACTGTTTTGCAACAGCATTACCATTTTCTTTAAGTTCGTTTGCAACTTCAGATGGTAAAATATTAAGAAGTAAGTCATCCGATTTTTTCTTTTCTGTTCGAAGCTCGGCTGTTCTCACCATAACTTCTTTTTCTAAATCTTCCTTCTGAGATTCCAGGATTTTTTTCTTTTCTTGTTCCTGTTCAAGTGTTTTTTGAGAAAGTAGATTTACCTGATTAAGTTGCAATCCTAAATCTTTATTAATGTTTGAAAAGCGCCATGCCTGGTACAATGACATGGATACTGGTATACTCAAGAGTGCAAGAGCGAACAAGACTTCCCATATTTGACCATTCGCGGTGCTGTCATTAATATCAAATTTTCCTCCTGTCGCTATTGAAATCGTAAAAAGCGTAAGTATTAAAAGCGTAAAAAAAAGTATTCCAATACCGATAATGCCTGCACCTTTTAACCGTTTTATCATTCCAAAGATAATGGTAAAAACCGCTTCAAATGATACTGAAATAATAAGGACAGCCGTCAGAAAAGTATAAGATAAAAATCCACAAATTTGCATCAGGAAAGCAACAGTACCTATTATAATAACAATTATAAAGCGCCAGTTTTTTTTAAGAAACAATACTTTGATAAATCCTGAAAGCGATATACAGGCAACAATAATTAACGGGTTGATAATGAAAATGCTATTGAGTGCAAGGGACGGAGAGGTAGTGGAATATTCTACAAACCCAATTATAAACAGACATGCAATGCAAAACATAAAGAGGCTGAAGAATAAATTTGAAATGTCTGTGCGATGATAGAAAAAGAGAAAGAGATGAATCAGGCAAAGAGCAAGAAAAATTCCTCCCATGAGCATTAGCATAGAAGGAAGCATAGTGCTTCTTTGGTTTTTAATAAAAATATAATAATCTGC
>Ga0193744_1000357_pt1 | contig 10134 bp, 23 predicted proteins | sample L1a1metaG_FD_143056 | JGI IMG/M metagenome (GOLD analysis project Ga0193744, IMG submission 143056) | Soil microbial communities from a riparian zone of the East river system, Colorado, United States - L1a1 | ecosystem: Environmental > Terrestrial > Soil > Riparian zone | place: USA: East River... | reverse complement strand
TCTACGCCCATTTGATAGGAAGGTTGACCATTTTTATCAATTACATGCGTAACTTCGCAAATTGGGAAACGTAAACGGTCTACACCAGTAGTAGAAGATTCCATACTTTCAAAATTAGGCACTAAAACTTCTTTATATTGATCGTCCGCAACATAAATTTTGTCATAGGGACTGAAATAAATCTTTTTTCCACCTTGTTCGTAAAAACGCGGCACAATAATCCAGCATGTGGCACTATCAATCATGCCTTCGGCTTGAAAATGGCTATTTTTTGGATTATTTGTCATAATTCCTAAAAATGTTCCAGCACAAACGTAATACATTCCATCTTCGCAATTATGATCAGCGTGATTGGAGCGAACATTGTTAATATTCTTGTCACTTTGAGGACAAGGCAACGCAATAAAGTGTTCTAGCAATACACCATGAGAGCGAACTAATGAATCAAACAGTTCAGGCACGAAAAATACGTTTTCGACATCCGTATGATTAATTGAAGCTCCTGCAAGACCTTCAATTCTATCAATAATGTTGGTAGAGCTGCTTTTAGCCATTATCCCACTCAATTGTTTCTTTAGAATTCTTCTCTGCCATGTATTTTGCGATAGCTGGATGAGACGCCCACGAGAGTATTTCTGGTGTACCGCCCTTCATCATAGCTACAATATGTAAACCGCCATAAGTTTTAAGCAATGAAATGGTTTTACCATCACACTTACCGGCCTGTTTAATACTTTCAATGTGTTTTTTTTCTAATTTTAAGCTCATGCCTTGCTCCAAAGATTATTAATTTTTTCATCAAGGCGTTTCCCTGGAGCTTGCATAATTTCTTCATATCTTTTTTGGAAAAAAGTAGATTTAAATGATAAATTTTTAAACCAGTGCTCTAGTTCGTGAATTTGTTTACATAACGGAAGAACATCGCCTTGTTTCCAATCATTTTTTCTCAAATATGATGGAATCCAATAATTTTTATCAGAAAAAGATTGGTCATGATCAATTAAAAGAATTGAATTTCCATTTGTCAATACATTGCCACGATGTCTATCTTTATTTTTAATTAAATAATCAAAAATCGCTAGCTTGTGCGCCGTACCGGAATCAATGTATTTTTGTAAAATTCCATTCATTGAACCTTCTCTTTCAAATTCTAAATCTTGGATAGAAAGAAAATCATCTTTAAGCATTTCATTTGCGGTAAAATGAACAGTTTTGTCATTTTTTTGCATTACAAATGCAGTGACTGGTAAAAAGAAATCATCTAAGCCCATTTTTTTAGCTAGCTTATAGGCGACAATTTCTTTTTCCCATGAATTATCAATAAAAGGCTTGATAAAATAACTATTCGTGGTAGAAGTTAAAAGATAAGCTTTTGAATTTTGGCCGGGGCAATCAACAGATTTCGTCAATCCATTGTCAAAGCTTTTTTTAAGACTTTCGTAAAGCTCTTTATCGCCATCTAAGAATTTAATCATATTTTTATATGTTGCTAACAAACATGCTAGCGTAAAAGTAAGAACGCACTTGACTAATTAATTCTGCTTTGCGAGCTTGTAGTTCAGCTAAACGCAATTGATATTGTTGATTTCCTGGCCCACTGATAGATTGGCTAATACCATCTTGGCTCAAAGATGTACCACTGGTACGTAAAATTGGCCCCATGCGGCTAAGAATGTCTAAAGCTGTTTGCACGCCAATAAGTTCATTAATAAAGACCGGAATTTGATTTTCTGGAAATCCAGTAACAAATTTGACTCGGTAAAAAGCTGGCAACCAACCAAGGTTTAAATAGGAAGTTAAAACCAAAGGAGATGATCCAATACCAGCGCTGCCCGCGTAGCTATTGATTCCACCAACAGGAGTTTGTAAAGCAATATTACCAAAATTAATTTGTCCCAAGTGCATGTTAGATGTTTCAATCCAACTAGCCGGAAAGGGAAATTGCTCGACTCCATCACTAGATTCAATAGTAAATGAATTTAACGACAAAATTGGTTTAAATGGTAATTCCATATGACCAAAGCTTCTAAAAAGCGAACGGTCAAAAGGCATCTTGATACTGCGTTCCAATGGTGTTATATTGATATTTAAAGCCAATTCAATAGCATTTGTGGCTCTAATGATGGCTCGCTTTAAATCAGCATCTTGTAATTCTTGTTTTGTTAACGGATCACGAAGTCTTACGCCAAACAAGAAATCTGTTTTTAATATATCAACAGTGAGCATTGGCTCAACGCGATTGAATTGCTGACCCGCAGATGATGCGAATAACGGATATACTGAGCCAACTGAATCTTTTGGAAATTCTGTAAAAGACATTTATTCTCCGATATTAGCAGAAGCTTGGGTTGGTGCTTTCTACTACAATGGCGCTTGCAACAGATGCCGTTCTAACCACTGCGCCTTCAGTTAGGGTAAAAGTGAAATTACCCTGAGCAATTTTATCCGTTGCGTTAATATTGATTGCCCAAATGCTTGTATCTAGGGGGAAGGGTTGAGTGGCAATCTTGCCCACTGTATTTGTTGCTACAATTGAGCTAAAGGTTGCAGAGACGGTTGCGCCAGCTTCTGGCATGTACCGCAATGGCTCTTCTTTAGAGTTCAATTGTTCGCCATCGGCTAATTGAAAATAAATGGTCGTAGGGTTACCCTGACGCATTTTCCATTCAGTCGTGACTTCAAAACTATTGACGTTTTGAACGCTTTTCAATATCTTCGCAGTTAAGAACATCTTAGCCCCATAATATAATTAATTCACGAAAAAGGTTAAGTTTGCAGGAATTTGGAAGGATATTTCATGGTTTATTCAATTGATGAACTTAGACGTCATAATGAAGGTAAAACTCTCAAAAATGGCGAAATATTATTTTTTAATAATTCCGGGCGAGTACACCGAGTTGCTGTAACTGCTTATAATTACAGTATTGGTGCTCGTGGCAATATAGAACAACTAACTTTAAAAGACTTGGAATACGATCATTATCGCTTTAATGCTTATCCACCTAGTGATGTAACAGTAAAGTTGCCGTGTGAGGACTTGTATTTTGCAAATCCCCTTATTAAAGTAGATCCTAATAAATTATTAAAGGAAATACTATAAGTGGCCTATATACACACAACGGTGAAGCAAAAATCTTTCCAGGACCATCAATTTTACGTTTTTGACGGGATTGATGGAATTGGGAAGACCACTCAAATTAATTTATTGGAAAATTATTTTGAAAAACAAGGATATAAAGTTTTCAGAACCAGGTCGATTGGCGGATCCGTAGGTTCCGACTGTGATAAGCTTAGAAAATTTATCATTGATGGAAATTTTTCTAAAGAAACAGAGGAAATCCTTTTGGCCTCGTCGGCTTGGCTAAATATAACAGAAGTTATTAACAAAATCAATGAACACGGATATCCTCACAAAGCCTCTAAGCCTTTAGTGATTATACAAGATAGAGGTGTCCTAAGTCATCTGGCTTACGGACAATCTCGTGGTTTCTCTCGTAGTGAGACTTTAGAGATTCATCATAAAAACATTCATGCAGCAAATTTACTACGTGCGCAAAATATTATCTTGATGCCTTTGAATATAGACGTTATATTAGAAAGGGTTAAAGCAAGGGGTGAAGCTGTTCTTTTTCATGAAAAATATGAAAAAGAGGATTTTCAACTCAAGGTCCTTGACCGAATGATTACTGAACTTACGCGAAGAGGCAAGCAAGGCATTAAAGCTTTAGGCAATTTCAAAATGATAAAAATCAATGCACAGGACCAACCTTTAGATGTGCATGAACAAGTACTCAAATGTCTAAATTTAAAGTAGGCGACCACATATGTTGGCGCCGAACAGGCGAGAAGGCTATTGTACATGGCATAGATGCCAAGGGCAAAATAATACTTAGTCCCAATAAGACCCTGGCCTGGTCCGCATTTTTCTTTGAACACGTTATAGAACCCAATTTAATTATGAAGGATATTATAGATATGAAGCTTTATTTTTCTCTTATTAACGATGGTATTCGCGAGTGCGAATCAAAGCTTCCCACCAAAGCATATGAAACAGATGCTGGTTTTGATTTGTATACCACAAATACTATGTTCATCAGCCCCGGCCAGATCGTGAAGATTCCTACGGGTGTTGTTTGCGCAATTCCTCCAGGGCATTATGGGCAAGTCAGTGACCGCTCTAGCATGGGATTGAAAGGCGCAAAATGCCTAGCAGGCGTTATCGATGCTGGTTATCGTGGGGAAATTGCCGTTATCATGACTAATGTAGGCAAAGACGATCTTTGGATTAAGCCCGGTGATAAAATCGCTCAATTAATTATCCACAAGCTTTACAGCGGTGAAATCGAAGCTGTTAGTGTCAATGATTTACCGTCAGCTGAGCGTCAAGCAAATGGCTTCGGAAGTTCCGGCAAATGAAAAAAATAGAAAAAGTATCTCAAGATGGTAGGCTAAATAGCCTATGGAAAAAAGAAGATGTGTTTTCAGGAGAGTCTAGTTGGGAGTTATTAGCATTAAGCCAACTTAAAGTCACTTCAGCTAGAAATTTATTACAAGAAGAAAAACGTAAGTTGAGTAAACGTAAAAGATACTTAAAGCCCAGTTTGCAAGAAAACTATTGGCTTAACAACAGCTGTACACTTTTAAATGCAAAATTGTAAAAAAGCACATACAAAAAGAGCAAGGGCCACCAGCTACAGCCATCATTTTTATCTAAGACCTGATTGGTATTATAAATATGGTTTTCGTTTAAATCGAGAACAAATTAGATTTAATCATGTTTTAGAAACACGGTGGGGTGGTAACTACGCTTGCTATGATTTTTACAAAGGCATGGATTCGCGTATTCATGATTTGCAAAATAATTGCTTTGAGCTATTCTTGACTTCAGCACTTGAACAACATAATGTACCAACCAGAAGGAACACAATGAACGAGAAAGATGTAAAAGTGGGTAAATTTCAGTTAGAAAGAACTGTGACGCTAAAAGAACTACAAAATGGTTCTAAGCAACTCGAAGAAGCAGACTATACTGATCGTGTGACTGTTGATGGTGAATTGTCTTTCTTGCAATTCAAGTTCATTCCACCGGAGTATGCTGCGTCTAAATTTGTTATGACCAAGGGCGCGTTCTATCTGGAAATGACCAACTCCGGAATCAAGCCTCGTAAAATTGAACTTCGCCAAACAAAGATTCTCGACAGTGCTAACTCAGCCGTCGAGATTCGTAAGCGGATTGATTTCTTCTTCAATAAGTTAGATGTATACAAAGAAGAAGGGATTGAAAATCCAAAGCGCGGCATGCTTGTGCATTCTGCTCCTGGTGTTGGCAAAACCACTATCATCTCTAAGGTTATCAGTGAGTACGTTGAGGCACACAATACTTGTGCTTTAGTATGGCCTTCAGATACTGTACACGCTGATGATGTACAAGAATTCCTCGGGTCTGAATGCGATTGGTCTGGTATTGACCGTTTTATTTTGACTATTGAAGATTTGGGCGGCGGTAGCAATATCTGGGGACACCAAGAAGCTAAGTCTCCAGCAGCTTTGCTCAATTTCTTAGATGGCATTGAATCAGTTTTCAAAAAGCCTACATTCATTATTTCAACAACAAACAATGCAGACGCATTTCAAGACAATCTAATCTCACGTCCTGGTCGTTTTGACATTGTTCTAGGTCTTTCTGGTCCAAGTAAAGAAGACCGCTTGAACTTATTAAAATTCTTTGCACGAGATCGTTGGGATATGACTCCTGAACAAGAGCGCGAGATAGTCAAACTTACTGACGGCTTCTCTGCGGCTCATTTGAAAGAAGTTTATTTGCGTTCACGCATTGATGACAAAACAATGTTCGAGACTGCTGAAGAAATCAAAAAGCACATTGAAAAGATTAAATCAGCAAAAGGTCTGTCAATGGAAAAGAAAGGAGCCGGCTCAGTCGGATTTGGTGGACAATGGGACGAAGAATAACAGCAGAGCAACGCCTATCAGCAGAGCAACGCCTATCAGCAGCCTACGCTATGGGCAAAGCTAGGCAGCAAGTAAGTTTATCCATTGCATTAATTTTCATCAATATCTTTATTGTTGCACTGATGAAGAGTAACATGCTAGGATTCAATTTAGCGATGTTCATAATCTCTGGTGTATCTTTTTGGGCTAACCGAAGTAGCTTGAAGCAGCTAGAGAAAACCTTCAATATCGAAGAAGAACAATTAATTGCAGAAAAACTGCACTGAGGAAACATGTTAATTCAGCTCTATCCTAGTAATATTCTTTTGCAAAAAAGTACCAATGTAGAAGTGTTTGATGACAAGTTGCGTGAAACTGTCACGAATATGGTGGTAATTATGCGAAAGCTTAGAGGGCTAGGATTAGCTGCCCCTCAAGTGGGCATTAACAAGAACTTCTTTGTAATGGAATCAGGTGAGCAAGACGAGGGGGACGATCCGTTGCTCAATATTGATGTCATTGTCAATCCCCGCATTGTATTGGAATCAACTACCAAAATCTTAGATTCAGAGGGTTGCCTCAGCTTTCCTGGTATTTTTGAAAATATTAAAAGATCTAGTTATGTGGTTGTTGAATATTGTGATTTAGCAGGAAATAAGATTGAAAGAGAATACAAAGATCGGTTAGCGCGGTGTTTTCTACATGAGTTCGAGCACCTACAAGGAGAAGTGTTTATTCAACATGTTTCGGCTTTAAAGCGAGATATGGTCAAAAGAAAAATGACAAAAATAAACGCTCTTCTTGGTCGTGGCTAATGTTACAAAAAAAATATAAATTCCGTGCCAGAGAAGAGGTCCTCTACTACTGGCCCGCTAAAGGCGATCATTTTCGTGCAGTGGTACTTAAAACCATTGAATTCAATGAAGCCAATCCAGATTTAAATCGTTATCAAATTAGAATTTTGAATTATCAGAAGAATGATTGGCTTTTGTCCGTACAAGAAGAATCTTTATCTCCTATTGAAAATCCTAATAAGCTCATGAAAGATTTGATCCATGTATAAATGTGGTAAAGTGGGAGATAATGTAAGGGTTAACCACGGGGTAGAATTTAATCATTACGGCACAATTACGCGCGCTATCTACGACCCTATGAATCCTGATGTGTGGACATATTACGTTAAAGTTTATAACAATGAATATTTTTATTATGATGACGAATTATATAGACATTTTGACCCAAATGAATTAGTTAAAGAGTTACTATGAAGATAGAAACCAAAGTTTGGTGGAAAAAAGAGCCCCATATGTCCGGTTTTATTAAAAAGATTGTTACAGGTCTTAAGGGCCGTACCTTATGTTATGTAGATATTGTTTTTCCTATAAAAAAAAGTATCTTGATACCATCCAATGAATTGGTTATATACAAAGAATATATAGATGAAACAAATACCTTTAACAAAAAATAAATTTGCTATTGTTGATGATGATATGTTTGAAACATTGAATCAATACAATTGGTTCCTTAATAAAGATGGCTACGCTACTCGTCATCAAAAGAAAGGAGAATATAGTTCTTACAAGAAAAGGAAACATATTTTCATGCATACTCAAGTGATCGGTTCTTCTCCACTGGGTATGCAAGTAGACCATATTAATCGTAATAAATTAGATAATCAAAAAGAAAATTTAACGTTCAAGTCTTCTTCGGATAATAATTTAAATAAAGATGTAAAACCTCATTCTTCTAAATACAGAGGTGTATCTTGGAACAAAAGGGCCAATAAATGGGTAGCTGGTATATGGTATAATAAATCTAGACACCATATAGGATTCTTTGATAAAGAAGAAGAAGCGGCTTTTGCAGTGGATATTATGGAAAGGTCGATACGAGGAATTTCAAGCAGACTGAACTTCTAGACCTTAAACTATAATTGTAGGCCAATTTGCGGTCTACAAGGACATTCGTTGGACACGATAAAGTATTTTGATGTTGGGACGAAAGTTAAAATTAATATCAATTATTTAAAGGAATATTTATATCCGGGTGAGTTTGAAAGTCATAAAGATTATAATGTTTTTGGAACAGTATTAAAAATGTATTTCATTGATGAAGTTGATTTTTACGAAATACTGTGGGACGATGGAAAGAAAGAATCTGGTTTTAATTACGCATTTCTATGCGAAGTATGCGATGCCAATGAGTTAATGAAAGAATTACTATATGATACCTGGACATGAAACTGTAAAAATAGGTGAGAATGTACGGTTGGGTAAACCAACTCAGCATCCACAAGCTTTTGGTATCGTCAGAGGCGTGAAGATTGAAACAACACACATTCAATATGAAGTAGAAATTACTCATTTTGATAAAAAACCAGCGGCTGTTGGTGAAACAATCTATGTGACTCACCACATTTTACGAAAAAATGATAATGATCCAACTGCTTTGTTGAAAGCGATATTGTAGTTGACACCTTGTGTAGGTAATGGTAGCCATAAGGAATGGAAACCAAGTACATTATCGGGCAGAAAGTTTATTGCAAAGATATTAAATCAAACGGTTTAGTAGAAAAAGTGTTGAAATTTCTGAATGAAGACGAATCAATTATTTACAAAGTTCGAATTGGTAAAAAGTTTGTTCTAGTTTCAGAGAACGAGCTTGAACTTGCCAAAGAACCTTTGAGTTTCTTAAAAAGGTTATTATACAATGCGTAAATTTGCAAAAAGTCAAATAGTGGATGTTTTAATCGTACCATTTGATAATTCAGAACAAACCTGTGAATTCGTTGGAATGATTACCGAAGTACATGCCGGCGAACACGCTGATTTCGAGTATACAATTAAACCCATCAAAATATTGCATGACGATATGGGCTTTCTTTTAGGGTGTGGTGGGCAAGTTTTAATCCAAGAACGTGAAATTAGTTACAAGGAGCCGTCCAATCTTCTAAAAGGCATCCTATGAGTTTTGTAGCTTTCAAGATCGGTCAACGATGTATCTACTCTAATGGAGTGAACACGGATCAATACTGTGTCATATTAGAACAAATGCCTATGCAAGGAGTGTTCAAAATTATGAATGTCTCCACTAAAGAAGTATTTTTCTCTCACGAATTATCACTTAGTCCATGGAGAGTTGATTCCAATAACCTTTTGAAAGACGTATTATGAAAAAAGGTAGTCGTTGTAGTTATAATGTAAAGCTTGGCCCGCATTGGTTGCATTGTGAAGTAGAATTGTTATACAAACTTCAATCTATGTCCTCAGACCCTGAATGGGTTGGCAAGATAGTTCATATTAAAAATAAACAAGGCTTCGAATGGCTAAGCGAAGGTCGTGAAGAATCTTTCGAAGAAAACCTTTTAAAAGAAATTGTAAATCCAAATGAACTATTAAAAGACATGATATGAAAAAGAAGAAGAAATTTAACAAAATCAAAGAAGCCAAACGCGCTGCTCGTATGATTATTGGTAAGCCTGATAAAGGTAAGAAAATTGGACCTCATGTAGACCAATACAAAGAACAAAATAAAAACCAATGTCGAGTAGATATTGAGGAAGAAGAATGAGAAAATTCATCATCTATTGTTTGGCACTTGTAGGCATGGCAGCATTAGGTGTCATCTATCTTCGTTCCAAGAACGTCAACTCTGTTTGCATTTATAATACTAAAAATTATATTGGCCTTAGCAAAAGCAAATTATACAAAGAACAAAAATGCGTAGAAATTCCCCAAAAATAATCACCCCTATCGTAGTAGACGTCACTCCAACAGTTTTTGTTCCACACAATTGGTCTGGCTGGCCAGGAGCTTGGTGCTTAAATTGTGGAGCAGAATGCGCAATGGAAATCTGTTTAGCAGATAATTGCCCGCATTTTCCATTTCCAGAAGATGAAGCGTTGGGTGGAATTCCTGCCCCATGCCCAATTCATTTTGACAGTTCATGTCCAGCCAAGGTTCCAAAATGAATCCGGCCAAGGAAGACATTATTCGATTGCCTTTTCAAATTGGTGATATCGTAAGACACCGCGAACTACCCAATTTAGGTTGTGGCATCGTGATAGGACCAGCAACTGGTGGTGGAAGAAAACATAGCGTTGAAATTATTTGGAAAGATGGTCGACAAGTAGCTCATTTGGGTTCAGCCCTTGTAAAAACAGAAGAACCCAATATATTAATGAAG
>Ga0193744_1000356_pt1 | contig 10154 bp, 5 predicted proteins | sample L1a1metaG_FD_143056 | JGI IMG/M metagenome (GOLD analysis project Ga0193744, IMG submission 143056) | Soil microbial communities from a riparian zone of the East river system, Colorado, United States - L1a1 | ecosystem: Environmental > Terrestrial > Soil > Riparian zone | place: USA: East River... | reverse complement strand
CCTTGGCGCCGGCCGGCAGGCTCGGGCCGCACATCATCTTGAGCGGCCGGCCCCACGCGTCGTTGGCGTCCTTGCTGTCCATGTACTCGTTGAGATCGGTCAGCTTCTCCGGGCACGCCTTGTCGGGGTGCGCCATCGACCACGACGGGAACGCCTCGTTGGCGTACTTGGTCAGCTTGAGCCTGGTCAGATCGACCTTGGACTGCGCGAACATCTTCATCACGCGGGGCCCGACCAGGAGGCCCATCACGAGCGCGAGGATCGCGAGCACGATCATGATCTCCAGCAGGGTCATGCCGCGCTGGGCACGTGCGAGGCGGGACAGGCGGTGGCGTAGCGTCTCCATGGCGATCTCCTTGAGCTCCTGAGGCAGGGCTTACTTCGGACCCGACAGCTGACCGAGGTCCATGATGGGTTGCAGGATCGAGAACACGATGAACGCCACCGCGCCGCCCATGACGACCAGCATCACCGGCTCGAGCAGCGCGGTGAGCCGCGACAGCTTGGTATCGACCTCAGCCTCGTAGGTATCGGCGACGCGCTCGAGCATCTGCTCGAGCTGGCCGGCCTTCTCGCCGACCGCGACCATGTGGATCATCGTCGAAGGGAACTGGCCCGACTTCTTCAGGGTCTGGGCCAGCGACTCGCCCTCGGTGACCGCGCGCCGGGCGTCCTCGACCGCCTGCTGGATCAGCACGTTGCCGACGATCTGCTTGGCGGTGTCGAGCGCGCGCAGCATCGCGACGCCGGAGTGCAGCATGGTGCCGAGCGTGCGCGCGAACCGGCTGACGTTGATGGTGCGGACCAGCTCGCCGACCACCGGCAGGCGGAGCGCGACCCCGTCCCACGCCCGCCGGCCCTCGCGGCCCTGCGTCCACTTGACGAACAGCACGATGCCGGCGACCAGCGCGAACAGGATCGCCCACCACCAGTTGAGGATGAAGTCCGACGACCAGATCAACAACCGGGTGTTGAGCGGCAGGGTCTTGCCCTGCTGCTTGAACATCGACGTGATGTTCGGGATCACCTTGATCATCAGCACGGCCATGATCAGCGCACCGACCACGACCATGACCAGCGGGTAGATCATCGCGCTCTGGATCTTCGACTTGAGCTTCTGCGAGCCCTCGAGGAAGTCGGCCAGCCGGGTCATCACCTCGTCGAGGTTGCCGGCGACCTCGCCGGCGCGCACCATCGACACGAACAGGTCGTCGAACAGCTTGGGGTGCCTGGCCAGCGCGTCGGCCAGCGAGCTGCCCTCGTTGACCGCGGTCCGGACCTCGGACACCGGGGCCTTGAACCGCACGTTGGTGATCTGCTCGACCAGCGCGCCGAGCGCGTCGGCCAGCGGGATGCCGGCCTTGATCAGGGTCGCCATCTGCCGGGTGAACGCCGCGATCTCGACCTTGCGGACGCCGCCGATCAGGCCGCCGAGGTCGACGTCGCGCGACAGCCCGCCGCGCCGCGCGTTCTGCTCCTTGGCGAGCTTGCCGCCGCGCGACAGCTCGAAGCTGGTGACCGACACCCCGTCCTTGCGCAGGACCTGGCGCAGCGCCTTGGGCGACTCGGCGTCGCGGACGCCGCTGGTCGACTTGCCCGAGGCACCGACCCCTTTGTACGCGTACATCGGCATCAGTCGCCGGTCTCCGCGGTCATCAGCATGACTTCCTCGGGCGTGGTCATGCCCTGGACCACCTTGCGCGCGCCGTCGAACCGCAGCGACACCATGCCGTGCTCGACCGCCGCGTTGCGGATCGAGCCGGCGTCGGACTTGTCGAGGCACAGCCGGCGGACCTGGTCGCTGACCATCAGCAGCTCGTAGATCCCGGTCCGGCCGCGGTAGCCGAGCTGGCCGCACGCCGCGCAGCCGACCGGCTCGAACACCGTGCCGGGCGGCGGGTGGCGCTCGCCCTTGACCGCGGGGAAGTGGTAGCCGCCGGCGAAGAACGTGCGCGGCTCGAGCCCGAGCTCGCGCAGGATCTCCTCGGACGGCCGCACCGCCCGCGCGCACTCGTAGCACGGCCTGCGGACCAGGCGCTGGGCGAGCAGGCCGACCAGCGACGACGCGACCAGGAACGGCTCGATCCCCATGTCGATCAGGCGGGTGATGCCGCCGGCGGCGTCGTTGGTGTGGACGGTGGAGAACACCAGGTGGCCGGTCAGCGACGCGGTGATCGCGACCTCGGCGGTCTCGCGATCGCGGATCTCGCCGACCATGATGACGGCGGGGTCGTGGCGCAGGAACGAGCGCAGCCCGGACGCGAACGTCAGATCGATCTTGGAGTTGACCTGGGTCTGCGAGATGCCCTCGAGCTGGTACTCGACCGGATCCTCGACGGTGAGAATGTTGATGTCGGGCGCGTTGATCTCGGACAGGCAGGCGTACAGCGTGGTGGTCTTGCCCGAGCCGGTCGGCCCGGTGACCAGCAGGATGCCGTGCGGCCGCTTGATGATGTTGCGGATCAACACGAGGTGATCCTCGGCGAACCCGATGTCGGGGAGGCCGAGCAGCACCGAGCTGCGATCGAGCAAGCGGATCGTGACCCGCTCGCCGCCCGCGGTCGGCGCGGTCGCGACGCGCATGTCGACGTCCTTGCCGGCCATCTTGCGCCGGATCCGGCCGTCCTGCGGCAGCCGCTTCTCGGCGATGTTGAGCCCGGACATGATCTTGACGCGCGAGATGATCGACGGCTGGAACTTCTTGGACGCGCGCTTGGCCTCGCGCAGCACGCCGTCGACCCGGTAGCGGACGACCACGTCCTTCTCGCCGGGCTCGATGTGGATATCCGACGCGCGCTCCTTGGCGGCCTGGAACATCAGCGAGTTGATCCACCGGATCACCGGCGCCTCGTCGCTGGCGTCGATCATGTCGACCAGCTCCTCGGAGCGGTACTCGTCCTCCTCCTCGTCGTCCCCCTTCTTGACGCCCTCCTCGAGCTCGTGGCTGCCGCGCAGCCGCGAGTACGCCTTGTTGATCTGGTCGACGATCTTGGCGCCCGACGCGATCACCGCCTCGACCGGCTCGTCGAGCAGCACCGCGACCGCGTCGATCACGTCGACCGCGCCGGGGTCGGCGATCACGACCACCACGCGGCCCGAGCCGTCGCGCGCGACCGCCAGCACCAGGCGCTGGCGCGCGAACGTGATCGGCACCTTCTCGAGCAGCTCGAGCGGGATGTCCTCGGCGCGCGGCAGGTCGCGCAGGTACGGCATCTCGGACTGCAGCGACAGCGCGAGCGCGAGCTGGTCCTCGTCGATCAGCTTGAGCCGGACCAGGACCTCGCCGATCAGGCCGCCCTCGTCGCGCTGCTTGGCCAGCGCGCGCTCGATCGCGTCCGCGGGGACCCCGCAGCTCGCGATCAGGATCTCGCCGAGCAGCGGCGCGACCGGGCCGATCACGGGCCCCGGGACGATCTCCGGACCCTGGCGGAACGGGGTCGCCATCACCGCGCGTCTTTCTGGGCGGTCTGCGCCGCGGCCGGAGCCGGCGACAGATCGCGCAGCGCGTGGTTGCGGCGCGGCAGCTTGGCGCGCGACAGGCCCTCGGCGGCGCGGTCCGCGGGGTTGGTCGTCGCGGCGGGCTTGCCGCTCGGCTGCTTCGGCTGCTTCGGCTGCTTGGCCGCGCCGTCGTCGGTGCTCGCCGCGAGCTGGGTCGCGCTCGGCACCGCCTTCCTGGACTTCTTGCTCGCCAGCCCCTCGCCCGCGCGGTCCGCCGGGTTGGACGCGAGCTTGGCGCCGGACTTGCCGGCCTTCGCCTTGCGACCCGGCTGCACGGCGCTCGACTTCTCGGCCGGCGGCGGCGCCGGGTTCTCCGACTTGGGCTCGGTCGCCGGCGGCGCGGTCGGCGGCGCGGTGGCGGGATCGATCCGCGGGCGCGGCTGCTTGCCGCCGGGCCGGCGCGGCGGCGTGGTATCGGGCGCGGGTGCCGGCGCAGGCGCCGACGCGGGCGGCCGGCGCGGCAGCTCGACCGGCTGGCTGCTGCCGCCGGTGCCGTGGCCCTCCTCGGGCGCCTCGATCTGCGACGGGCCGTACTCGACCGCGCCGGGATCGACCCAGCGCCGGCGACCGAGCGCGTTGGCCGCGTTGACGTCGTCCTCGACTGACTGCAGCGCGCGGTTGATCTCCTCGACCAGCCCGCGCTTGCGCCGGTAGTCGACCTTGGGCTCGTACTTCATCTCGTTCAGGGTCGAGAACGACTCGACGAACTCCTGGCGCTCGCGCACCTTGCGCTCGCGGATCGACTGCAGGTCGAGCTGGTCCTTGACGATGTACGGCGTGAGCAGGATCAAGAGGTTGGTCTTCTTCTTGGACTTGATCGAGAACTTGAACAGGTAACCCAGGATCGGGATCTCGCCGAGCAGCGGCACCTTGGTCACGCTGTAGACGTCGCGCTCCTGGATCAGGCCGCCGATCACCACGCTCTGCTGATCGTGGACCACGACCTGGGTCTTGAGCTTGCGCTGCGACCAGGTCGGGCCGAGCTCGGGATCCGAGCCGGCGATGTCCTTGGTCTCCTGCTCGATCTCCAGCCGCACGACGTCCTGGCTCGAGATGTGCGGCGTGACGTTGAGCGACAGGTTGAGGTCCTGGCGCTGGATGTTCTGGCCGATCGAGCCGGTCGGCGAGGTGGCGCCGCCGGCGGCCGGCAGGCCGAACCCGCCGAACGACAGGCCGGCCTTGTACGGGATGTTGTTGCCGACCGAGAACTCGGTCTTCTCGTTGTCGATCGCGATGATGTGCGGCGCCGACAGCACGTCGGTGTTGTTCTGGGTCGCGAGCGCCTGGAACAGGATGCCGAACGACGGGATGCTGGTGCCCAGGAAGGTCTGCGAGTTCTGCAGCGGCGAGCCGATCAGCCCGCCGATCAGGCCGGACGCCGCGGCCAGCGAGCTCGCCGCGCTGATCGAGCGCAGGTTCGCGGTCTGGACGCCGCCGATGATCAGCGCGTTGGGGTTGTCGATCGGCAGGCCGCCGTGCGAGCTCGAGCCGATCTCGAGGTCCTTGGAGATCTGGACCTCGAGGATCAGCGCCTCGATGAACACCTGCTTGCGCGGGTGATCGAGCCGGCGCACCACGTCCTTGATCGCGATGAAGTCGCGGCCGCTCGACATCACGATCAGCGAGTTGGTCGGCTTGTCGCCGATCACGCGGACCTGGCCCTCGAGCGAGGCGCCCAGGTTGTCGAGCCCGCCCGGGGACGGCGGCGGCGCGACCGGCCCGGGAGCCGGCACGCCGGGCGCACCGGGCGCGCCGGGCCGGCCCGGCTGGGTCCCCGCGCGCGGCGGGCTGGCCTGGCCCATCGCGTTGTTGAGCGTGGTCGCGAGCTCCTCGGCGAGCGCGTTCTCCAGCGGATAGACGTGGATCGCCTGCCCGCTCTCGGTGTCGAGCTCGATGTCGAGGCGATCGACCAGCGCCTTGACCCGCAGGTAGCCGGCCTCGCTCGACACCACGATCAGCGTGTTGGAGCGATCGTCGACCAGGATCTTCGACGGCACCGCGCCCGACACGTCCTCGGACGAGGCCGAGCCCGCCGGCTGCGGCGGCATGCCGGGCTGGGCCGGGGCGGTGGGCGGCCGCCGGCCGCCCTGTGCCGCGGCGGCGGCGCCCGCGGCCGAGATCCCGAGGATGTCGTTGAGCTTCTGCGCCATCTGGGTCGCGTCGGCGTGGCGCACCGGGATCGTGTAGATGCCGTCGCTGCCGCCCGCCACGTCGATCGAGCGGGCGAGCGACATCATGTCGCGGACCTGGCTCGAGTAGTCGGTGATGATCAGCATCGTGCCGGCGACCAGCACGCTGCCGGCCGGCGACCGGATCGCGTCGAGCGCCTGGCGCAGGGTCTCGACCTGGGTGTAGGTCGGCCGCAGCACGTAGCGCACGACCTGGTCCTCGTCGGCGGGCACGCCGCGCTTGTAGATCGGCACGGTCTCGCTCTTGGCGGTCGCCGACTCGACGATCCGCAGCACGTTGCCCTTGGGCACGATGGTGAGCTGCATCGTCGACAGCGCGACCAGGAACACCCGGTAGGCCTCGGTCGAGCTCATCTTGTTCGGCGCGATCACCGTGACCTTCTTGCCGGTCGACACGATGCGCGGATCGAGGATGAAGTTCTTGCAGGTGAACCCCATCACCCAGGTGATCAGATCCTTGAGCTCGGTCTCGGGCTTGAACGTGACCGCGACCTGCCCCGTGCGCTTCTTGCAGCTGTACAGCGCCTCGTCCTCCCCGGGCACAGGCGTACCGGGCGGGCCCGGCGTCCCCGGCGTGGTCGCCACCGGCGTGGTCGCCGGCTGCGCGAAGCTGATCTGCGGTACCGAGGCGCCGGCGATCAACCCGGTGATGACGACGACCGCGACGAGCGAACGAGTTGCCTTTTGCATGACTCTCACCTGATCGAGTACTTCAGAGTGACGGGCTTGCCGCGACGGGTGACCTCGACTTCGAGCGAGGTCGCGTCGCGCAACTTGGTGTAGACCTCGAGCGCCTTGTCGGCCGAGGTCAGCTCGAAGCCGTTGATCGACTGCAGGGTGTCACCGTTGGCGAGCCCGAGCTTGGCGAACGCCGAGCTCGGCCGGATCGCGTACAGCTTGAACCCGTCGGGCTTGCCGTTCTTCATCGACGGCACGACCCGGGCGCCCTTGGCGACCGCCATCGGGTTGAGCAACACCTTCTCGACCAGCGACTTCTCGATCTCGTAGTTCGAGTCGTCGATCTTCTTGATCCCGGAGTCGACCGCGGCCTGCATGTCGTCCTTGTTCTCGTCGCTCGGCAAGGTCGGGGTCTCGGCCACCGCGACCGGCGTGCTGCTCGCCGGCGGCGTCGCGCCGAGCAGGACCAGCCGCTCGGTGCGGCCGTTGTTCTCGAAGTCGATGTACTTGAAGTGGATCGACTTGACCTTGCCGGTCGCGCCGGGGACCTGGTCGCCGACCGCGTAGGCGCCCTGCTTCTGGTTCTCGCTGTTGACGACCGTCGCGTACGAGTCCTCGATGCGCGGGCCGATGTTGGTCGCCAGCAGCGCGAGCGGCAGCGACGTGATCGCGATCGACGACGGATCCGATGACGTCTTGGCGACGTCGACCGCCGGCGTGCAGTCGGAGCAGAACATGTTGCGGGTCGCGAGCTGGCCGCCGTCCTTGCTGCGCACCGCGACCGGGGTCTCGGTGCGCGGCGCGATCGGCGTCACCTTCGGCGCGTGCTCGGGATCGCCGAGGAACTTGGCCTCCACGACGTGGCTGGTGGCCTTGGCCGCGAACACGGCGCAGACCACCACGACGATCCCGCCGAGCAGCCAGAAGTAGCGCTTGATCAGGTCCTGCATCGACTAGTCTTCCTCCGCACCGGCAGCTTCGATCTCGGGCAACTCGGAGCCCTCGCGGGCGTCTGGATCGGTGGCCTCGAGGCGGCGATAGATCGTGCGCGTCGCGATCCCGAGCAGCTTCGCGGTCAGCCGCTTGTCGCCCCGGGTGTGGCGCAGGGTCTCGTGGATCACGCGCATCTCGATCTCGGCCAGCGGCATCCCGATCGGGAAGGTCAGCGACGACGCCGAGGCGGTGCCCGGTGTCGCGTCGCGGATCTCGCGGGGCAGCGCGTCCTCGTCGATCACCGAGCTCCCGGCGCGGGTCAGCACGACCGCGCGCTCGATCGCGTTCTCGAGCTCGCGCACGTTGCCCGGCCAGCCGTACTCGGTGAGCCGCTCGATCGCCGCCGGGGAGCACCCCGAGATCGGCTTGCCGTTCTTCTCGGCGTAGACCTGGACGAAGTGCTGGGCCAGCAGCGAGATGTCGTCGCGGCGGTCGCGCAGCGGCGGCACCGACACCGGGATCACGTTGAGCCGGTAGAACAGATCCTCGCGGAACCGACCCGCCTTGACCTCCTCGGCCAGGTTGACGTTGGTCGCCGCGACGATCCGCACGTCGATCCGGCGCGGCTTGCCGCCGCCGCCCAGCCGCTCGATCTCGCCCTCCTGCAGCACGCGCAGCAGCTTGACCTGGACGTGGCGCGAGATCTCGCCGATCTCGTCGAGAAACAGCGTCCCGCCGTTGGCGGCCTCGAACCGGCCATCGCGCGCGGTCGACGCCCCGGTGAACGCGCCCTTCTCGTAGCCGAACAGCTCGGCCTCCAGGATCGACTCCGGGATCGCCGCGCAGTTGACCGCGACGAACGGGCTCGGATCGCGGCCGCCCTCCGACTGCCGCGCGCCGCGCGCCCGCGTGCTGTTGTCGTGCAGCGCGCGCGCCAGCAACTCCTTGCCGGTGCCGCTCTCGCCGAGCAGCAGCACGGTCGCCTCCGACGGCGCCGCCTGCATCACGATGTCCATCGTGCGCCGCCACGCCAGCGAGGTCCCGATGATCGCGCGCCGGCGCTTCTCCGCCAGCTGCGCCTTGAGGCTGCGGTTCTCGACCAGCAGCGACTGCTTCTCGAGCGCGTTGCGCACGATCCGGACCACGTGCGCCCGCTTGAGCGGCTTGGTCACGAAGTCGTACGCGCCTTCCTTCATCGCGTCGACCGCGGTCTCGACCGTGCCGTACGCCGTCATCAGCACGACCTCGGTCTCCGGCGCGATCGTCTTGGCCGCCCGCAGCAGGTCCATGCCCGACGTGTTCGGCATCATCAGATCCGTCAGCAGCACCCCGACCCGGTGCTTGCGCAGCACATCGAGCCCGGCCGTGCCATCGGTCGCCGACAGCACGGTCATGCCCTCGCGCCGGAAGATCTTGGTCAGCGATTCGACGATCGCCGGCTCGTCATCGACCACGAGCACGATGCCGCCGTCCGCCGCGCGCACCGCCTCGCTCGGGTCGTCCGGCGAGGCCGCGCCTCCGGCGCCGTCGACCTGCGCGGCCGCAAACCGGCGAAAGGGCCCCTGGGCAGGCTGGTTCCACATATCTCGAGGTGTTCGTATAACAAGCCGCAGGCCAGAACCCATCCCATCCAACCGACCGAAACAACTAGCTGGTCCCCCCCGCCCATCAGCTCCATCGTGCCAGCGTGTCAGGTCGCCCCAGCACGCTTGCCAAACTGACAAGCCGCCGGACACAACCTGCTCCAGGCATCGGTCGGCTCCCGTGACCTGCGAAAAATCATCGCACGCAGCTCCCGGCCGAGCAAAATCCGCGCCTCTCGGCCAACCCCGCGTTGGCCCCCAGCGAAGTCCTCGAGCCCCGAGCGCGCGCACCGGCGCTCGCGGCTCCGCTGGATCCGCGCGCCACCGCTCCGGGCTCCGGCCGCGAGCGCAGGCACCAGCCGCCAGACGAGTCGACGCGCAAGCACTTGACACCGCCGGGCACCGAAACTCGAGTCATGCTCCAGCGGCGAGCATCGCCAGATAGGTCAGCGCGCCGGCCGCGTACCCGAGCAGTGCCGGGAGAGAGAACCTGCGGACGTACCAGCCAAACGTGATTCGCTGGATGCCCATGACCGCAACTCCGGCAGCCGAGCCGATGATCAAGATGCTGCCTCCGGTCCCGGCGCAATAGGCAAGGAAGATCCAAAAATGATGATCTGTTGGGAAGGTCGTGAGGGGATACATCCCCTGTGCCGCTCCCACCAGAGGAACGTTGTCGATCACTGCAGAGGCCAGACCTATCGCCACGGTGATCACGTCAACATTGCCCAGAGCGCGATCCATGACATCGGCGAGGCCGCGCAGCGCACCTGTGCTCGAGAGCGCGCCAATCGCGAGAAGAATGCCGAGGAAGAACAAGATGCTTGGCGTGTCGACACGTTGAAGTGCGCTTGCCACGGTCAATGCACTCTTGTGTTCGTCATTCTTCGATTTGTGAAGTAGCTCTGTTACTATCCACAGGACACCGAGGCCGAGCAGAATGCCCATGAACGGGGGCAGATGGGTCGCCGATTTGAACACGGGAACGAACAGCAGCGCGCCGACTCCCGTGAACAGAACGATCTTCCGATCGCGCGGCTTGCTGATCCCCGCGGCTTGGTCCTCCATCGCGTCGGGCCGCGCCACGCATCCAGTCATCCGCGCGCCGATCCACATCACTGGAACGGCCACGCTGACGAGCGATGGCACGAAGATCTGCGCGACGATGTGAAGGCTCGTGATCTGGCCGCCGATCCACAGCATCGTCGTCGTGACGTCACCGATCGGCGACCACACGCCACCGCTGTTCGCGGCGATGATCACGATGCCGGCG
>Ga0193744_1000355_pt1 | contig 10181 bp, 8 predicted proteins | sample L1a1metaG_FD_143056 | JGI IMG/M metagenome (GOLD analysis project Ga0193744, IMG submission 143056) | Soil microbial communities from a riparian zone of the East river system, Colorado, United States - L1a1 | ecosystem: Environmental > Terrestrial > Soil > Riparian zone | place: USA: East River... | reverse complement strand
AGGTTCTGTATTTGCTTCAGGTGTCGTTTCTAAAGCGGATTCTGTTGTTTCCTCTAGGGGAACGGACACTTCGGAAGTTGGTTCAACTTCCTGATTTTCAAGATTCTTTTCGTCCATCATAATTAAGAATCAGGTTTTTAAAAGGTTAAGAAATATTTTTAGCGGCGCAAAGGTAAGTTTATTCTATTGAAAAAGAAAGGTTTGTGGATAATTAAATTTACATCAGAGAGGGGGAAGTTCTAATATTCTTTAATAGAATTTACTGGAGAAGAAAAATAGGGAAATAATAAGCTTCCCCTTATAATATAGATGAGATGCAATAAACAACTAAGTATACACCTAATAGACTTACAGAATAAACAGAAAAGCAAAAGCTTTATTTAGATTTCTTTGCCGGCGGAACTTTATCTCCTTCTTGTCTTGCTTCGCTAATACCAATAGCAACAGCTTGTTTACGGCTTTTTACTTTTTTATCCGAATTGCCTGATTTGAGTTTACCCTCTTTAAATTCATGCATTACTTTTTCTATTTTATCCTGAGCCTTTTTTGAATATTTTGCCATGATTAATAATTTAATAACATAAACAATAAGGCAAATTTCGCCAAATTGCGTTAACAAAATCTTATATGAAAAATAGAAATATTTATAATATCTCCACCTTTTAATCATCAGTATTTATAAGCATATTATAGACTTATATGGCAGCAGGGGATTATTAATTTAGCCTTTATAATTAATAAGGCTTAGAATTTCATGTATCATAATTTTTCTCCTGTAAATTTTAATGCCAGGGCAGAAATTTTGACACCGGTTACAATGCTTTCTTTTCTTGTAAAAACCACCTTAGCATGATAATTGGATATGTAATAAACATCTTTATCAGAAGGTTCAAGAACTAAATCAGTATAATTAGCTGCAGATGCCATAAGTTTCCCGTTGATTAAATGAACATTTACAGCATCCAGATATGGATTATCGCTTAGTTGATAGTCCCCACAGTATTCACAATACATAGACTTATTACTTAGTAAATTTTCTGGTTTGAAACTTGTTTCTGTGAGATTGCTGTCAGGAGATTGCGCTGAAATAGTAGCTGAAATGGATAAGCCAATGATTAAAGCTAAAATGTGTTTAGTCATTTTTCTAGTTTTAATGTTCATAAAGAATTATCTCAACACAAAACTAGCTTCGCAATATTATATCAATATGAATATAAGTTTATTAAATATTTAATTATAGATTAAGTGTATATTAATTAACACATTATTTCTATATTTAAAATCTAATATATAAGCAATATGTACGAACAAAGACCTTGGCTCAAAAATTATCCTCCTGGGATTCCTGCTAACATTGATCCGGATCAATTTCCTACTTTATTAGACATGTTTGATGAGACATTTAGCAAATACAGGAAGTTAAAAGCTTTTCATTGTATGGGTACTAATCTGAGTTATGATAAGCTAGATAAATATTCAAGGAACTTTGCAGCTTATTTACATTCAAGAGGTCTGGATCCTGGAGATAGAATTGCATTGATGATGCCTAATTTGATTCAGTATCCAATTGCACTTTTTGGTGCACTAAGAGCGGGACTTATTATTGTCAATACCAACCCGCTTTATACTCCACGAGAAATGCTACATCAGTTTAAGGATAGTGAAGTAAAAGCTATCCTTATAGCGGAGAACTTTGCAGCCAATTTGGAGGAAATCATTAAGGAAACTAAAATAGAAATAGTAATTCTGACATCCATAGGAGAGATGTTAGGAGCAATAAAAGGCAGGATTATAAACTTCCTGGTTAGGAGTATTAAAAGAATAGTTCCTAAATATAGTTTAGAAAATACTGTAAACTTCAAACATGCAATTGAAGAAGGTGCTGGATTTACTATTCAGGTATTTGAACCAATTGCAGAAGATGTCATTATGTTGCAATATACTGGTGGAACAACCGGTATTTCAAAAGGTGTAATGCTCACCAACCGCAACCTTGTGGCAAATATGCTTCAGATTAGATCCATCATGATGCCATTTCTCATAGAAGAAAAAGAAGTCGTATTATGCCCATTGCCAATGTACCATATTTTTGCTTTTACAGTCAATTGCCTTGCATTATTAAGTATTGGCTCTTATTCTATTTTGGTAACAAATGCAAGGGATCTATCATCAGTTATTAAGGAATTCAAAAATAACAGGGTTACACTTTTTACAGGTGTAAATACTTTATTTAATTCTTTATTGAATAAGCCAGAGTTTGCCAAGTGTGACTTTTCAAGTTTGAAAATAACTGTCGCGGGAGGTATGGCACTTCAAAGAAGTGTTGCTGAAAGATGGAAAATAATAACAGGCTGTTATTTATCTGAGGGGTATGGGCTTACTGAAACATCACCAGTTGCCAGTTGTAATCCATTGAATGGAACTGGCAGAATTGGCACAATTGGCTTACCTGCCCCTTCTACAGAAATGAGAGTTGTAGATTCTATGGGACAACCAGTAATACCTGGTGAAATAGGTGAGATCCAGATAAAAGGCCCTCAAGTGATGAAAGGATATTATAAAAACCTGGATGAAACTATGTTAGTATTAAAAGATGAATGGTTATCAACAGGAGACTTAGGATTAATGGAAGAAGGTGGCTTTTTCAGAATAGTAGATAGAAAAAAGGAAATGATTCTGGTTTCCGGATTTAATGTATATCCAAATGAAATAGAAGAAGTGGCCTGTATGAACCCAAAAGTATTGGAAGCAGCAGCCATAGGTATACCAGATGATAGATCAGGTGAGGTGGTAAAGCTTTTTGTAGTGAAAAAAGATAAATCACTAAAAGAAAAAGAACTGGTAGAGTATTGCAGAGAATACTTAACCAGCTATAAAATTCCTAAAATAATTGAGTTTAGAGATAGTCTTCCTAAGTCAAATATTGGGAAGATATTGAAAAGGGATTTGAGATAGTATATAATATTGAAGAAAAATATAGCGTAAGGTAAAACAATACCTTATCTACTTTAAGCTACAAGTTTAGATACTAATTATCACTAATTATCGGACTGCTATTATCACAAACTGTAGGACAAGGCCCTGAGCTTGGTGAATCTGTATTAAATATACTATTGTTTACTGCATCCCTACCATTAATATCTATTCCTACAACAATTCCAATTTTGGCATTATTGCTATCCTTTCCCATATAAATCCTAAACCCAGCCAAGCCTGGGTTTTCTGATGAAATGGAATTCATAGCTAATAATTGGGCTTTATCAACCATAAAACCTTTGAGTATTTGATTAAAGTTTTCTGCTTTAGTCAAATAATTCTTGCAATAATTGTTTGCTTGAGTCGATGTAATACTAATTATTCCTTCTCTTGTTTCTAACTTTCTAGTATCGTTATTAAATGAGACTAATACCATTGCCATAACTCCAAATAAAGTGCCTAGTAAGAATCCAATTCCGTTAAAGTAATTCTTGTTTGTTTTCATGTTATTGTCTTTGTTTTTTTTTGATAAAATAGGTAATATTACTTAAAGATAAATAATAATATGATTAACTAAATCATTTTTCATTCAAGTATATTAATTTGATTTATTAGAGTAATTTAACTATTAAAAACCAAAACTTTTACACACTATACCAAAGTAGGTATTCAAAGTAGATTTTGATTATCTAATAGATTATTCTCCATTTGCAGAAACCCGGGTTATATCATTCATATCACAAACAGTTGGGCATGGATGTATCCTACTAGTTAAAACTATTCTATTTGCGGAACCATTACTTACATAATGTCCGTTTAAATCTAAACTTACCATCATACCTATTGTATCTACTGAATTAGTTTCCCTTAAGCCATTATAAATTCTAAACCCTCCTTGGGGATGATATTGTTCATTTAGTGCCACCATCGATCTAAATTGATCTAAATCAATCATGACTGCCTTTAGCTTGCCATTCTGATCTCCGGTTCTATTCAAATAATTCAAATAATAGGTGTTAGCAGGCCCAATTGGAATATCAACAAATGGAATAGGTTCAGGTGCAGGTCCAATATATTGACATAAAAATAATCCTAAACCAACACCTGCAATAAATGCAACAATAATAAAAGTAATTACGATAGTAGGGTTTTTGAACATATTTTCTTATTTTAGTTGTAATTAAGAATTGTGTTTGTTTAGGATAAAGATAATTTTTTCTTATAATATGATGTATATTTATTATACAATATTTTTAAGCATAATTTTTATTACTATATTGAATTAATAAAAAAATATTATTGTGAATACAAGAATAATTTATTTAGTACTTGTCTGTATATTAAGTTTAAAAGTTTCTGGACAAATTGATCCAACTGTTTATTCCAAAAAAATATGGCTAGAATACAAAAATGAAAGGAATGACAGTATCAAAATTGAAAAACTATTCACAATAGCCTTTTTATATTATGATTATTTTGGTCAGAATAAATTAGTGGACAGTGTAAGTGATTTAGCTATACAAATAGCACAAGTCAATCATAAGCCAGAATTTTTATTATATGCATACAATAAGTATATAGAATCCAATTATCTCTATGCAAATTATCAAAAAGCACTTGAATATGCATTAATGGCAGAACAGCTCGCAGAAGTTAGCAATAATCCATTACTAGTTTACAAAAGTTATATTAATCTTGCTACAGTATATTTACTTGACTATCAATATGATAAAGCACTTGAATATAGTTATAAATCGCTTTCATGTGCAGCTACAACTGAAAATTATTCATTAAAGGTAGAAAGTTACTTAAATATAGGTAAAAGTCTAGATGGCAAAAATCAAAAAATTGAAGCTTTTCGAAATTATTTAAATGCTATTAATCTTGCAGAAAGAACAAAGAATTTACAATTACAAATTAAATGTTGTGCACAATTATCGAAGTATTATAACATGAATAAACTTTATGTTAAAGCAGTTCAATATAAACTTAAACAATATGATTTATTAAAAAAAATAAATCCAATTGACTCCGTTGCAATTATGTGGACTAAATATGATTTACAAGAAATAGACCTGAATTCAAATCATAATCAATTAAATGAAAAAAGCATTGATGAAATTCTTGATTTTGCTAAAAGATGGCAACATAAAACAATGCTAGACTTTGAAATTTCAATAATTAGAAAATATTATATTGATGCCAATAAAATTGATCGTCTTAAAGATTTCTACTATAATAAATATCCTGAAGAACTTAAATATATGGAAAAAAATCCCTTTCTTTATAATAGACTTAAAGCTTTTTTTACTGAAGATGAAAACAAACCAGATTCAGCTTTATATTATTTTAATAAAGCTGAATTAAATATACAACTAGATCCGAATAAAATCCTTCAATCAAATTTTTACTATAGGTATGGACAATTCCTTAAACGCAAGGATTTAAAAGATTTGGCAATAAATAAGTTTTTAAAATCTTTTGAACTTGCTTCTCAAGCAAGTTATTTTGATTTTATGATTAGCGCTTCTAAACAGCTAGAGTCTCTTTACTTTGACAAAGCAGATTACAAAAATGCCTATAAATACTCTTCATTAAATAAAATACTTGCTGATAGTGTTAACAACATGTCGAAAAAAGACCAAATGCTTGCTATGGAAATTGACCATGAAACTATTGCAAGAAAACAAGTGGAAATACATGAAAAGGAAGCTTTACTTAAAAGATACTACCTCCAATACTCCGCCATCATTATATTTATCATTTGTGTCTTTGTGGTGTTATTAATGCTGGGGAGTTTAAGGGTTCCTGTTTGGATTATAAAGATGTTAGGTTTTTTTGCTTTTATACTATTGTTTGAATTTATTACATTAATAGCAGACCATAAGATTCATGATCTCACCCATGGAGAACCTTGGAGAATATTATTAATTAAAATATTCTTAATTGCTATGATACTTCCTGTACATCATTGGGTAGAAAAGAAAGTACTTGCATTTTTATTACATCCTGATATGATTAATATAAGGCATTATCCATTTAGGGCTAAGATTAAAGGACATTTTTATAGCTTGATTGGGAAAGAAGGTTAAATGTTTAAGGAGATAAAAGTTAAAATGTAAAATGAAATTACAAAACTTACCTCTCTAACTCAACCTTCAAAAACTTACCCGTATGGCTTCCTTTTAATTTTGCAATATCTTCAGGAGTTCCAACACCTACTATGGAACCACCCCTATATCCTCCTTCTGGACCTATATCGATTACATGATCTACAACTTTAATTACATCAAGACTGTGTTCTATGATTATTACAGTATTCCCTTTCTCCACCAGTTTGTTCAAAACTTTCAGTAATTGTTTTATATCCTCAAAATGTAGCCCGGTGGTCGGTTCATCCAGGATATAGATGGTTTTACCGGTATCTTTTTTAGATAGTTCTTCAGAAAGCTTTACCCTTTGAGCCTCTCCTCCGGAAAGGGTGGTCGCTTGTTGACCCAATGTTATATATCCCAGTCCGACATCTTTTAGGGTTTTTATTTTCCTGTGTATATTTGGATAACTCTCAAAGAAGATTTCTGCCTCTTCAACAGTCATGTTCAATACATCATTGATTGATTTGCCTTTATATAACACCTCAAGTGTCTCTCTATTGTATCTTTTTCCAAGACAAGTTTCACAATCTACTTCTACATCTGGCAAGAAATTCATTTCTATGACCCTTCTACCTGCTCCCTGGCATTCTTCACAACGACCTCCTTTTACATTAAATGAAAAGCGGCCAGGTTTATATCCTCTTATTTTAGATTCAGGTAGCTCAGAAAAGATCTTTCTGATGTCCGTAAATACATTTGTGTAGGTTACTGGATTTGATCTTGGTGTTCTACCTATAGGAGACTGATCTATTTCTATAACTTTATCTAGAAACTCTAATCCTGCAATCTCCTTATAAGGTAGCGGTACCTGCTTACTTCCGTAAAAGTGTTTCCTCAGAATAGGATATAAAGTCTCATTAATCAGAGAAGACTTTCCGCTTCCTGATACTCCGGTAACACAAATAAACATTCCTAATGGAATTGTCAGGTTTACTTTTTTTAGATTGTTTCCCGTAGCTCCTTTTAACACGAGTTGATTACCATTGCCTTTTCTTCTCAGTTTAGGAATTTCTATTCGCCTGATATCTGCAAGATATTCAGAAGTGATGGTGTGCAGTTTAAGGAAATTCTCTGGAGTTCCTTCACCTACTAACTCTCCCCCATGTTTACCTGCACCTGGACCTAAGTCAATTATATAATCGGCGGCCATCATGATGTCCTTATCATGTTCCACTACTAAAACACTGTTACCAATGTCTGTAAGTTGTCTTAATGCTTCTATAAGTCTTTGATTATCTCTTTGGTGCAATCCAATACTCGGCTCATCCAGAATGTAAGTAATTCCAGTTAATTGGGAGCCTACCTGAGTTGCTAGTCGGATACGTTGGGACTCACCTCCTGATAAAGATCTGGATGGTCTATTTAATGTAAGATAATCTAATCCTACATCCAACAGAAAACCTAACCGCAGCCTGATTTCTTTTAATAATTCAGCAGCAATGGTCTGCTGTTTGGTAGTCAGATATTTATCCAGATGGTTTATCCAATCTAACAAAGCAGGAATATCCCATTCACTGAGATCTGCAATATTTTGCTTATGAATCAGGTAAGATAAAGCTTCTTTCTTTAATCTTTTTCCTTCACATTCCGGGCAAGTATTGATAGACATAAAATCTTCTGCCCATTGTCTTATGTTTTCTGAACTGGAATCTTTGTACCATCTATCCAGCATATTGATGATGCCTTCATATGCCAGGTTGTAGCTGGTAAAGTCCTGCTTCATTCTACTGGCATCTACTTTAAACTCCGAATCACCACCATATAAAATGATCTTCATAGCCTCCTTAGGAATTTTATTGAGGGGAGTAGACAGCGTAAACTGATACTTTTTTGCTATAACCCGCATCTGGTCAAAGAGGAGATTTTGCCTCATTTCACCCAAAGGCGCAATGCCTCCATCGTTGATATTCATGCTATCATCCGGTATCACTTTCTCCAGATCTATCTCATTTAAAGAACCTAATCCATTACATTTGGGACAAGCACCATATGGTGAATTAAAGGAAAATGTATTGGGAGAGGGTTCTTCATAAGATATTCCGGTATCCGGGTCCATTAAATGTTTGGAGAAGATAAAGGTTTCATCCGCTTCATTAGCAATTAATACCAGCCCGTTACTCATCTTTAAGGAAGTCTGAATCGATGTTCTGAGCCTGTCTTTAGCTTTTTCTCCTACGGCTACTCTGTCCACAACTACTTCAATATCATGAGTCTTGAACCTGTCCAATTGCATACCCTGTACAAGATCCTGCATTTCTCCATCTACTCTGACTTTGAGAAATCCCTGTTTCCTAACCTGGTCAAATAACTCCCTATAATGACCTTTACGCCCTCTAATAAGGGGTGCCAGTATAGAAATTTTCTGAGTGTCGAAGTTTTCATATACATGTTCTAAAATCTGGGTTTCAGAGTAGCGAACCATCTTTTTGCCCGTAACATATGAGTGCGCCTCACCTACTCTGGCATATAGTAATCTAAGGAAATCCATAATCTCAGTTACTGTACCAACCGTTGATCTCGGGTTTTTGGAGGTGGTTTTTTGCTCAATAGAAATCACGGGACTAAGACCTGAAATCTGCTCAACATCAGGCCTTTCCATCTGCCCGATAAACTGACGTGCATAAGAAGAAAAAGTCTCCATATATCTTCTCTGACCCTCTGCATATATAGTATCAAAGGCCAAAGAAGATTTACCACTACCACTCAGTCCTGTTATAACAACCAACTGGTTACGAGGTATATTGAGATCAATATTTTTAAGGTTATGTACTCTCGCTCCTATTATTTCTATAAATTCGGGTCCGTCTACCATAATTACAATTCTATACTTTTCACCATTTCTTTAAAGAGTATCCCTAATTTAGGTTCTGCCAGATTAGCTACCTCAATTACTGACTCTATTGTTGTTTTTTTTATTGAACTCAAAGGGAAACACATGTTTGATACAATAGAGGCCGCAAATGTACGCATATCCATATGACGTGCGACTATTACTTCCGGCACTGTAGACATACCCACTATATCTCCACCTATTGTTTGCAAATATTTAGACTCAGCAGGAGTTTCCAGATTAGGTCCCTGTAAGCCGACGTATATCCCTTGGTGATACCTGATGTTATTTTCTTTTAAAATTGACAATGCCATTAATCTTAATTCAGGGTCATATGCCTCAGACATATCAGGAAACCTTGGCCCTATCCTTTCATCATTAAAACCTCTTAAAGGATTTTCAGGATGAAGATTAATATGATCCTTTACTACCACTATATCTCCAGCTTCATATTCTTCATTTAGACCACCAGTTACATTTGAAAGCATCAATACTTCTACACCCAGGTATTTCAATACTCTTATTCCGAATGTTACCTGCTCCATGCTATAGCCTTCATAATAATGAAATCTACCTGCCATCATCACTACGGGTATTTCATTAAGGGTACCAAAGATCAGTTTGCTGTCATGGGAGCTGACGGTAGAAACCGGAAAATGAGGAATATCTTTATAATCAAATACATAGTGTATAGAAAGTTCTTCAACCAGTTTATTCAATCCGGTTCCGAGTACAATTCCTATTTTATATTGTTCTGGTATTCTCTCTTTAATGAAGCTTACTGCTTCCTCAATTTGTTCCAATAAAGATATACCCATATGCTATTTAATCGACTATCATTTTAGTAGTGTCCAATACTTGCTGTTCTAATGTTTCAGGTAATTTCCTGAACTTATACTGTTGATCTCTTAACCGGGGCTCAAAACCTGCTTCTGTAATAGCTTTTTGTATACCGTCAGCTGTGAACCTGAAAGCCGCGCCAGCTGCAGAAACTACATTCTCTTCTATCATTATACTTCCGAAATCATTTGCACCTGAATGGAGGCATATTTGTGCTACTTGTTTGCCCACCGTCAACCAGGATGCCTGAATATTGGTAATATTAGGCAACATGATTCTACTCATTGCTATCATTCTTACATATTCATCTCCTGTACAATTGTTTCTTGCCCGCTTTAACTTATGAAGTAAAGTACCTTCATCCTGAAATGGCCATGGAA
>Ga0193744_1000354_pt1 | contig 10190 bp, 8 predicted proteins | sample L1a1metaG_FD_143056 | JGI IMG/M metagenome (GOLD analysis project Ga0193744, IMG submission 143056) | Soil microbial communities from a riparian zone of the East river system, Colorado, United States - L1a1 | ecosystem: Environmental > Terrestrial > Soil > Riparian zone | place: USA: East River... | reverse complement strand
GTCGGTGGAGTCTTTCCGAGCCGCATTCCCCCGTCGACCTGGATTCCGCGAGCGATGAGCGCGTTCAGAAGCGCGCCCGTGGCGAAGCTCGCCGGATCCTCGACGATGTACACGTACTTGCGCGTGCCGGTTCGCGAGCCGATCGACCCGTTCGCCACGATCGTTCCGTCGCCCTGTTTTCGGAATCCGAGACGCGCTCCGGTGCCCGCCACAGTCCGAACGTTTGCGACGAGAGGAATCGCGCTCGTCGAAGGCTCGAGGACGACGGTCGCCGGTTTGCCCGGCGCAGTGGGGGTCACCGAAACGGCGACGAGATTCTCATTCAGCGACAGTGCCGACACTCGCGCGGCGTATGAGGCCTGCAGATAGCGCGAGAGCCATCCCTCCGGAACCTTCTGGTCGTCGAATCCCGAAGCGTCGCCGATGACGCTGCCGGTCACGCGCTTTATTCCCTTGGCTGCGACGAGTTCGGCGAGGCGGTTCATCGGACCCGAGGGGCCGCCCGGAAAAAACTTTCCGGAGAGAGCGGGATCGCCATCGCCCCGCAAGTAGAGATTCCCGGTGAGCGTTCCATCCGGGCCGACCGTGCCTTCACGAAGTGCGTCGGTGCTGAACTGATAGTTCGGACCAAACCGCTCGAACGCGATCGCGCTCGTGAGAAGCTTCATCGTCGAGGCGGGGAGCATCTGCTCGCCCGCGTTGTAGGCGTAGAGCGTGTCGCCGCGAGTAAGCGAGACCACCATTCCGCCCCACATTCCGCCCTTTATCCTTCCGGCGAGGGCGCCCAGCGATGTGGCGAGATCCTCGGAGCTGCGCGTGGTGCTGTAGCGGACGACGGGAACCGGAGCCGGCTTGGGCCGCCGAGCCCGGCGTCTGGTAGTGGTTGTTTTTTTCGCCTGTGCTTCGAGGATTGTCGGCGTGGCGCCACAGACAGAGAGCGCCACCAGAATCGCGATTCGGATTTTGCGAGAGAACATCTTCAGCCGTTGGGCGTTTAGGATCTACTTCGAGCGATAGGAACTGACGCAGCAGAGGCGAGAACGGTGCCAGACCCGCGACGCGCGCTCGCTGTCCGTCGACAGCCGGCGTCGCTTGGAATATACCCCGCGGTTGCGTATTTTCTTCGAGCGACACTTGCATTCAACCGTATCAGAGGACACCGATGGCTGAGCGGCCGCACAATTTTCTGCGCGAAGGCGTGATCACCGGCTTCATCGGCGCGACGGCGATTGCAATCTGGTTCCTCGTCGTCGACACCATCGGTGGGCGCCCCTTCTACACTCCGATATTCCTCGGCAAGGGCGTCGTCAGCGTGCTGGGTAAGAACATGATGGGCGACACGGCGTTCACGCAGGTGCTCGGCTACACGATCTTTCACTACGTCGCGTTCTTCATCGTGGGAATTCTGCTCACGGTGATCGTGCACCAGGCCGAGCGCACACCGGGAATCCTGGCCGGCCTCGTCGTGGCGATCGCGATAATGACTCTGGGCTTCTACATGATCGCGGCGGCGTTCGCGCAATCAGCGCTTGGCTCCATCGCATGGGTTCAGATCTTCGTTGCCAATCTTTTGTCAGCGTCGTTGATGCTGGGCTACTTGTGGCGGACTCACCCGAAGCTCGAGGGGCAGCTCAAGCGGGCGCTCGAAGGAACCGACGACGACTAGGCGGTCGACGGCTTCCAGTCCACCTGAGCGCCCGCGGTCGAGTCTTCGCCGCGGGCGTTCCATTTGAAGAACACCACCGTCATGATGACGATGAAGATGAGCCCGCCGGGGATCCACATGATGAGCGCTCCCAGAAGCTGATCCTCGAGCGGAGTCAGCGGTAGCACTCGCGGGGCCGCGCTGTAGGCCGGGTAAAGCACGTGGTCGGCCATTGCGATGTAGACGGCGACGATCGACATCGGGATGCTCATCAGGAAGGCGTAGAGCATCTGGCCCGGATACGCTAGGCGCGGGAATTCCGGAAGCTGGCTCATGAGCGGCCACCACATCAGAACAGCAGCTGCAATGAACAGCAGGTGTTCCACGATGTGGAGATTGTGATTCGCCATCGCCGCGTTGTAGAACTGCGGCAGGTGCCAGACCGCGATCATGAGGTTGAAGACGACGAAGCAGATCGGCGCTCTCGTGAAAAACCGCGCAACCGGTGCGATGCGCGGCCGCGACAGCACGGGCCTCAACATCCAACCCGGGATTCCAGCGAGGAGCAGCGGCGGCACGGCCAGCGTGATCAACAGGTGCTGGACCATGTGCGCGCTGAAGAGATAGTCATCACTCAGGTCGTGTATTGGACCATTGAGTGATGCGAACAGCAGGATCAGGCCGGAGAGGAAGTATATCTTCTGGCCGCGCGTGGGCTCCTGCCGAAGTTTCCTGGAAGCCCAGATGTAGAGCGCGCCGAGCGCGGCGATTCCGATTGCGGTACTCGGGTGAACCGACCATCGCCACCAGCTGAGATTGGCGATGGGATGCAGCAGCGCCAGGAACAGCATGCTACATGATCTTGATGAAGAGATGCCCGAACAAAAACAGCAGTGCGAGCAACGTGATCGAAGCGATCAGGAGCGGCCCGGTGAAAAGCACCCGGAACAGTCTGTGATCGTACTTGAGGTGCATATAGAACATTACCACCGTCACAAATTTCACCGCCGACAGAATCAGGAGCGTGGGAACGAACGCGCGTGAGGCGACGAACGACGGGATGTAGTAGGCCCAGACCTCACCGACCGTGATCAACGTGAGTATGAGGGCGACCTTCCAGTAGGTGGACCACGTCGGATGGGCGTGCTCCTCTTCTCCGTGCGGCGCGTGTGCCCCACCTTCGGCCGAATCCGGGAGATTGGTCATGCTGGCGTGAGTGTCCATCATTTGTGCCGGTTACTTGATGAGATAAACGAGAGTGAAAATCACGATCCAGATTACGTCGACGAAGTGCCAGTACAGCGCGGCGATGTCGACGAGCAGCGAATCCTTGGAGCCGAGTCCCCGCCGGTAGTCGATCGCGAGCAGTGTCACCAGCCAGATCACTCCCGCCGTCACGTGCGCGCCGTGAAATCCGGTGAGAGTAAAGAACGACGAGCCAAAGAGATTCGTTCGGATCGTGAGCCCTTCGTGTACGAACGAAGTGAACTCGAACGCCTGGAACCCAAGGAACGTCGTGCCGGCGATCGCCGTCATCCAGAGCCACAGCCTGGAATTGCCGAGAATCCGATCGCCTCGCGTGTGCTTCGGCTTTTCTTTATTCTGGACGGCGGCCAATGCCAGTACCATGAACAGCGACGACATGAGGAGCACGAACGTCGAAGCCGAAGTCACCGGAATGTTGAGGATCGGCTTGAACACGTGACCCGTGGCCGGATCCGTCCACGTTTCATGCGGAAGCGGCCCGACGACGCTCCGTCCCTTGTAGATCAGGTACGTCGAGATCAGCGAGACGAACAGCATGCACTCGGAGCCGATGAAGGCCCAGATGGCGACCTTGCGGTTATCGAGCCCCAGCGTCGTGTAGTGGTGTGAGGCGGGCGCGCTGGTGTGCGCTACGGATGCTGGCATTGTCTAGTGGTGCTCCGGCTCGAGCGGGCTCAGTAGCCAGCTGTAGAGAGAAAAGATCATTATCGCCGCGCCAATGCCGATCAGCGCGCGCGAAGAGATGAGTCCGCAGAACATGACTATGAGGCCGAATGCCACGAACAGTGGTTTGATCGTGCTGTAGGGCATCACGATCCCGAGCTCAGCGGCGGTCTTGCCTTCCTGCGCGTTGATGCGGGCGTCCTCGCGATCGACGTCCTTGCCCTCCCAAATCGGATATCGGCTCGTCACGGTCGGGATCTTCGCGAAGTTGTACTCCGGCGGCGGACTCGGAATCGTCCACTCCAGCGTGCCGGCACCCCACGGATTGGGTCCGGCGATCTCTCCGCGCTTCCTGCTCACGAAGAAGTTGTAGATGAAGATCAGCATCGCAATCGGGAAGATCATCGCGCCGGCCGTCGACATCGCATTGAAGAGATCCCAGCCTTGTCCCGCATCATAGGTGTAAATGCGGCGCGGCATGCCGAGCATTCCCGAGAAGTGCATCGGGAAGAAGGTGAGGTTCATCGCGATGAAGGTGAGCCAGAAATGGATCTTGCCCAGCTTCTCGTCCATCAAGCGGCCCGTGATCTTCGGGTAGTAGTGGTAGATGCCGGCGAAGATTCCCATGATCGAGCCGCCGAACAGCACGTAGTGGAAGTGCGCTACGATGAAGTACGTGTCAGTCTGCTGAAGATCGGCGGGCGGTGAAGCGTGCATGATGCCCGAGATGCCACCGATCGTGAATAGTGCGACGAGGGCGATGCCGAAAAGCATTGCACTCGTGTACCGATTTGCACCCTGGGCCATGGTCGCGATCCAGTTGAAAATCTTCACGCCCGTCGGGATCGCGATCAGCATTGTGGTGAGTCCGAAGAACGTGTCGGCGATCGGACCCATCCCAACGGCGAACATGTGGTGCGCCCAGACTCCGAAGCCGAGCACCGCGATCAGGATTCCGGAGTACACCATCACCGGATAACCGAAGAGCGGCTTTCTCGAGTAGGTCGGCAGCACTTCGGATACGAGGCCGAAGGCTGGAAGAATCAGGATGTAGACCTCGGGGTGTCCGAAGATCCAGAACAGGTGCTGCCACAGCAGCGGGTCTGCGCCGGCACTCACCGTGTTATAGAAGTTCGTCCCGAAGAATCGATCGAACAGCAGAAACACCAGCGCGATCGTGATCACCGGGAAAGCGAGCACGAGCAGCACCTGAACGATGAACGCCATCCAGGTGAACATCGGCATCCGCATGAGCGACATGCCGGGCGCGCGGAGATTGATGATCGTCGTCAGGAAGTTGAACGCGGCCGCCAGCGACGAGATGCCGAGGATCTGGAGACCGATCACCCAGAAATCGATGTTGAGTCCAGCCGCGTAGGGCTTCGTCGTAAGCGGCGCGTAGCCAAACCAGCCGCCGTTCGGCGCAACGGCGAAGAGAATCGGAACCGTGATGAAGATTCCGCCGAACAGATAGACCCAGTAGCTGAAGGCATTGAGGCGCGGAAACGCGACATCGCGCGCGCCGATCTGCAGCGGGATCAGGAAATTGAAGAACGCTGCCGAGAGCGGCATGATCGCGAGGAAGATCATGGTCGTCCCGTGCATCGTGAAAAGCTGATTGTAGAACTCGGCCGACACGAGGTGCTGGTTCGGAGCGCCGAGCTGGGCGCGGATGACGATCGCCTCGAGTCCGCCGAACATGAAAAAGAAGAGGGCGGTGTATAGGTACAGAATGCCGATCCGCTTGTGATCGACGGTCGTCAGCCATGCCCAGATTCCGGACTGCTCGCCGTAGGAATCGGTGGAATGTGCGTGGGCCGGGCGCGCGGTCGTTGCCAAGTCTTGTCTCCGGTTACTTCAGTGCGGTGAGATAAGCGACGATGTCGGCGATCTGCTGATCGGTGAGGCCACCAGTCGCCGACGTGACTTTCGCTTTGAGAACGGGATCGTATTCGTCGAGGCCGAGTGTAGGCATGAGGACCTCAGGTTTCATCTTGCGCGCGTTCTTGATCCAGAGCGCCAGATACGCGGCTGCGTTCGGGAAGCGGCCGGCCGCAATGGTGCTGCGCGATCCAACGTGCGTGAGGTTGGGTCCGGCCACGCCCATTGCCGCGGGATTTCCGGCGATCGAGTGACACCCGATGCAGGCTGCCCCGGAAAAAACCTGCTTGCCCCGCGCGGCGTTTCCAGTGAGCCCCGCGGTAAAAGTCAGATCTCCGGGAATCGGCGCGTGCGGAACCGCATAGTCAGGAATTTTCTCATGGGGAAAGATGTAACCCGGCGCGATTCCGCCGGCGGGCGCGGCCGCCACCGCCGACTGGCCCGCTCCGAGACGCGCGCCCGGATTCGATTCAGGATTCTGACCGCGTGGAAGCGCCGGCTGCGTCCCGCCGACCGCGCCAGTGCCGGAGCTTCGTTGCGCGATGCCCTGGGCCGCTGCCTGTGCCGCTTGCGACGGTGAGTTCGGCCCGCCTGGCGTCGTCATTCCCGGCGCCTCCTGTGGCGGCGGAATTTGACCAGTCGTGGGTGCAGCCGGAGCGACTGCACCAAACCGGGCGGGCATTTTCTGCCCCGCCACCCACGAATCGAACTGCTGCGGCGTGACGGTGAAGACGCGGAAGCGCATGTTGGCGTGCGACGCGCCACAGAACTCGACACAGAATCCATTCCATACGCTGCCGGAGGTCGAGCTGTCGGGAGTGTACCACATGTAATTCGTGCGATTCGTCACGACGTCGCGCTTTCCACCGAGCTGCGGCGTCCAGAACGAGTGAATCACGTCGGCGGACCGCAATCTGAAGTTCACCGTGCGTCCGACCGGGAGATAGATCTCATTCGCCGTCGTCACGCCGTACTCGGGGTACTTGAATTCCCACCACCACTGGTGGCCCGTGACGTCGATGTTCAACGAGCCCGGCGCGGCCTGCGCCTGGGTGATGAAGATCGTTCTCACCGTCGGCACTGCGATGAATACCAGGATCACGGCCGGGATCAGCGTCCAGGCGATCTCGAGCTTGGTGCTTCCGTGCGTTTGGGGAGGCGTCCCCTGATTCTCGCGGCGCCGGTACCTGAACACGACGTAGATGAGAACTCCCTCGACGAGAACGAACACGATCGTGCCGAGGAGCAGCAGGCGATCCCACAGGAAATCGATCTCGCGTCCGAGATCGGAGTGCGGGTCGAGGGTCGTGTTGGGATGCGCTTCATTGCAGGAAAGAGCCACGACTACGAGCGCGGCGACAAATGCGTAGGATGCAAGCCGCCGGAGGCGGTCAGAACCTTTCATGCGAAGGAAATCCTGTTCTCGTCGAGTTTGAACGTCTCACCGCTTCGCTGGGTGAAAACGCTTACGTATTTTTTTGACTTGAGCACGTACAAACTAACCTTCAACGGTCCGTTAGGGGAGTTGCCCTCGGCCCCGTCATCGCTTCGGGATTGAGCAGACGGTCGAGCTGGTCTCGCGTCATCAGGCCGCGCTCGCAAACGAGATCGTAGACGCCCCGCCCCGTCTCGAGCGCTTCCTTCGCGATCTCGGTAGTCGTCTCGTACCCGAGCTCGGGAACGAGAGCGGTGATCACGCCGATGGAATTCTCGACGAAGCTTCGCATGCGCTCGGGATTCGCGGTGATTCCCTCGACGCAACGCTCCCGAAGAATCTTGCAGGCGCGCTCGAGATTGGTCATTCCGCTGAGCAGCCTGAACGCGATGATCGGCTCGAACACGTTGAGCTGGAGCTGCCCCGCCTCGGCCGCCATCGTCACCGTCACATCGCCGCCGATGATGTCGAAGCACACCTGATTCACGACCTCGGGAATCACGGGATTCACTTTTCCCGGCATGATCGACGAGCCCGGCTGCATTGCCGGCAGGTTGATCTCACCAAGCCCCGCGCGCGGACCCGAGCTCAACAGCCGCAGATCATTGCAGATCTTCGAGAGCTTCACCGCGCAGCGCTTGAGAACCCCGGAGAGTTGAACGAACGCGCCGGTGTCGGCGGTGGCCTCGACGAGGTCGGGCGCCGTAATGAGCGGCAAACCCGTGATGTGCTCGAGGTGCCGGCGAACGCTCTCCGCGTACTGGGGCGGCGCGTTGATGCCGGTTCCGATCGCCGTCGCGCCCATGTTGATCTCCCGAATGAGCGCCTGCGCTTCGCCGAGCCGGTCGACGTCCTCGAGTATGGTGTGCGCGAATGCGTTGAATTCCTGACCCAGCGTCATCGGAACGGCATCCTGAAGTTGGGTGCGTCCCATCTTGATGAAGGAGCTGAACTCCTCGCCTTTGTGGAGAAAGGCGGCGGCGAGTGAGATCATCGCCAATTGCAGATCTCCGATGCTCGTATGAAGCGCGAGCTTCACCGATGTCGGATAAACGTCGTTCGTCGACTGACTGAGATTGAGGTGGTTATTCGGGTGAACGATGTCGTACTCGCCGCGCTGCCTGCCGAGGATCTCCAGCGCGCGATTCGCCATCACTTCATTCGCGTTCATGTTCGAGGAGGTGCCCGCGCCGCCCTGGATCATGTCGACCCGGAAATGATCGTGGTGCATCCCTTCCCTGATTTCGCCGGCCGCCTGTGCGATCGCTTCGACGATGTCGCGGTCGATGAGCTTCATGTCGAGGTTGGCGCGCGCGGCCGCCTCCTTGACGGTTGCGAGCGCGGCGATGAGAGTGGGGAACTCACACAGCTCGATTCCGCTGATGCAGAAATTCTCGATCGCCCGCAGGGTCTGAATCCCGTACAGCGCGTCCGAGGGAACGTCGCGCTCGCCGAGCAGGTCGTGCTCGCGGCGCGTCGGCCCGGAGAGATCGACGCGCGGAGCGCCGGCCGCCTCGAGGCGGAGCCTTCTCAGTTTGGACGGAGGATGACGGGGAGGCCTCATGTATAGCCAGAAACTATACTCGCGGAATACCTTATTGAAGTAAGGCGCGGCGCCCAGCGCTATCCGCGAATTGGCATCTACATAACTGAAGCTGGCAGCTGCCAGCTTCAAGCTGGGAGCTATCAGCTTCTTTTTGGGAGGGTTAGTTGTCCATCTCCAGGCGGAAATTTATTGGCGCTGGAGCCGCGGCCGCGGCGGCGTTGACGTTCGACAAGACGGCGAGTGCCGCGACTCCGCGCATCTCGGTCATAGATCGCACTGCAGTCGCGGATCCAGCCTTTCGACCAGTCGTGGTCGCGTCCGCGAACGGCATCCGCGGCGTCGCCCGCGCCTACGACATGATCACTCGGCAGAACGCCGACACCCTCGATGCGATCATCGCCGGCGTCAACATCCAGGAGCTCGATCCCGAGGATCAGTCGGTTGGGTTGGGCGGTCTTCCAAACGAAGAGGGAGTAGTGCAGCTCGACGCGTCGTGCATGCACGGGCCGACGAAGCGCGCCGGAGCTATCGCCGCGCTCGAGGATATCGCGACGCCGTCGCTGGTCGCGAAAGCGGTAATGGACTATACCGACCACGTCATGCTGGCAGGCGCAGGCGCGAAGAAGTTCGCACTCGAGATGGGCTTCAAGGAGCAAAACCTTCTCACCGAGAAGAGCAGGCAGGACTGGCTGCGTTGGAAAGCGTGCCTCAACCCAACCGACGCCTGGCTCGACACACGAAGTGACAGCGCGGCTTCGCCTCCGCCATCCGCGAGCCTGCCGTTCGACGATCCGCTGCGCGTAAAGTTCACTACCGGCACGATCAACATGAACGCGGTGAATGCGGCGGGCGAGATGTCGTCCGTCACGACGACGAGCGGAAGGTCGTGGAAGTTGGCGGGCCGCGTTGGGGATTCTCCGATCATCGGAGCAGGGCAGTACTGCGACAACACCGTTGGCGCGGCGGGATCCACCGGGCGCGGGGAAGCGAACATCAAGGTCTGCGGCGCATTCCTGATTGTCGAATTCATGAGGCAGGGGATGTCGCCCGACCAGGCGTGCATGAAGACGATCGACCGGGTGATTGCCATGACCGAGCGGCGTTTGCTCGATGCGAACGGCCGGCCGTTATTCGATCTCGAGTTCTTTGCTCTGTCCAGGGACGGCCAGTTCGGCTCGGCCTGCGCTTACGAGGGGGTTCGGTTCTCGGTCGCGGACGCGAGTGGTGCGCGGCTGGTTCCGATGAAATTCAAGTTCGCGCGATCGGAGCGACCGGTGATGCCTGAGGTCAGGTGTCGCCGAGCTTGAAGGTGCCGACCAGATCCGAGATGCGGGCCGATGAGTCGGTGAGCGCGCTCGCGACGGCCGCGAGGTCCGCGATGTTCCTGCTCTGCTCCTCATCGGAGAGCGCCACGTCGTGCATTGCGCGCGAGAACGCGCTCGTGCCGAAGGACAGGCCCGCGAGCCGCTGAGTCATCTGCGAGATCAGCTCGTTCGATTCGCGAACCGCGATCTCGATTCGACCGCTCAGGTCTTCTCCTTCGACCGTTCCCTCTTCGACCCTCGACAGCGAGTTCCGTCCGGCCCGCGTCGCCTCGAGAACCTGCTCGACCGTGGCCACTGTACGGGAGGTCGACTCACGCGAGTGCGCGACACTTTCCAGCATTTCCCGAACGAGCGAAGTCGTGCGCTGCGCTGCTTCCGCGGAGCTGCTCGCAAGACGGCGGACTTCGCTCGCGACGACGGCAAACCCCT
>Ga0193744_1000353_pt1 | contig 10224 bp, 10 predicted proteins | sample L1a1metaG_FD_143056 | JGI IMG/M metagenome (GOLD analysis project Ga0193744, IMG submission 143056) | Soil microbial communities from a riparian zone of the East river system, Colorado, United States - L1a1 | ecosystem: Environmental > Terrestrial > Soil > Riparian zone | place: USA: East River... | reverse complement strand
TTATAACTACGCCGAGGTTGAAGTGTCGACAGACGCAAGGCAGCGCGCCGTGTTCGATATAGACCTGTCCGGATCGACGGGTATCGACTCGGACACTCGCACCTGGGCTATTCGCCCCGGCGTCGCCCTCAAGCCCGCGGCGAACATCTTCGTCAGCCTGACGCCGAGCTTTTCCGCGGATGAAGACCCTGCCCAGTACGTGAGAGTAGTTGCGGATCCAACTGCGACAGCTTTCTTCGGGCAACGCTACGTCTTTGCATTTCTCAAGGCGCGGACGCTCTCTCTGGACACGAGGGTGAACTGGACGTTCAATCCGAACCTCACGCTGCAGCTCTTCGCGCAGCCGTTCATCGCGAGCGGAGCGTATTCGTCGTTCCGCGAGTTCACGACGCCGCGCACCGTTCAAAAGGTGATTTACGGGCAGGACGTCGGCACGATTGTCCGCACACCTGCGACCGCTACGAGCGGCGCCACCTACACCGTGGATCCGGATGGTGCGGGTACAGCGCCCGCATTTTCGTTCCCCGATCCGGATTTCACCTTCCGATCTCTGATCGGCAACGCAGTCGTCCGGTGGGAGTATCGACCGGGCTCGACGGTGTTCTTCGTGTGGACGCAGAGTCGCACGGGAAATGATCCTAACGGCAATTTCGATTTCGGAACCCAGAGGAGGGCACTCTTCCGCGACCGGCCCACGAATGTGTTTCAGGTGAAGGTGAACTACTGGATCGGGCGCTGATGAACTGAGCGCTCCCATGATTTCTGGCGGCGGCCCCTTGTAGTATCCACATCCGGTTTCGAAGTTTGAGCACGGCGAACAGTTCCGACCGCCGGTTTCGAGGGCCCTTCCTTCCAGTCGCCCTATGCTCAGCCTCATCGGGATCGTCATTGTCATAATCGGATTTGTCCTCCGGATAAATCCGCTTCTCGTCGTGACTGTTGCGGGACTCGCAACGGGCATGGCCAGCGGTCTCGGTCCGCTGGAAGTGGTGGCCGCGTTTGGAAAGGCGTTCATCACGAGCCGGTACGTCGCAATCGTGTGGCTCGTGCTCCCGGTCATCGGCCTGCTCGAGCACGCAGGACTAAAGGAGCGGGCGCGTGCCGTTGTCGCCGGACTTCGCGCCGCTACCACCTCGCGCGTTCTGCTCGCGTACTTCGCCATCCGCCAGGTTACGGCCGCGCTCGGGCTGACATCTCTTGGCGGACACCCACAAATGGTGCGGCCCCTGATCGCGCCGATGGCGGAAGGTGCCGCAGATGGTGAGGCCGCTCATTGCGCCGATGGCGGAGGGAGCGGCGGAGAATCAATACGGCGAGCTTCCACAGTCGGTGCGATACAAGATCAGGGCTAACGCCGCAGCCGTCGACAATATCGCTCTCTTCTTTGGTGAAGATATTTTTATCGCGATCGGATCGATTCTGCTGATCAAAGGCTTTCTTGATCAGAACGGAATCCATGTGGAGCCAACGCAGCTGGCGATCTGGGCGATCCCGACCGCGATCTGCGCTTTCGTCATTCATTGCGCGCGGCTCCTCCTGCTGGACCGGCAGCTGCGAGCGGATATCGCGCGAGAGCACGAGAAAGCGTGATCACCCTCGAGCACATCTACTGGCTCAGCGGCCTCATGTTCGCCGGCGTTGCCATCGTCAATTGGCGCGACCGAAGCAATCCGCGACGCTTCAATAACACCGCCTTTTGGGGAGTTTACGCGGTGACGTTCCTGATCGGGTCGCGGCTGCCCGATCTCGCGAACGGGTTTCTCGTCATCGCGATGGTGCTCGTCGCCAGCATCCGCGGACTCGGACAGGGCAAGCAGGAGAGCGCGACGCACGGGGAGCGCGAAGCAAGCGCTCGGCGCTGGGGAAACAAGCTCTTCATTCCCGCGCTTACAATTCCGCTCATCACTGTGCTTGGGACAGTGCTCTTCAAGCGGATCGCTATCAACGGCATGCCGGTGGTCGATCTCAAGCAGGTGACCGTGATATCGCTGGCGATTGCAACGATTGTCGCCCTGGTTACGGGGGTGATCATGCTGAGGCCGCCGCTGCTCGCACCGATCAGGGAGGCGCGCCGGTTGCTCGATGCGGTGGGCTGGGCGGCGGTACTGCCACAGATGCTGGCTGCCCTCGGCGCGCTGTTCGCGATCGCCGGCGTGGGCAATGTCGTCTCCGGATTGGCACAGCGCTGGATACCGCTCGACAATCCGTTCGTCGTCGTAGCGACCTACGCTGTCGGAATGGCCGTGTTCACGATAATCATGGGCAATGCGTTCGCCGCCTTTCCCGTGATGACAGCAGGGATCGGACTTCCTTTGATCGTGCAGAAATTCGGCGGTGATCCGACGATCATGGCCGCGATCGGGATGCTGTCCGGATTCTGCGGGACATTGATGACTCCGATGGCGGCGAACTTCAACATCGTTCCAACGGCTCTGCTCGAGCTCCCCGATGAGTATGCTGTCATCAAGGTCCAGATTCCGACGGCGCTGATGTTGCTCGGAGCGAACATTCTGCTCATGAACTTTCTCGTGTTCCGTCACTGATGGCCGTTTCGACATCTCTCACTCCAGCACTCGCGCGGAAATTCGCGCAGGTTGCACTGTCGCACGTGACGCAGGAGTACCCAGGAAAGCTCGATCACGTGTTGCGGAAGCGCGCCGACGTCAAGGCGCCGCGCGATCTGCATCCCGTTTTCTTCGGGAGCTTCGATTGGCACTCGTGCGTCCACGGATACTGGCTTCTCGCCACGCTCCTGCGGCTGTTTCCGGAGATGCGCGAAGCCGGAAAAATCGAAGCACTGTTCGATGCTCAGCTCGCTGCAACGAAAGTGAGAGCCGAGGTCAGATATCTTGCCCAACCGCTGCGCGGAACGTTCGAACGTCCGTACGGATGGGCGTGGCTGTTGATGTTGTCGGCCGAGCTGAATCGACATGCAGGCAAAGAGGGCAAGCGATGGAGCGATGCGCTTGCGCCCCTCGCCGACGCGTTCGCTACGCGTTTTATCGACTTCCTACCCAAGGCGACATACCCAACGCGTGTCGGCACGCACTTCAACAGCGCTTTCGCGATCACCTTGGCGCTCGAATACGCTGACGTCGCCAGCAATGACGTGCTTCGGAAGATTCTCGTCAAGAAAGCGCGCGAATGGTACTCGAACGATTCCGACTGCCAGGCGTGGGAGCCGGGCGGCGATGATTTTCTTTCATCGGCCCTCATGGAGGCGGAGTGCATGCGCAAGGTACTCAAGGCAAGCGATTTCTCGAGCTGGCTCGGCCGCTTTCTTCCGCGGCTCGCCGTGCGCGAGCCCGCCACGCTGTTCGTGCCCGCTACTGTGAGCGACCGGAGCGATGGGAAGATCGCGCATCTGGACGGATTGAATCTGAGCCGAGCCTGGTGCTGGCGATCGATAGCTGCGACGTGGCCGGCCAGCGATGCTCGCCGAGGAGTGGCCCTCGAGGCGGCCGAGATCCATTTCGCCGCGAGTCTCCCTCACGTTGCGGGCGACTACATGGGATCGCATTGGTTGGCAACGTTTGCGCTGCTGGCGCTGCTCTGACGTGAACAGATCGATCGAGTCAAAGCCAAGCGTCGTCGTGGACAGGGGCGTTGGAAACATTGCGGAGGATGCGACGAAGCGTGTGGCACTGGTCGCGCTCTTTGTCGGAATTGCAGCGATCGCAACCGGATACGCCGCAGCGTTCAACCCGAGGGGAACGCCAACCTGGGCGCCGTGGCTCCTGGCAATCGGAATTCCCGTTGCGCTCGTCGCCGTCATGATTCTTGGCGCGGCGCGTGGACGCCGAGGAATCGGGACGCTCAAGATCCCATTCGCGTTCGTCGCGCTGGTGCTGGTGATTGGCTTCGGCGCCGCGTTGGCGCTACCGGCCACCGAAGGTCCGCTCAGTACGCTCTGGCTCGGATTGCCAGCGCGAGCAGCGATTGTGATCTATGGCGTTGGACTGCTGCCAATCATCGTGCTGCCTGTAGCGTACGCACTGACGTTCGAGACGCAGACCCTGAACGCCGAAGATGTCGCGCTGGTGCGCGCGCTGGGCCGCGAGAACCAGGCGGCAAGAGAGAGTGCGGGGGCAGCGCCGAGAGACAACGAGCTCGAGGCATGATTCAAAACACGCACATGAGCACGCTGCTTCAGGTCGCAATGCCGAGTGCCGCGCGGCCCGCAGTGGTTGCTATTGGCATTCTCTATTTCGCTGTGGTCCTCACCATTAGCGTTTGGGCAGCGCGGAAAACGAGAACCGCGCGCGATTTCTTCGTCGCGGGAAAGGGAATTGGGCTCGTCGCGCTCACCGTCGCGTCCGTGTCGGTGTCCGTTTCCGGTTTCGCGTTCATCGGCGGGCCGGGATTCATCTACGCCGTTGGTCTGGGCGCGATGTACATCGTCCTCCCCGCCGCCGTCACGAACGTCATGGGTGCCTGGGTCCTGGCGAAGCGGATGCGGCTCCTCGGCGAAGCTCGCTCCCTGATCACGATCCCCGACGCCATCGGCGCGCGCTATCGCTCGCGGGTGGCGCAGGGACTCTCTGCCGTCGCGATTCTGTTCGGGATCGTTGGATACATGGCGACGAATGCGCTGGCGATGGGCGTCGTGATCAATTCGATCTTCGGCGTCGGCCTTGGGTGGGGGATCTGGATCGGAATGGGCGTGACGCTCGCCTACTCAGCGTCGGGCGGGATTCTCGCCGGCATCTATAACGACGTCTTTCAGGGGACACTGATGGCACTGGCATCGGTGCTCGTTTTTCTTTTCGTGCTCAAGTTCGGTGGCGGACTCGGCGAAATCTCGCGGACGATACTAGCGCACGACGTAGCGTTCCTCGGACCATGGGGAAAGCTGACTCCGCTGGCGGCACTGTCATTCTTCTTCGTTTTTTCGATGGGCTCGCTCGGTCAACCGCAGGCCGTGCACAAGTACTACATGCTGCGCGATCCGTTGCAGCTCAAATGGTACCCGCTGCTGAAGACACTCGGCCTCGTTCTGGTGCTTCTTCTTTATTTCAGCGTCGGCGTCGGCGTAAAGGCATTCGTGTTGAGTGGTCGTCTGGCTCCTCTCGCGAGCCCCGACCAGGCGACGCCGGCGCTTCTGCTCAACGTCACCCCGATAATTCTTGCCGCGCTCGTATTCTCCGGCGTTGCGGCGGCGACAATGAGTGCCGCGAACTCATTCATCAATATTGGCGCCGCGGTGGTCACGCACGATCTCCCCGTCGCATTCGGCCGGCGTGTGAAAAATGAGTTGCTGTGGGGACGTGCGGTAACGGTTTTGATTGCAATCGCCGCCGCGATCACCGCGCAGCAGTCGGGGGCGATGGTCGCGTTCCTCGGCATCTTCGGATGGGGTTTGTTCGCGTCGACACTCGTCCCGGCCCTGGCGGTTGGACTCAACTGGCAGGGCGCGACGCGGGCAGGAGCGATGGCGTCGATCGCAACAGGGTTGATCGTCACGCTCGCGCTCGAGACCGCGGCCTATCGGAAAGCGTTCACATTTCCCGCCGGGGTGACAGCTTCGGCGGTCGCGATGGTTTCTTCGTTTCTGGTGTTCTTCATCGTCTCGTGGCTCACGCGACGCGGTGCGCCAAGCGAAATCGATCCGGATGTAAGGCTGGTGATGGAGCTGTGATCACTCGGTCGCGGCTTTCTTTTCCTTCTGACTCTCCATCACCCGAACGCTCTTGATGTTGACGAACTCGTGGATGCCGAACTCGCCCAGCTCACGGCCGAATCCCGAATTCTTGACGCCCCCGAATGGCAGCCGAGCATCGGAAACGACCATGCCGTTGATGAAGAGCAGCCCGGACTCGATCTCAGCGATGAGCTGAGCCTGCTCGGCGGCATCTCGGGTCCACGCCGACGCGCCCAGCCCAAACGTGGTTCCGTTGGCGATGCGGATGGCATCGGCGAGATCCTTCGCCTTGAAGACAGACGCAACCGGGCCGAACAGCTCTTCGATTGCCGCAGGCGCACCGGGCGGAATGTCGGCGAGAACGGTTGGCGCGTAGAAGAATCCCTGACGATCGAGCTTCTTGCCGCCGGTGAGAAGTTTTGCTCCGGCCGCGACGGACGCCTTCACCTGTTGATCGAGCTGGTCGCGAATTGCCGCTGTGGCCTGGGGTCCGAGCTCGTTTTTCTCGTCGGTCGGATCTCCGATGCGCAGGGCGGAGACACCGGCGACGAACTTCTTCAGGAAGTCGTCGTAGATCTTTTCGTGGATGATGAATCTCTTGGCAGCGATGCACGACTGGCCATTGTTGATCATCCGGGCCGTCACCGCCGTCGAGACAGCGTTGTCGAGATCCGCGCTCGGCATTACGACGAACGGATCGCTGCCGCCGAGCTCGATGACTGCCTTCTTGAGGTTCTTGCCGGCTGCGCCCGCGACTGATCGCCCGGCTCCCTCACTGCCGGTGAGCGTAACCGCGGCAACGCGACGGTCTGCGATGATTCCCTCGACCAGCTCGGAGCCGATGAGCAGCGTTTGAAACACGCCATCCGCGAATCCGGCGCGGCGAAAAATGTCTTCGATCGCCAAGGCGCACTGCGGAACATTCGACGCGTGCTTGAGAATTCCGACGTTGCCGGCCATCAGCGATGGGGCCGCAAACCGGAACACCTGCCAGAAGGGAAAATTCCACGGCATGATTGCGAGGACGACGCCAAGTGGCTGAAAGGCGACCCAGCTCTTGCCGCCTTCCATTTGGACTGTCCGGTCCGCGAGAAACCGCTCCGCATTGTCGGCGTAGTAGCGGCACGCGGTTGCGCACTTCTCCGCTTCGGCAACGGCTGCCTTGATGGGCTTCCCCATCTCGAGCGTCATGAGTTGTCCGAGCTCACGACTCTCGGCTTCCAGAATCGTGGCTGCCTTGCGCATCCGACCTGCTCGGTCGGCGAAGGATGTTCGACGGTGCTGGCGATACGCAGTCACTGCCTTGTCCAGCGACTCGCTCACGCGCGCCGCGGAATACGGCTCGAAGACGCGAATCGTCTTTTCGGTCGCGGGATTTATTGTTGCGATTTTCATAGTGAACGGCTTCGCTTCACGGAACGTGCCGGAGGTCGCGCTTTGCAATTCGAAGTCTTGGATGCAGCGGATCGCTCAGATCCATGTCCTGCCACGACACTCGGTACGCCGAATAGAGATTGCGGCTGTGCAAGGAGCGTTGGATTGGTCTGACGAGTGTCCACGCCGACATTCGCTCGATCAAGGCCGACGCCCCGATGAGATAAGCCTCGACGAGACAGGACTTGTCATCGCGCCGGATGTGCAATTCCTCGATGCGTCCAATTTCCTTGCCGTCGACATCGCGCACCTTGGTGTTGAGGAGAAGCTCGACATCTACTTCCATCCTATTCTTCCTCCTCCTGTCCCCCGCCTGGAATACGCTCGATGATGTGTTCGGCGATCCAGATCTCCCAGTCGAGGGCTCCGGTATTCCGGGCTTTGACATCGAGCTTGATGTCTCTTCCCGCCGTCACCACATGTGACCAGGGAATCCTCACGGGTTCTGTACGTCTTGGCCCCCACAACCGAGCGAGCTTTGCCCCCAGCTTCGCAAAAGCGGGATGCACTCGCATCCAGGGCGTGGATCCGCCGATTCGGATATGGGTGATCCGAGGCTGTGACCGTTCACCAACGTGCATTACCAATCCATCGACGCGACCCATGGGGCAGTCTTCACGGTCGAGGAGCTTCTTGTCGAGTACGTCGCGCACGAGGTTCATGTCAGCCTCCGATGATCTGAAGCGGGATGGAGATCACCGCCAGGACGAACGAAATGAGAATGACGATCGCGACGACGGAGTTGCTGAGCCAGCCGTTGCGGTGCTTGCCCATGTAGATCGGATCATTCATCAGGAACAGGAACGGAACTATCGCGAGAGGGAGCGTCGCAGCGGTCAGCGCCATCGACACCATTGTGACTTTGACGGGGTCGATTCCGGCTACCAGCGGAATCGCGGCGAGCAGAATGATGATGGTGTAGACGAGGCTGAAGCGGGCATCCTTCGACGGCTCGAGATCCTCGCTCCAGTTCCAGCCGAACCCCTGAGCGAAGAAATAGGCGATGGCCAGGGAGATCTCCAGCGCCGCCCCGAAACACGCGAAAAGCATCGACATCGCGAACAGATAAAAGCCCCATTTGGGAAGCGCAGTCGTCGTGAGCAGCGCAGCCTGGTCGAACGCGTCGACCTGAATTCCCCTGGGCCGGAGCGCGAGTGCCGCCGTTACGAGCACAGCCATCGAGAGAACTCCGCCGAAGGTCATGCCCAGTCCGGCGATGAGCCGGTTGATCGGTATGTAACTCTCGTCCCATTTGTCTTCGATAGCGCCAGAAGAATAGAAGTACATCAGGTAGGGTGAGATGGAGGCGCCGAGGATGCTCACGGCGATGAACCCGTAGTGCGCCTTGTCCATGTGGGGCATCGTCGGCACAAGGCCCGACGCCGCACTCGACCAGTCCGGGCGCAGCTTGATTGCGGCTACGATGAAGCAGATCGTCACGAGTCCAAGGAGAGACGCGCCGTTCTCGATCAGGCCGAATGTCCCCTTCCACATCAGGAGCCACACCAGGAGCGAAACCGGAGCGGCCCACCATGGAAACCCGATGCCGGTAAGAATCTGGAATGAGAGGCCGATTCCCCCGAGCTCCGCGACCAGGACCATGAACGCCACCAGCACCATTCCGATAAGCACGATGAAGAAGAACGGAAATCCGAATCGCTCGCGCATGGCCTCGACAATCGTATGCTTGCTGACAGCCGCCAACCGCCCGGACATCTCGACGAGGAAGATCAAGCACAAGGTGCCGAGCAGAATTGCCCACAGGAGCTGGTATCCAAACGCAGCACCAGCCTGGGCAGCGGTCATTACCGAACCGATCTCGAGAAATCCGCCGACGCTGGTAACGATACCGAGTGAGATCTGAAGAATCTTCTTCATTGCTTCGGTTTGATGTCGTCGGCTAATTGCTTCACGACTTTCTGGTCCGCGCGAAGAGAATCGAGCTGACTGCTCAAAGCGGGCGCGTTTCTCTCCCTGACGAGTCGTGCCATCCGGGCGATGTGTTTCTGGCTCTGTGCCAGAACAACTGCGAGTAACGCCGTGTCGATCCCGCGCGGAGGCGCCTCTAAGAGGTCGTGAGCTATAGGGCGCAGCGCCTCGTTCGAATGCTCCAACGTTTGCCTGGTGTACTTGTCGGGGGTCGTATGGCGGAGCCACGCCTCGCCGGCCATCTCCGCTGTCCCCAACCAGGAAAGCGCGGAGTCCATTTGCTCGGCGGGAGTAGGCGGTTTGCACGCCATTGAAAAAAGAAGCGGGACGATGAGGAGCCGTTTCACGCACATCTGATTTACATTGTTGTCCTATGCCCAGAAACCCAGTCCTTGCGCTGATCCTTTCACTTTTCGTGCTCAGCGGTGTCGACACTGCTTGCGGCCAATCGCAGGTAAATACCGTACAAAGTCTCACCACCCCTCCGCCGATTCGCCGCGAGTTCAGGGGAGTGTGGATCGCGTCAGTACAGAACATTGACTGGCCTTCGCAGCCCGGGCTTTCCACGCAGGAACAGAAGGACGAGCTGGTGGGAATGCTCGATCGCGCCGTTGCCCTCCGACTCAATGCCATCATTCTGCAGGTAAGGCCCGCTGCCGACGCGATGTATGCCTCGCCGTACGAGCCGTGGTCGGAGTATCTGACCGGACGAATGGGCAGAGCACCAAGTCCGTGGTACGATCCGCTCGAATTCGCGGTGACCGAGGCCCACAAGCGCGGACTCGAGCTGCACGCGTGGTTCAACCCTTATCGCGCGCGCCATCCGTCGGCGAGATCAGCGCCATCGGCGGACCATATCAGCCGCACCCATCCCGAGCTGGTGAAAAAGTACGGAAGCATGTTGTGGATGGATCCGGGCGAGCCGGAAGTCCGCGAGCAGACGATCCGCGTCGTCCTCGATGTAGTCCAGCGTTACGATATCGATGGCGTTCACATCGACGATTATTTCTATCCGTACAAGGAGAAGGATCGGCGCGGAAGGATCATCGAGTTCCCCGATGGTACCAGTTGGCGGAAGTACGTCAGGTCGGGTGGGCGACTACAGCGAGACGATTGGCGGCGTGCCAACGTCGACAGCCTCATCCACCAGGTGTATGTGCGGATCAAAGGCGCCAAGCCATGGGTGAAGTTCGGAATCAGCCCGTTTGGAGTATGGCGTC
>Ga0193744_1000352_pt1 | contig 10251 bp, 10 predicted proteins | sample L1a1metaG_FD_143056 | JGI IMG/M metagenome (GOLD analysis project Ga0193744, IMG submission 143056) | Soil microbial communities from a riparian zone of the East river system, Colorado, United States - L1a1 | ecosystem: Environmental > Terrestrial > Soil > Riparian zone | place: USA: East River... | reverse complement strand
CGACCAACGGACAACGGACAACTAATAATACGTCCCTCCCCCACTTTACTTAATATAAGACGGAAGCACCCCATTGGCGCAGTAAATAATTCGTTATGGGCATACAAATTCTGGAAATATATTATTATATTCGTGTCTAAGTTTAAACCATTTAAATAACTAAAAACAAACAATTATGAACACCAACAAATTTCTAATGGGCGGTATCGCCGGAGGTATAGCCTCATTTCTTTTAGGCTGGTTAATATATGGAATGTTAATGAAGGACTTTTATGCAGGCAACTGTTCAGACGTAGCTAAATCTGCAGTAGGCCTAATGCGTGAACCTCCGATTATGTGGGCACTGGTAGTAGGAAATTTAGGTTTCGGGTTTTTCTTATCCTATGTATTTAATAAATGGGCTATGATTTCTACTGCAGGAGGAGGTGCTATGGCAGGTGCTGTTATAGGATTATTAACTGCTATAGGATGGGATTTTATTATGTATGCCACTATGAATCTTTCAAATTTGACAGCTACTATAGTTGACATTATCATATCTACCGTAATATCTGCGATAGTCGGTGCTGTTGTAGGTATGGCCTCTGGAATGGGCAATAAGAACTAAAATTTTATCTATATTTTATTTAAAGAGCAGGTTATTTTTATAGTAGCCTGCTCTTTTCTTTTAGTTGACAGTTGTTGGTTGTCAGTTGCCAGAAGGATTTAGTGATTAGTGTGTAGTAAATACAGTTCTGGTTTATAAATCGGACAACGGACATCGGACATCGGATAACGATAGTATGAGTCTTGTTAAAAATGTTACTCGTCAATGTGCATTAAATATCTCAACATCCGGAATACCGAGTAAAGTCAGGTCTATTTTTTTGTGCACTGCTTTAGACTTAAACTCATTTAATACCTCGATAACATCATAATCAATATAGATACTATTGTTGGCATCAATTACTACTATTGAATGATCGGGTAAGGTCTCCAATTCATCTTTTAGACGTTTCTTATTAAGAAAACTAACATTGATGGCAAGTGAAAATATATAGTGTTCTTTACCCCCTTCCTGATGTCTGAATAAAGTATAACCCGCCTTATAAGTATTTTTTAAAATAAAATAGCCGGCATAGAATATACCGATAAAAACTCCCATTAATAAGTCAGTAAATAAAATAGCAATTACAGTTACCAGAAAAGGAATAAACTGTTCTCTTCCTTGTTTATAAACTGACTTGATCATCTTAGGTTTTGCAAGGTTAAAACCTGTTCTCAATAAAATCACACTCAATACACAATAGGGTATTTTATTGATTAATTGTGAAGCAAAAGCTATAGCTAATAATATCCATATACCATGAAAGATTGCTGATAAGCGGGTTCTGCCTCCGGCTTCAGCATTGGCAGAACTCCTCACTATAACCGCAGTAATAGGTAATCCACCCAATAAACCGCTAAAGAAATTACCTGAACCCTGGGCTATAAGTTCTTTGTTTTGATTGGTAATCCGGTTGTAGGGATCCAGTTTGTCTATAGCTTCTATACTCAATAATGTTTCAAGTGTGGCCACCAGGCAGATTACCAATGCAGTCTTCAGAATCGTAGTATTAATAATTGAAGGGGTGAAAATCTATATTTGAATCTTACTTAAAATATTAGCCGGTAAAGAAACATATTGATTAGCATGAAGGCTAAATGAAGGGATAAATCTTTCAAAGATTATAGGTAATATCATGCCTATTACTACCATCAAAATACTGGAAGGAATATAACTCAGGTACTTTTTTAACAGAGGATTAATAAAAACAAATATGGCTATGGAACAGACAGTTATGAGTATAACTCCAACAGATAGCTTTTCATATAGGTCATGTATATTTTCAAACCCATGACTGAAGTTAAATACATTTATCAACTCTTTTGACCAAAAATCTGCTTCATTGTAACCAATAAGAATAGGGAACTGCTTAGAAATTAAGAGTATACCTATTGCAGCTAGCATTCCTTTAATCACATTTGAAGGAATGAAATGGGTAAATCCGCCTAGTTTAAATACACCTAGTAGAATTTGAAATATACCTGCAAGAGCAACAGCACAGAAAAAAGCCTGAATAGTAGGAGATTGAGCTATGGATGCAGCACATATAGCCGTTAAGCCTGCTGCCGGTCCGCTTACACTTAATTGAGAGTTGCTTATAGAACTAACCACTATACCCCCAATGATACCAGCAATGAGACCACTATATGCAGATGCTCCGGAAGCCAGGGCAATTCCAAGACATAAGGGTAAAGCAACAAAAAAGACTGTAATACTAGCTTTGAAATCGTGTTTTATAAAGGATAACCAGTAAAATTTAAAATTCCGGTTAATAGTATCCATGATAAACTATATAATATGATTGGAAATCAATTTGTAAAGTTACAGTTTAAATGCCTAAGAAATAGTCTTGGTAGCTGACAGTTATCAGTTATAAATATGATATTTATTTGTGTTAAAGATACGATGCACGCTACAAGTTAAAGTTGAGCTGATATTACTTCAATAAGCTCAGCATAAAATGAAATACACTTTCCTATAAATACTAATTAGGATTTATACCTTTATATGAAATTTCCAGGCTTTAACTCATGAAAGTAATAAGTTTCTTTTTAATTACATTAATGATATCAGCATCTTGCAGTAAACAACAGGATGCAGTTAAATATAACAAATCGGGTTGGGCAAAATATAAAACCTCCGATTCTAAAGGTGCAATAGATGATTACAATAAAGCTATTGAAGAGGATCCGAAGAATGCTACTTCTTACAATTATCGCGGTCTGGCAAAAGACAAGATTGGTAACTACAGGGGAGCCATTCAAGATTATTCCAGAGCCATTGAACTAGACTCCATAAATGCTTTTGAGCCTTATAAAAATAGGGGACTAACAAAAGATAAGTTAAAGGATTTTGATGGAGCTATAGAAGATTACTCCCAGGCAATTAAGTTGAACCCAAAAGATGCATCTGCCTATTGTAGCAGGGGAGGCTCCAAACATGAAATCAATGATTTTAAAGGTTCTATACAAGACCTCACCAAAGCACTCGAGTTAAACCCTAATAATGCCAAGTATTATAATAATCGGGGAGTTTGTGAAGCTGAGTTAGGTGAAAAGGAAAAGGCATGTTCAGATCTAAATAAAGCTTATGAACTGGGCTTTACCAAAGCCTTTGATTTAATTAAAGTCCTGTGTAAATAAGAATCAAGCTCTATTTCTTTTAGTCATCATTGTGTTAAGAATATAAGACCACACATCTTATTTTTGTAAGATTTTAACAATAGCAGTAATTATCTGCGACAGCTAAATGCATGCTGTTTTAATACTCCATATATTAGTATAATATTATATTTCTCATAACATATAATATTAAAAAGTATGAAAAACTTATTATTACCCTTAGTTTATGTCTTTAGTTTAATATTTGTTAACGCCCAGACACCAAAACTTGAGTGGGCTAAAAGTATGGGAGGAATTGGAGGTGATTATGCTTATGCTGTGTCGGTTGATGGAGCAGGGGATGTTTATACTATTGGGACTTTCCAACAAACAGCTGATTTTGACCCGGGAACTGGGGTATTTAATTTATACTCAACAAACTTAATGTACAATTCTGATATATACATTTCAAAACTAGATGCCAAGGGGAATTTTTTATGGGCTAAAAGCATTGGAACAGAGCTAGATGAAATAGGAATTGCTATCGCAGTTGATGCAAGTGGTAATATATATGCAACAGGTTCTTTTAATGGTACAGTAGATTTTGATCCAGGTGTTGGGATTCATAATTTAACTTCAAAAGGAGGATATGATATCTTCATTTTAAAATTAGATTCTTATGGCAATTATGCCTGGGCAAAGGATATAGGTGGAACCGCCAATGATCAGGGAAATTCAATTGCATTAGATTCAATGAATAATATATATGTCTCAGGTTTTTTTCATGAAACCATTGACTTTATTCCCAGCAATGGTGTAAAAAGCATTACTACTAATGGTGGTAGTGATATTTTTGTTCTAAAACTAAACACATCAGGCAAGCTGGTGTGGGCAAAGAATATGGGAGGAACATATGATGATTCTGCATATTATATCACCGTTGATGCTATAGCCAATGTTTATACAACAGGTGTTTTCAGAGGGAAAGCCGATTTTGATCCATCTAAAGGAGAATTTAATTTAAGTACAAAGGGAAATCCTCAATATGAAGATGTATTTATCTCAAAATTAGATAGCACTGGTAATTTCAAATGGGCAAAAAGTATTAGTGGAAATTTCGTTGATCAGGGTAATTGTATTGCAGTAGATGCTACTGGAAATGTTTATGTTACAGGAGGTTTCCAATATACAGCTGATTTTGACCCAGGGCCGGATACAAGTAATTTAATTTCATTTGGGGATTACGATATCTTCATTTTAAAATTAGATTCTTATGGCAATTATATTTGGGCCAAAAACATGGGTGGTAACCAAGGTGAAATCGGGAACTCTTTGGTTCTTGACGCTATTGGCAACATTTATGTAACAGGTAGTTTTAATGGTAGTCCCGATTTTGATCCCGGGCCATCTGCTTTCAACTTAACTTCTTCAGGATTTCTCGACATCTTTATTTCAAAGTTAGATACTGCAGGTATTTTTAAATGGGCAGTTAATATGGGAGGTATCGATGATGATTTTGGATACGCCCTTTCAATCGATAAGTCTGATAATTTATATATTACAGGTGCATTTTCACAAACCACTGATTTTGACCCTGGGCAAGGAACATTTAATTTAAAAGCTGTGGGAAGTGATGATGTATATATCAGTAAATTAAGTCAGTCCTCAGTTGCTACAAAAGAAAACTTAGTTGACAATAAACTTAATCTATATCCGAATCCCACAACTGGTTTTTTGAATGTACTTATAACTAACCCTTCAAAAGGCCAAAGAATAGAAATTTATAACAGCCTTGGAGTATTAATGTATACTCAAACAGATTTAAATGAATTTAACATTATTGATTTGAAAAATCAGCCTGATGGAATGTATATGTTAAGATTAGTTGATGAGACTAATATTGGCATCTCCAAAATAATTGTAAAGACTGAATAAAAGATGAAGGATTATTCATATAAAGCCTGGCAACTGCTAACCGTCAACTGACAACTATTGTTTAAACTTACATAACTGATCATGGAAAGGTACATACAAGGGCAAAGCTGCAGAGCCGTACCACTGATATACCTCAGTTTCAAATATCTGGGCATGAATGGCTGGATCAGTTTGAAGTATTTGATTAACCTCCTCCATATTATTGACAGTAAATATGAATAAACCCCGATAGTTTTTGAGGTTTTTCTCAAAAGGACCGGCTACTATCAGTTTGTTTTCTTTTGCAAGACGCTTTATATTATTCATATGTCCGGTAAATAAACTATCTAAAACGTGTTTATTGTCAATAATAGCCGGTCCGGTTTTGAGTATTACGAAAGTGTACATCCTCATGCCATTAGGAGCAGTTCCAAGTGAATCCGCCAACTTTTTATTATAATTAGGATTGGGTATTTGTGAAAAGCCAACAGCAGAAAAAGCAAGAAACAGGAATATTGACAATATAATTTTCATAGTAGATATTGATTTGAGTTGCACAAAAATAGAATTGGTAAATATAGTAAAATAGGAAAAATTTTATCTTTTAATTTCTGCTTAATGGTATACCAAGATTCGAACTTGGGACCCTCCCGACCCCTAAGGTCGGGAGGCGCTAACCTGGCTGCGCTAGATTATATTTAGAAAGTATCTTTATTAGATAGAATCCAGGTTTTAACTTTAATATTACTTTTCCATGATTTTAATTTAAGTTCTAATTGAACTGCTTCTGCTCTTGAATTGAAGGCCTGTTGGTAAATTAATATCCAGGGACCTCTTCCTTTGGTTGCTTTATTTCTATTTTCCTGATGGCGTTTAAAGCGATCTTCAAGATTGTTGGTTTGACCAATATAGAGATTTCCTGTCTTTTGGGATTCAAGAATGTATAGGAAAAACATAATTGGATATTTACAAAAGGTATAACAAAAAAGAGGAACATAAAATGTTCCTCTTAAAAATTGTCGGGGTACCAAGATTCGAACTTGGGACCCCCTGCTCCCAAAGCAGGTGCGCTAACCGGGCTGCGCTACACCCCGAACTATTATTATCTTAAACGCTACATTTAGCGAGTTGTATTATTAAACTACTATTTCAACAAAAAGGATTCGAACCCGGACCCTCCCGACCCTTAGGTCGGGATGCGCTAACCGGGCTGCGCTACACCCCGAACTATTATTATCTTAAACGCTACATTTAGCGAGTTGTATTATTAAACTACTATTTCAACAAAAAGGATTCGAACCCGGACCCTCCCGACCCTTAGGTCGGGATGCGCTAACCGGGCTGCGCTACACCCCGAACTTTTTGATGTCTCTTATACGCCACGTTAGGCGATATGTTGCAATTCATTCTAAAGCGTCCAAATCATGGCGGTGAGAGCGGGATTCGAACCCGCGGTACAGTTACCCGTACGACAGTTTAGCAAACTGTTGGTTTTAGCCACTCACCCATCTCACCTTTCCAAATTTATTTTACCTGCTTTACAGATAAAATGGCTACTTGATTTCTTAAGCGGTCGCAAATATATATAAGCTTTATACAATTTGCAAATGTATTCAGCACTAATACAAAAAATTAAGCAAGGGTTTCTGTCATGTTGATGGATAACTTCTTATCTAAATCATCTACAGTCTTTTTAAAAACCGGATCTGTATCCATAAGATCCTGGACGGCCTTACATGAATAAATTACAGTACTATGGTCTCTACCTCCTAAAGTTTCACCAATTGTTTTCAAGGACTTATTTGTATATTGCTTAGCAAGATACATTGATACTTGCCTGGCTAATACTGCAGATCTCTTACGAGTCTTACCGTGCATCTTGTCAACTGATACATTAAGTTGTTCAGATACTATTTGTTGTATAAAATCAATAGTTATTTCTTTATGAACTGTAGCTACAAAGTTTTTGATTACTTCCTTAGCAAGTTCTTTATCTACTTTTCGATCATTTATACTTGCCTGGGCAACTAACGAAATTAAAACACCTTCTAGTTCCCTGATATTAGATTTTACATTATAGGCTATATATTCTAATACCGCGTAAGGAACTTCAGCTTCATCTTTTTGTGCTTTGGCTTGTAAGATGGCAATTCTGGTTTCAAAATCAGGTGCTGAAAGATCAGCTGATAGCCCCCATTTAAACCTTGATATCAATCTTTCTTCCATACCAGCCAGGTCTTTTGGCGGGCAGTCTGAAGTGAGGATAATCTGTCTGCCACTTTGGTGAAGCTGATTGAATATATGGAAAAAGATTTCCTGGGTCTTTTGTTTATTTGCTAAAAACTGAATATCATCAACTATCAATACATCTACCATCTGATAGAAATTGATAAAATCATCCATGGCATTATTCTTTATAGACTGTATGATCTGATTTGTAAACTTCTCAGCAGTTACATACAATACATTCTTTTTATCATGGTATTTTACTATTTCATTCCCGATAGCTTGCGCAAGATGGGTTTTACCCAAACCTACCTGACCAAAAACTACCAATGGATTAAAAGCAGTTCCTCCAGGTTTCTTTGCAATGGCCATTCCTGCTGAACGAGCAAGTTTATTACAATCTCCTTCTATAAAAGTATCAAATACGTAGGAAGTGTTCAACTGTGGATCCATCCTGAACTTCCTGATACCAGGTATAACGAAGGGATTTTTAATGGTATCTGAGGGTACCATTCCTGGTGAAAAGTCTTCGATATGTCTGGCCTGGTTGTCCATATTTTGAGATTGATTTTTGGAAATTGGTATTTGGTATTCTAGTTTTCCTTTTTCACCCAGTTCGTCCCTTATACTTGATTTAAGCAAGTTTACAAAGTGTTCTTCCAACCATTCATAAAAGATCTTATTAGGTACCTGTATTGTCAAGGCAGAATTATCAAGTCTTAAAGGTTTGATCGGTTCAAACCATGTCCTAAAACTTTGTGCAGACACGTTAGTCTTTATAGTCTGCAGACAATTCGCCCAGACGGTAATATGGTCTTTTACCATTTTTTCAGATCGATTATGCCTTTCGGCCTTTTTCACAATGTAAAACTAATAAAGCAGATATCTTAATAAAATACCTTTAAAGAATCATTTTAGATCCTTATTTTAAAGAACACAATCCAGCAATTCTACGCAGTTCATGAAAGGGGGTTCTTTAGTGCAAATTTTCAAAAAATATACCGGATAAAAAAAGGAAACAGGGAAATATTTATAGCTTTTTTTTTATTATTAGACAGTACTCTGATTATCAGACATAGTAGCAGATAATCTGTACGGTCACTTGATGACTATGTAATCAATATGCCTGTTAATCAATCTGTTGAGTAGTATATTCCCAAGTTATTTTAGCTTTCTAAAATAGATTTGATACTCATTTCAAACAAAAGATGCTGTCTTTGAAGAACTTGGTATTCAATTCAAACAAATAATAGCAAGTATGATTAATTATTTTAATATAAAAAGCTATGAAAGTAAGATCGCTGCTTCTTGTTTTATAGCCGATAATGCAGTTAATAAAGGGTCCATTTTTAGCTCTTCCGAAAATTTATAATATGACTCAACAAACATTTCTGTAGGATCATTTATATCCAGTCTTGTACTTAGTAAATTGATGGTATCAGCAGTCTGATCACTGGCTATTTTAATAATTCTCCATAAAGATTCTGATACGTAAAGTTGCTGTGTGATATTATGTTCAAATTCTTTCTGAATACTTACGAGCATTGCATGTCTTAAATTCTGTATAGTGGTATCTGGTGTGTTTAATCTTAAAATAAGCGAAGGGATAGCTATTCTTTCACAAAACAAAGACAAACGCTCATAGGCCTGCAATTTTAGTGGTAAAGTAGTTTTTGAGACATCCTGCTTAATTTCCAGCATTTTTATTTTTTGTTGATGTTGTAAGTACTCCCTCAATACAAAATAAGTAGTCAGGAAAACAATCAAGGAGGGTAAGGTAAACTTTAAAATTTCTAATAATAAATTCATATTACAATAATTAACGCTGCAAAGCTAAGATTAAATATAAGAAGCTTGAGTAAGTGATAAGCTAAAACTGAAAGGAGAAGATGTGATAATTAAAAGTAGAATCAATATTTCATTTCAAGCTGTAGTTTTAGTATTCAATAATTTGACTTTTATAAGAATGATATATATCCAGTTTCCTTTTTAGCGAGAACTTTTCATCTCATTTGATTGTTAAATTTCATAACTTTGTAGATTAAATCTAAATAGCAATGAGCGAAGTATTAGAAAAAGTAACAACAAACCCGGTTATAATTACGCCAACTGCCATTCAACAACTATGGAAAATAAGGGATGACCAGAAAGTACCTGCTGAATATGGATTAAGAGTAGGAGTGAAAGGTGGAGGATGTTCAGGATTTTCATACTTATTGGGCTTTGACGTACAAAAAGAAAATGACCAAAGCTTTGAAATAGAAGGAATGAAAATATTAATGGAAAAATCTCATGGCATCTATTTACTTGGAATGCAAATAGACTGGTTAGATGGATTAGAGAATAGAGGATTTTCATTTACCAATCCTAATGCAACTTCTACTTGTGGATGCGGAACATCTTTCTCAGCCTAAATAAAAAAAGCCTGTTAAATATGCCTAATAGGATTATTTAACAGGCTTTTGAATATACACAATTACATATTTTTAATAATCTCCTGGCCAAATTCAGAGCATTTTACCAGCGTAGCTCCTTCCATTAATCTATGGAAATCATAGGTAACTTTTTTACTGCCTATAGCACCATTCAATCCCTTGATAATAAGGTCAGCAGCTTTACTCCAGCCCATATATCTCAACATCATTTCGGCACTTAGTATAACAGAACCCGGATTAACCTTATCCTGATTGGCATATTTCGGTGCAGTACCATGTGTAGCTTCAAATATCGCATGGCCGGTTATATAATTAATATTAGCACCTGGAGCTATTCCAATTCCACCAACCTGTGCTGCCAAAGCATCTGAGATATAATCACCATTCAGATTTAATGTAGCGATTACATCAAAATCCTCAGGTCTTGTTAACACTTGCTGTAAAGCAATATCAGCAATAGCGTCTTTGACAAGAACTTTTCCTGAGGCAA
>Ga0193744_1000351_pt1 | contig 10257 bp, 14 predicted proteins | sample L1a1metaG_FD_143056 | JGI IMG/M metagenome (GOLD analysis project Ga0193744, IMG submission 143056) | Soil microbial communities from a riparian zone of the East river system, Colorado, United States - L1a1 | ecosystem: Environmental > Terrestrial > Soil > Riparian zone | place: USA: East River... | reverse complement strand
CTATTACTGGAATTAACCTACAACCAGTAGAGCAAGTATTTGATTTAGCAGTATTCGGAATCAAAAAAGACGATATAAACAATATTGATTTTTGTTGGTTCAATGGTAAAGAAATGACAGAAGAAGATTATTGTTATTTACTGAATTGTATTCAAGCAACTGGATTTAACTTCTTTATCAATACAGATGATGAAGAAGAAAAAAATAAACAAATAACCAAATAATTATTAAGGTGAGATTATGATTATTGAAGCTTATGTAACAAATAAGATTGATGATGAATCATTTGAATGTTTAGTTGCTTTTAACCGTTTTTTCAGTAGAATACAAATATTTAGCTTATGTCCACTTAATCATAAAATTCCAATTGAAGAAATTATTAATAGGGCAATTTTTATTTGGAAAGACCCTAGAGATAAATTGTTTACAAACTTTATTGGGAGAATCATCTATAGTAAAGAAGATAAAATTTATGTGTTTCATCAAGGAATCGAAGAAATTTATAAAAAAATTGAATAGAACCTTTCTTTCTTGTCAATAGTAATAGTACAGTCAGTTGAAGCTGATTGTGCGGAAAAGTTTACTCAAATTGAATAGATAAATTTTTGGAACAACAACTAATAAAGTTATTTAAATTTGTCATAATTTGGGTTTGCCATGTGACCCATATCGTCTACCACCTACCTATCTGTTTGCGGGATAAACATATTGGATTAAAAGTTGTTGTTTGGCATTGGTGAAATCTCCTTATCATATAATGTTGTGCTGATTCAAAAAGTTCCATTTATTAGTTTTAACTAAAAATTTTATTTTATTCAACTTAGAGTGCTTTTCCTTAATTTTTTTGTGAAGCGTAGGATTTACCTAATTATGCTTCTAGTTCAAACTTTTCATTTTCATTTATGGCTACAAACGTGATTTATAAAACATTGAGAATTCTCTCCCTCGATCTTTAGGAAAAAGATAAACACAAGAAAGAAAGGTTGCGGAAACAACCTTTCTTTTTTCATTTTTCCTAAGAGGTGAAGAATTGAATAAGATTATTATCTACACTGATGGAGCATGTGAAATTCATAAAAGTCGCTGTTCGGGTTGGGGAGCAGTATTAATTTATAAGGAACATGTAAGAGAAATTTTTGGCGGTGAATTAAATTCAAGTAACAATAGGATGGAGATAAAAGCTGTAATTGAAGCTTTAAAAATCATTAAAACCACTCATATTCCTATTGAAATATATAGTGATAGTCAATATGTTGTCAGTTGTTTTGTTGAAGGCTGGTATCATAAATGGCTTTTAAATAATTGGAAAAGCAGTAAGAGTAAAGTGAAGAATGTTGATCTATGGAAAGAGTTAATTGAATTAGTTGAAAAACAAGATGAAATTCAATTTTTTAAAGTAAAGGCTCATGATGGTATTGAATTAAATGAATTAGCAGATAATTTAGCAACCGAAGGATTACAGTTAACTAAAAAAAAATATAAATTATGAATATAAAAATCCTCTTTTGCTCATTATAAGTTTAATGAGAAAGGGGGTTTATTTTTTTGAAGTGTGATTATTGCGGTGAAACAGATGAACATGTAACTTTAATTCCTAAACCTAAGTTTTTTTATTGGAATAATAATATGATTACCAATGTTTCAGTTTTTAGATATGAGGATTTAATTTGTTTAGAATGTTTAGAAACTGAACTAGAAGAAATTAAACATGATTAGAGGTATCTTATGACCGAAGTTAACTATGCTTATTTAGATGATTTCAAAAGTAAATTCGGTAAAAGAGTTTACCGAAAAAAACCAATTGAAATAGAAGCCTATCAAATGAATGAAGATTTTCATGTAGAAACACTTGAAGGAACAATGAATGGGAAAACTGGTGATTATGTAATCATTGGAATTCGTGGAGAACTTTACATTTGTAATGAAGAAATTTTCAATTCAACGTATGATTTTGTAGATATTGAAAAAATTTAAATACATCTCAATTTTGGAGGAATGGATATGATCGACAAAATTGTAAGAGATTTAAGAACAAAAAAAGGTTTTTCATCTGGTGGGTTATCTGCAAAAGTTGGAATGAACAATACATGGGTATCACAAATTGAAACTGGTAAAATCAAACACCCTTATTTACCAGCTTTGAAAAAAATGTTACATGTTCTTGGATTGACAGAAGAAGAAATTGAAAAGGTTATTCTTGAAGAATTTGTCGAAGTAGATAAGCCTAGCAATTCTCACAGTCCAAACCGAACGGATTACAGATTAGAACGAAAATTAATTCGTGCAAAAAGAAAACCTTCCGAATATGGAATGAAAAACGCTGATATTCTTTCAGTTGGATTGTTGACCGAAGATACCTTCAAAGAAAAATGTGAGAAAGATGCTGATTATTTATTCAAGGAAATTAAAAAATTACCAAAATTAACATTGAACACTTTGTTAACACGCTTAGTTGACGAATTGTAAAGGAGAAAGCTAATGTTTGGATGGATATTTAGAGAAAAAGACCAGTTCACACTTGAAAATGAAAGAATGGCTAAAGAAATCCATGAAAAAATTCTTCTTTTGAATAAGGACAACAAATATAAAGCAAGAGTTGTAATGAATTATATTGAAAAGCCTTTTTCTTCCGAGGAATCTTTGGATGATTTGTATGAAAAAATTTATTTAAACAAAGATGATTTAAAAAAGATGAAAGAAATTTTGTCTTTTGAATCACCGTTTACAAGAAAATGGTACAAGCATTACAAGGGTGATCGTTACAGAACTGTTGGTGTGGCACTTCCAGTAACAGAGATTAATGGATATGAAGATTATTATCAAGTACGTCATACCGAAGATAATGTGAATATCACTATATATAGTTGTCACCAATTTTTGTTTCATGATTATAATGATGATGTGTTAATGATTTACACGAATCATAATGAAACATTTGCTAGACCATATGAAATGTTTTTTAGTGTAGTTGAACATGAAGGAAAAGTTTTACCACGATTTGAAAAAATTGAAGAATAAAATTATTACCCCCAACATAATGTTTATAGAGTATGAAAAAGTGTTTAAAAATTTCATACTTTCTATACAAAATATTATGTTGGGGGTTTTGTCAAATGGCAAAATTGTATTTTCGTTATGGAGTTATGTCTAGTAGTAAATCATTGAATTGTTTAGCTGTTGCCCACAATTATGAAACCTATCAAGACAAAGCAGTATTTTTAATCAAGCCTAGCTTATCGTCAACTGGTGACTATGTGGAAAGCCGAACAGGAATGAGAAGAAAAGCAGACCTTATTTTAAAACCCTCCGACATTGACATAATTCCCTCGATTCTAAGAAATAAACAAAGTGTTTTTTGTGTACTAGTTGATGAAGCACAGTTTCTTACAGAAATACAAGTATATGAATTGACCGAAGTAGTGGATAAATTAGAAATTCCAGTAATTTGTTATGGATTAAAAACAAATTTCCAAAACAATTTTCATGGTTTTGGTGGTTCAGAAGCTTTAATAAGATGGGCAGATAAATTAGAAGAAATTAAAACGACTTGCTTTAATGATTATTGTAATAAAAAAGCATTACACAATTTACGATTGGAAAATGGAAAGCCATGTTTTGAAGGTTCAGAAATTTTAATCATAGATAATGTCATTTCGCATATTAATAATGATACAGATGTGAAGTACAAACCTGTGTGTAGACAATGCTATAAGGAGGAAATGGCAAAATTAACTAAGAAGAAGGAGGTATTAATAACGTGGGTTTAAAGGACAATTCAGTAGAACATCAAGTTGAAATTTATATCCAATTAATCAAAATTACTTTAAAAATTAAGGCAGAATTTGAAACAGAAATTCATCCTACTTCTTTGTTGAAATTTCAAAATAAATATCATGATATTGCTTACCATTTAGTTGAATTGACTTTAGACTTGGTAAAAATTCCTAGACAATGTACCAAAACTAGAATGACTTACCATGATTTTATTTACCAACATGTTGAAAGAAATATATTTACTCAAAAACATTTAATAAATATGTTAATTTCTTGGGAAAATTTTGATATAATGGAACAAGCCGATTAAGGCTTGTTTTTTCACAATTATAAAAACTTATATTTATGAATAATTTGTCGAAAATTTTAGATAAAAAAAGAAGGGAATGAATGAATAATTGCGAAATGGTTAATAATGAAGATATATGGATATAAGGAGGACATTGAACTATGACAGTAACAGTAGAGAGAACTTCAAGTGAAGTTATAGACCAAGCAGTTAGCGAAGTAATTATGGAAGAAGAAAACAATGGTTTTGTAAGGGGAGAGTTAAAACCTTTTTTAGAAAAAATAGCCGATAAATATAATATACCTTTTACTTCATTAAGAAATAGGTATTATAGAGATGTAAAAGCTTTAGCAAAACCAAATAGAAAAGCACTAGCATCTAAAAAAACTTCTTCTAAAGAACCAACAACCAAAAAGGAAGAAGTATTAATTACATCTAAACCAACTGAAAAAGAAAGTGAAGTTAAAGCTGGAAGCACTCTTGAAAGTCCAACACCTACAATGGAAGTTCATGCACCAGTTATTCAAAAACTTAATGCAATTGATGAAGATATAAGGAAACACAATGAAAGACCAGTAGAACGTATCTTTACTTCTGCCAAAGATCATTACAAATTAAATCAATTGGTTGATGTAAAGGTATTAAACATTCAAAGTTATGGAGCATTTTGTGAGATAATGGATGGGAAAGGTTTTCAAGCTTTATGTCACATTTCAGAAATAGTAGATGGTTTTATAAAAGATGTAAATGATTACTTTGAAGTTGGTCAAGTTGTTCAGAAAGTAAAAATTTGTTTGGTTGATTTTAAAAAAATTAATATCAGTACAAAACATTTACGTTTAAAGAAAAGAGAAATTCCTACAATCACAGAGAACAATGTATTAGAATTACCAGCGAATCCACCAGTAAACAATATTGGTGAGAAGTTCGGTAATTTAAAAGACAAGCTTCTTCTAAGAGTGGTAGAAAATGAAAATAAAACTCTTCCTAATGAAGTTTCTAGTAATGTTGTCCTTAAAAATCAACAAAAAGAAATTGATGAAATATTTGATCTAGAACAACTTTCACAATCACAAGAAGAAATGCTAAAGAAATATGAAAAAGATATTTTTCAAATGACTAGTTATTTGCAAGAAGGTCTTGGAGCATTATCTAAACCAGCAAAATTAGAATTAGCTACTATTATTGAAGAAGAAGGTTTATTCAATACCACTAGAGCGATTTTAAAAACACAAGAGAATTTCAAAGCTGATATAGGATTACTCTTTATGCAACAAATGAAAAATAAGTTTAGTGAGTATCTTTAACTGCAATCAAAGAACTTATGTGGTATCTTCACATGCAAGAAAAAGAATGTTTGAACGTGGAGAAGTTAGTATGGATGAAGCAGAATCTAAATGTTTAGATTTAGTTTCAACTGGTGAACTGTTACTAGAAACTGATTTGTTTAGATATATAAGAAATGGAGACTTCTTCTTTCCTTGTAAAAAAGAAACTTTAAACAAACTAGTTATTACTACTGTTTTGAGATATGACAATATGGTAAAAAATAGATTCCAAAATATAGTTGATATGTACAATTAAGGTTAGCGATTAGCTAATCTTTTTTGTATGAAAAAAATGAAAGGGGGAATTTTAAAAGTAAGGAGTGATTTGTATGTTAGATGCTAATCTAATGGCTTCTTTGCATAACCATACTTCAAAGGGAAGTTTATTAGACAGTACGATTGATACCGAAGAATTGGTAATACAAGCTAAAGAATTAGGCTACAAAGCTGTGGCAGTCACCGATCATGGAAGTATGTCAAGTTTTATTGACCTATATAAGTCATGTAAAAAGCATGATATAAAAGGAATAATTGGTGTGGAAGCATATGAAACAGATGATTTGCATTATAAAGAAGCTGATGCAAATAGGTATCATCTTCTTTTATTGGCAAAAAATAATATTGGTTTAAAGAATCTTATGAAGATGGTATCAATTTCATATAGTGAAGGATTTTATCAAAAACCTAGAGTTGACCGAGAATTATTAGCTAAATATTCAGAAGGAATAATATGCACTTCTTCATGTTTAGCAAGTCGTATCATGAGGTTGTTAGTAGAAGGGTTTTGTCCTTGTTGTAAACTAAATAATGATTCTCATACTAGGGATTGTGATTATAAAAGTGAATTTGTTCCACGATGGGATAAAGCAAAAGAAGGAATAGAACATTATAAAAAAATATTCGGTAATGATTTTTACCTTGAACTCCAATCCCACAAAAGTCATGACCAAAAATTGGGAAATCAACGAATATTAAAACTTGCAAAAGAAATGAATATTAAAACGATTGTCACATTCGATTCACATATGAAATCGGGTGATGAAAAAACTATGGATATACACAGAAAATTTATAAAAGTTGCACAAGATAGAGAAGTCGATAGCATTTATGAGGATTGCTATCAGCAAAATATGGAAACCATGTATTCCATTTTAAGAGAACATATGAGTGAAGAAGATATAGATAATTCGGTTTTAAACACTGGTGCAATTGCTGATATGTGTAATGTTGAGATTGAGTTAGGGAAATCTAAAATGCCACAAATGAAGCTTCCAGTTGGCTTTAAAGATGATATGGATTATTTCAAATATCTTTTAGAACTTGGATTAGAAAATAGGGGTATTAATAAACTTCCATTAGTTCAACGAAAAATTTATCGTGATCGAATTGAAGAAGAAATTCCAGTATTAGAAGCATTAGGATTTATTGATTATTTCATTATGAATTATGAATTACTTCAAAAAATAGCTGAAAAGAAAATTCCTACTGGTTATAGTCGTGGTTCTTCTGCTGGTTCAATCTGCTTTTATTTGCTCAATGTTACTGAAATTGATTCTATAAAATGGGATTTGGATTTTTCAAGGTTTGCAAATCTTGGTAGAATTGGTACTTTAGCTGATGTAGATACTGATATATCTAAATATCGTAGAAGTGAAGTTATAGATATTGCAGAGGAATTATTCGGTCATGATAGAGTGGCACATGTAGCAACCTTTATGACATTTTCTTCCAAAGTTTGCATTAGAGATTTAGGCAAAATATTTAATGAAGAAGGAATATATGATATTCCTTATAAAATAAGAGATAAAATAGCAAAGCTTATTCCCGAAGGATTAGATATTGATGAAGCTTTAAATGAAAGTGGAGAATTAAAACGATTTGAAAAGAAATTTCCTTTACTGTTTGAATATACTAGAGCATTGGAAAATAAACCTAAATCTCTTTCTTGTCATGCTTCTGCAATTTGTGTTGCGGATAGACCTATTATTGAAATTTGCCCTATTATGTTTAATAAAGATGGTAGACCAATGCTTCATCTTGAAATGCACAATGCTGGTGAGGATTTACAACTTATAAAACTTGACCTTCTTGGACTTGCTACTTTGGATATTATAGATAATACTATAAAATTTGCTGGTTTAAGTTGGAATGATATTCATATTGATAAATTAGATTTGGCAGATCAAAAAGTATTTGAAGAAATTTATGCAAAAGGAAATACTGTTGGAATATTCCAAATGGAATCCTATGTGGCTCAAAGTTTATTGAGAAAACTTAAACCAAACCATATTGAAGAAATCGTTTCGGTGAATTCTTTAAATCGTCCAGCGTTATTATCAGTTGGCATGGATAAAACTTTTATTCACAACAAACACAATCCACAAGATATAAAGTATATTCATCAAGACTTAGAACCGATTTTCAATAAGACTAGGGGCATAATGCTTTATCAAGAACAAGCATTGTCATGTTTTAAATTGGCTGGTTTTCCAGTAGATGAAAGAGATAACGCTAGACGATCAATTGGAAAAAAATTACTAGATGTGATGGAAAGTTTAGAAGGAAAATTTTTTGAAGGATTAGCTAAAAGGAATTGGAAAAAAGAACAAATTAATGAATTGTGGGAATTAATTGTCGCACAATCAGAATATTCTTTTAATAGAAGTCATGCTGTTTCATATGCTTTACTTTCTTATGTTACTGCATATTTAAAGCATTATTATCCTAGAGAATTCATGACTTCCTTATTAATTAATGCGATAGGCAAATATGAAGAAACAAGTAAATTTATTGCAGAAGCTAGAAGAATGGGATTAAAAATTATTAATCCTTCCATCAATCAATCTGAAAAAGAATATATGCTTGGTGAAAAAGATAATGAAATTGTATTTGGATTCGTAAGCTTAAAAGGTGTAGGTGAACAATCAGTTGAAATAATTTTAGAAGAAAGAAAGAAAGGTAAGTTTACTTCATTTCTTGATTTTTACAATCGTTGTAAAGTAAATTCAACTACCATTATTTCCTTAATTAAGAGTGGTGCTTTTGGACATAATAAAAAGCATAAGGAAAAGTTGCTACTACAATATGCAGAATTGATTTCAGATCGAAAAGAGTACAAGTCAGTAAAGACTTTGCCAACAAAGAAGGTATTGTATAAATATAATTTAATCTCTAATGACCAAGAATTTAAAGACAAAGAAACTTGTTTAAAGAAATACAATCAATTCAAAAAAGAAAAGTTCGACAAAGAACAAGATATTAAAGTAGCAAATTCCCTTAAAACTTTCAAAGATAAGTACATGAATGAACCCGAAATGTACGAATTTGAAACATTGAGCATGTTCTTGATGAATGGCAATCCTTTTGATGATTACAAACATTACTTCAAAGACTTTGATGAATATGGTGATGGTCATGAAAAGATGTTATTGGGTGGAACGATTAGTTCAGTGGAAAGAAAAAAATCGAAGAATGGCACAAATTACGCTTATATTGAGTTGTTGTTTCCGAACGGTAATATTCGTGAAGGAATGGCTTTTAGTGAAACTTTCACAACATTTCAAGACTTAATTAAAACTGGTCAAAATGTTGTCATGTTAGCAAAGAAAAGTGGAGAACAATTTATTGTAAGTAAAATGAAACCGTTCAACAAATGGAAATTAGAGATTAAATTAAAAGAACAAAAAGAAAAGAATATAAAAGGATGATCGTTTTGAAAAAGTTTTTGTTCTTTATTGCGATAGGAATTGTTTTTCTTAGTGGTTGTGAAGCTTATGAAATGTATTATCAAGGTGAATATCGCATGGTATCAGAAATTGAAAACATGTTAAGTGAAAATTTACAATCAGTAAATCCCGAATTAGATTATGTTGAAATTGAAATAAATGCAAAATAAACAAAAGAAGGAATGAAGTTTATGAAAAAATTAATACTCGTTACTTTCATTCTTATGATGGTAGGGGTAATAGCTGGTTGTAAATATTCCGACTTACAATATCAAGGTAAGCTTAGACCAGTTTATGAAGTAGAAGATATGTTAGAAGATTATTTAGAATCAGAAAATCCCGAACATGAATTTACTGTAGATATTGTTATCAACTAGTATAAATAACTAAATAAAGCTTAATAGATTGGAGAGGATATTATGGACAAGCTACATCTTGTTTTACCACTCCCCATATCTGTTAATGCTCTATACCAATTACAATACGCTTATAATAAAAAATATAGAAAGAATATGCCTACTGGAAGAAAAATTCTATCCGATGCTGGTAGGAAAAACAAGAAGGAAATTCAAGCTAGTGCAACTTCTCAAATGAGAAATCAACATTGGAATTTAGACGTAACAAAAAACCATTTCATTTATCAAGATATTGATGTTTATTTTAATAGAAAAAATAGGGATTCAGATAACATCTTAAAACTGTTAAATGATAGTCTACAAGGATTAATATTCCACAACGATTCAAAAGTATTGACGAGGGTACAGAGAGTCTATTACGATCACTCTAATCCCAGAATAGAATGTACTTACTCTGTTTGTGAATGGTTAGGAATATTTGACAAGACAAAAGAATATGAAAGATTTCTAAGTCGTTGTCAGTCATGCCGACACTATAGAGAGAATAGATGTTCTATATTAACAGATAGTGTACAAGGTGTCATTAGAGAAGAAATTGAAGATAAATTTTGTCTAAAGTATGTAAAGAAAAAAGGAGAATAGCCAATGCTATTCTCCTTTTTTGTATCGTATTTTTTTCATAATGTGCATTAAAAATTTTTAGTGATTTCCTTCAATGTCATAACCTCTGTTTCCGTCAATCTTGTGTCTGACACATAGAATCCGTTCGGATTAACTAAGCCTAG
>Ga0193744_1000350_pt1 | contig 10260 bp, 8 predicted proteins | sample L1a1metaG_FD_143056 | JGI IMG/M metagenome (GOLD analysis project Ga0193744, IMG submission 143056) | Soil microbial communities from a riparian zone of the East river system, Colorado, United States - L1a1 | ecosystem: Environmental > Terrestrial > Soil > Riparian zone | place: USA: East River... | reverse complement strand
ATACCGGACTCCCTCGGGCGCGGCAACTAAACAAAGAAATCGAATCCGGTTTGCGCCCGCCCGCTTCAACGAAGCGACGGCAGCGGCAGCGCTTCCCCCGGTCGCAAGCATCGGATCCAGCAGGAAGAAATCCCGTTCAGCCGTGTCTCCGGGCACCTTGAAGTAGTAGTCGACGGGCTGCAGGGTACCGTGATCCCGGTACAGTCCGATGTGCCCCACGCGTGCCGATGGTACCAGGCGGAGAATTCCCTCCACCATTCCCAGCCCGGCTCGCAGGATCGGCACGAGCGTCAGCTTTTTGCCGCTGATATGCCAACCCGATGCTTTCTCCAGCGGGGTGTTGACCTCCCTTGGCTCGAGACTCAGCTCACTTGTAGCCTCGTAGGCCATGAGCATGGCGATCTCATCGACGAGCTCCTTGAAGGTTTTGGTCTCTGTCTGCTTGTCGCGAAGAATCGTCAGCTTGTGCTGAACGAGAGGATGCCGGATAATAGTCAGAGAGGGGAATTCCTCGACACGCTCAATCATTCTAGCCTCGAGATTTCGGCATCAGTACCGCGAACGCTCACCGGCTCATAATCTCTAATCACTGATGAAAGAATACCAGGCTGTGGTGGTCAAGCTGACGCGTCATACGCGTGAAGACGAGGATACGCTCACTGACCTCCTGAACGAGAGAAGCCGTGGAGGGTGGGAACCGGCGTTGATGTCGCAGGATGAGCAGCGGCTCACGATCCTGTTCCAGCGCGATGCAGTAGCTGAAGGGTAGCCGTTTTGGAGATAACGTTTGTCGGTGCGGCACGCGAAGTCACTGGATCCTGTCACCTTCTCCACGTCAACGGCTATACCGTTGCACTCGATTGCGGGATGTTTCAGGGAAAACGCCAGGACTCGGCCGAGAAGAACCGCAAACTTCCGCTGCCGATCAAGGATCTCGATGCCGTTGTCCTGTCACACGCCCACATCGATCACTCAGGACGCCTTCCATACCTGATCGCAGAAGGATACGCGAACACAATCTGGGCGACATCCGCGACGCGCGATTTGTGCGCGATAATGCTCGCCGACTCGGCCCACATCCAGGAGAAGGACGCCGAGTTCCTGGCCAAGAGGAAAAAGGAGTTCATCGAGCCGCTATATGGTATGCGACACGCGGTGCGCACAATGGACTTGATGATGGCAGTTCCTTACAACAAGCCTTTCGATGTGGTTCCAGGCGTAAGGGCCAGCTACGTGGACGCTGGTCATATCCTCGGCTCGGCATCCGTTCAGGTGGATTGCACAGAGGGAGGGAAGACGAAACGGCTCGTGTTTTCCGGAGACATCGGCAGAGGTGGTCTCGCCATAATCCGTGACCCGATTCCTCCCGAAGGGGCCGATGCCCTGATTATGGAATCGACGTATGGAAACAGGGACCACGAATCGGTAGAAGGCGCCCGAGCGCAATTGGCTCAGGTGGTTCGGGAGACCGCCGCGCGCGGAGGTCGCGTTCTCATCCCGGCATTCGCCGTGGCCCGGACGCAGGAGATCATCTACGCGCTACATGGACTCGTCAGAGAAGGTGCGATCCCGGCAATTCCAATCTATGTCGACAGCCCATTGGCGATCGATGCGACGACGGTGTTCGAGATGCACCCGGAGAGTTTCGACCGATCCGAAGAAATGGTACAGAAGGTGGGCGAGCTTTTCCGTTTTGACCTTCTCCATTATACGCGCGATGTCGAGGAGTCGAAGGCCATTTCGCGCTCTCACGGACCGATGATAGTGATCGCCGCCTCGGGGATGATGGAAAACGGGCGAATTCTTCATCACCTGGCGCAAGGAGCAGGCGACCCAAGGAATACGATCCTCGTCGTCGGGTTTCAGGCCGAGCATACCCTAGGCCGAAGAGTCGTGGAGAAGCAGCCGATTCTCCAGATCTTTGGGGAGGATGTTGCTCTCCACGCGCGCGTCGAGGTCATCGACGGATATAGCGCGCATGCGGACCGAACCGAATTGGCTACCTGGCTCGGGCGCGTCAAGGAGAAATCGCCGAATCTCGGACCGGTGTGGCTGGTACACGGGGAAGCTCCGGTCCAGGATGAATTCAAGACCGCGCTGGTGGCCAAGGGGTATTCTGTCGAATGCCCGGAGCCTCACACGAGACGCGCTTTCTAGCATAGCTTCCACGGATGAAGCGTGCTGCTGCTGTAGCTGCTGCGAAAGCAAAACATGCCGTAAAAATCGTTCGGCGAATCCTGACGGTCGTGGTCATAGCGGCATTCGCGCTCTGGATCGCTTCCGCCACGGCTGTTCTGGTCTGGAGCTCGCGCGATGAAGCTCAGCCTGCGCAGGCGATCGTTGTGCTGGGCGCCGCGCAATACGCGGGCAAACCATCACCGGTCCTTCGGGCCCGGCTCGATCACGGTCTCGATTTGTGGAACCGCCACCTGGCGTCTCTACTGATTCTTACGGGCGGGACAGGAGCCGGCGACACTACAAGTGAAGCCGCCGTCGGAAGAACCTATGCCCGGAAGCGCGGGGTGCCCGACAGCGCCATTCTGATCGAGAACGCGGGCCGAACCACCAGCGAGTCGATGCGCGCAGTGGCCGGGATGCTCGAGGTGCGTGGCCTTACAACGGCTCTCCTCGTCAGCGATCCATTCCACATGTTGCGGCTGCGGATACTGGCAAGGCGTTTCGGGTTCACACCCTACACATCTCCCACCCAAACCAGCCCGATCTCGCCAAACCGGGAAGCGCGCTGGAAGTATATCTTTAGCGAATCGCTGAAAGCACCACTTGCCTTCTTTTTCGAGAGGAAGTTGTGAAGAGGAACACCTTTTTAGTGGCGTTATGCTACTTAAGTGCTGTCGCTCTGGTCGGCTCGCGCGTCGACGCGCAGGCTACGCCCCGTATCCAATTCGAGAAGTACAAGCTCCCAAACGGTCTCGAGGTGATTCTCCATGAGGATCACTCCACTCCAATTGTCGCAGTCGATACGTGGTACCACGTCGGCTCCGGTGATGAGCAAGTGGGCCGGACCGGGTTCGCGCATCTATTCGAGCACATCATGTTCATGGGCTCGCAGAACGTTCCTGTTGGAGCATTCGATCAGATGCTCGAAGCAGCCGGGGCCGACAATAACGGCTCGACAACAGAGGATCGTACCAATTATTACGAGACTCTGCCGTCGAACGCTCTCGCGTTGGCGCTATGGCTTGATGCGGACCGGATGGGCTTCCTGCTCCCGACGATGGACCTCGCGAAGGTGAATCTTCAGCGCGATGTCGTGAAGAACGAGCGCCGTCAGCGCGTTGACAACCAGCCATATGGCCGGGCGGACGAGACGATCCTTGCCGTGCTGTACCCCAAGTCTCACCCATACTCGTGGCCGGTGATCGGCTCGATGACAGATCTGAGCGCCGCCTCGCTGGCGGACGTCCAGAATTTCTTCAGGACCTACTATGCGCCGAACAATGCAACGTTGACGATCGCCGGAGACTTCGAACCCGCTGCGGTGAAGAAACTGGTAGTTCAGTACTTCGGAAGCATCCCGCGTGGACCAGAGGTGAAGCGGAGAACGACGGTTCCAGCGGTGACAATCCCGCGCGATACGTTTCTCGTGCTCGAGGATAAGGTTCAGCTGCCGCGGGTTTACTATACCTGGCACTCCGTGAAAGGCTTCTCCAAGGATGATGCAGCGCTGGATATTCTCGCGCAGGTCGTCGCAAACGACAAAAACTCACGTCTCTACAAGAAGCTCGTATACGAGCTTCAGATTGCGCAGAATGTCGGAGCATTTCAGGATGGATCACGACTGGACGGGAAGTTTCAGATCAATGTCACGCCAAAGCCCGGCCAGAACGTCGCTGACATAGACCGCATCGTGAAGACCGAGATTGCCAACGTCATCAGTAATGGAATCGCGCCGCGCGAGCTTCAACGCGCGCAGAATCTCTACAAGGCGAGTTTCCTGAACCGCCTCGCAAGCAACCTGGGCAAGGCGGAAGTATTGAACTCCTACAACTACTTCATTGGAAATCCTGATTTTGTCCAACAGGATGCCGCGCGCTACGAGCACGTGACGGCGGCTGACGTGCAGCGTGTCGCCAAGACCTATCTTGGACGTCCCAAAATTGTCCTTACCGTCGTTCCCGAAGGAAAGAAAGAAATGATGCTCACCGCGGGCGGAGGTGGTCGATGAAGCTCAATGGAACCACGGGCATTCTGAGCGTCCTCGCTCTGCTCACCTTCCAGTCGATCGCGACCGCGCAAGCAACCTTTGACCGGAGCAAGCCTCCTGAGCTTGGCCCACCACCGCGTGTCTCGCTTCCACCGATCGTGACGAGGCAGCTTCCGAATGGGCTCAAGCTCCTGATTGTCGAACAGCACGAGCTTCCGCTCGCCGATTTCGCCCTGGTGGTCGGCAGTGGCAGCACCGCTGATCCGTCCGGCAAACCGGGGGTCGCGAATCTTGTTTCGGCGATGTTGAGAGAGGGGACGACGACCCGAAAGAGTCTCGAGATTGCGGATCAAACCGCTTTTCTCGGGATCAGTCTCTTTCCGGCGAGTAGCTGGGAGTCGAGCACTCTCACGCTTCACACTCCCACGGCGCAGCTGGATAGCGCGCTCGCACTGTTCGCGGATGTCGCGCTCCACCCATCCTTTCCGGCCAACGAATTCGAGCGAATACGGAAACAGAGGCTCACGGAGCTACTGCAGCTTCGCGATCGGGGCCCGGCGATAGCTAACATCGCCTTCCCGGCGATAGTCTACGGGACCGCTCATCCCTATGGTATCCCGTCGATCGGAACTGAAGCCTCGGTAAAATCTCTTACGACGGCCGATCTGCAGGCTTATTACCAAAACAGCTTCAAGCCAAACAACGCGACGCTGATCGTTGTCGGAGACGTAACCCCGGCGCAGATCGAGCAGAAAATCAACGATCTGTTCGGCAACTGGCAGCGTACAGACGTCCCGCAGCTCAGTTATGGTGAGCCTCCGAAGGCAACCACCACGACGATCTATCTCATCGACAAACCGGGCGCAGCGCAATCATCGTTTCGCATCGGTGCGGTCGGAGTTCCACGCTCGACTTCGGACTATTTCGCCCTGACGGTGATGAACACGATCCTTGGCGGATCGTTCACCAGCAGGCTGAATCAGAATCTCCGTGAGGCACGAGGGTATACCTATGGTGCCGGCTCGGAGTTCGAGATGAGACGCGCGGCCGGACCATTCCTGGCCTATGCCGAAATAGTTACGGCAAAGAGCGATTCAGCACTGATCGAGTTCATGAAAGAGCTGAATGGAATTCGCCAGGCAGTTCCCGCCACCGAGCTGTCCCGTGCCAAACGATACCTTCAGCTGCAGCTTCCGGGAAATTTCGAGACGACACAGGAAATCGCGGCAGCTCTGGTGCCGGTGGCGCTCTACGGGCTGCCTCTCGACTATTACAACAATTACGTGCAGAGCATCGAGGGTGTAACCCAGGCCGATGTGGCCAGGGTGGCGCAGCAGTATATCAACCCCGGTTCGCTTGCGATCGTAATAGTCGGTGATCGGAAGACAATCGAGGCGGGTTTGAAAGCGGTCAATCTTGGGCCCATCGTCATCCGAGATATCGCCGGCCAGCCGATCCAGTAACTGCCGGTCCATACAGAGAGGGCACAACCTGATTATGAGTTGTGCCCTCTTTTTTTGTTTGATTGCTGGAGACTACCTGCCGGTGACAGTTGGCGTGCCGGCCGGGAGAGATGAGCTTCCGTGTGGCTTCAGTGCCTCGACAACCCAGCGCCAGTACTCGTCGCCGGCAATTTCGGCGATATCACTGTGCCCGGCTTTTTCCACCGTCAGAAGCTGTGCTTTTCTCTTCGCCGATTCGTAGACCTCGATACCCATTCTGAACGGTACGACTCGGTCGCGGCGGCCGTGCGCTACCGAAACCGGCACATCGAGGTCGGAAACAATGCGTATCGTGTCGAAGTGAACTCGGGAAATTGCCCTCCAGATGATACTTATGGGCGGCCAGACGATCAGCCTTGCCATCGCGCGAGCGGAAGAGAAAGGCGATTGGAGCAGCAAGGCAGCAGGCGGATGGATTTCGGCGAGCTCGGCCGCGACACCGCTTCCGAGCGAGTGACCGAAGTAGGCCATCCGGGCTCGATCGATACCAAACGCGATTCGTAGATGATCGTAGGCGCCACGCGCATCGAGCTTTGAGCTCGAGTAGGTCGGATTCCCACCAAGCGACATGTAACCGCGGTACTCGGCGAGAAAAACAGCGTATTTCGTATGGCGGCTTACCGCCCGCGCCCAGTCGAGCTGCAATACCGCGAGATCGGCATTGCCGTGGAAACAGAGCAGAGTGCCCGGCGCACTCTTGGGATCCCCAACTAGGAAGCCGATGAGGCGCTGTCCATCCACCGTGTCGTAAGAGACGCGCCCGGACTCTGGGGGCGCCTCCCGCAGCCGAGGCGGCTGAAAGAGGATTCGTTCCTGTGACCGCCAGAGGAGCAGCACCGAGCCCACCAGCAGCGCGAGAATGACAAATGCGACTAGCACTCGTGGATGCTAAGGGGGTTCCAGTGGGTTTGCATGGCGGGCAATTTACGACAATGCGAATTCCGGTAGAAACCTTCCATCTCGACAACGGGCTGTTCGTAACGCTATCAGAGGATCATACCACGCCAATCGTGGCCGTGAATCTCTGGTACCACGTAGGGTCAGCGAACGAGAAAACAGGCAGAACAGGATTCGCGCATCTGTTCGAGCACATGCTATTCCAGGGTTCGGCACACGTCGGATCGAGCGAGCACTTCGAGCTGATACAACGTGCTGGTGGAACCTTGAACGGATCGACATGGCTGGAGCGCACAAATTATTTCGAAACCGTTCCGTCAAACGAACTTCCACTGGCGCTCTGGCTGGAAGCTGATCGCATGGGCGAGCTCCTTCCAGCGATGACGCAGGAAAAGCTGGATATGCAGCGCGATGTCGTTAAGAACGAACGGCGATGGGCGGTAGACAACCAGCCATACGGCACAATGCTCGAGAAGATGCAGGAGCTGGTATTCCCTGCGTCGCACCCATTTCAACATTCGCTCATCGGGTCGATGGAGGACCTCTCCGCCGCATCGCTCGATGACATTGCACATTTTTTTGCCACCTACTACACGCCGGACAATGCGGTTCTCTCGATCGCCGGCGACTTTGATTCAGCCGAAGCGCGCAGGCTGGTTACCGAATACTTCGGACCTATTGGGCGTGGAAAGGAAAGGCCGCCACTGCCACCGATGAATCTCCCACCTGTATTCGGAAACCGGTTACGCGAAATCGTCCACGACAATGTCAGCCTGCCGCGGCTGTTCATGGCGTTTCGCTCGCCGGTTTTTGGCAGCGAGAACTACTACGCCGCCAGTGTGACTTCCGCCGTGCTTGGGATGAGAAAGGGCAGCCGCCTTCAACGCTCCCTTGTACGGGAACGGCAGGTCGCGGCAGATGCTGGGGCGTTCACCTTCGACCTGGCAAAGGGTACAGATCTCCTCGTCGTCGACGTCACTGCCCGGCCGGAAACCTCGGTCAGCAGGCTCGAGGAAGAAGTGGAGCGTGAAATCGATGTAGTCCATCGCGACGGCGTTTCAGAAACGGAAGTAAAAAGAGCCGTCGCGCTGATCGAGACGGACCTGCTCGCGTCTCTTCAGACCGCAGGTGAGAGGGCCGACAGGCTTTCCATGTTCGCCACCTATTTTCGGCAGCCGGAGCTGATCAACGAACAGGCGGAGCGTTACCGATCCGTCACCACAGCGCGGGTCAACGACTTCATCTCTGAGCGACTGGGCGAGGATAACAGGGCGAGTCTTCTCTATGTTCCGAAGGAGGGGGTGGAGTTAGAGGGTGTGCTGGCTGCTGCCGGCCGGGCAGACTAATGGTTACCTCGCTCCGTCCGAAGTCAGGTCCACCTCGCAGCTACCATTTTCCGGATTTCTCCGACGAGCTTCTGCCCAGCGGAATTCGCCTGGTCACGGCACCGGTGGCGAAACTTCCTGTGGTGACGGTCCTCGTGGTTGTGGAGGCTGGATCCACAAGTGATCCAGTTGGCAAAGAAGGCGTGGCCGCCCTGACTGCCGGCACACTCCTCGAGGGCACCGAACAATTTGATGGAGCGGAGCTGGCTGAGGCATTCGAGCAGCTTGGGACATCGGTCGAATCGGGCGCAGACTGGGACAGTGCCGTCATCAAGATGACAGTGCTGTCGGGCCAGCTGGAACAGGCGACGAAGCTTCTTGGCGAAACCATCAGTAGTCCGACTTTTCCTGAACGTGAGGTGGAGCGGGCCAAGGCAGAGCGTCTCGCGGAGATTCTTCAGCTTGAAATGGAGCCTCGAGGTCTGGCTGACGAGAAGTTCTCCGAGTTTCTCTACACGCAGGAATCCCGCTACTCGAAGCCCGATGAGGGGGGCACTGAAAGTGTGCGCGCATTGTCGCGGCAAGACGTCGAGGATTTTTTCAGGTCCAGATACCGCGCCGGATCGACGACCGTAATCGTCGTCGGGGACATCTCGACCAATGACGCTCGCGCTTTGATCACCCGTGCATTTCAGCGGTGGCCATCGGGAGTTGCTCCCAACCAACCACTCATCGCGGCGCCACGAACGACTCGGAAGAGCATTCATATAGTGGACAAGCCGGAGGCACCTCAGTCGGAGCTGCGTGCCGGCCATGTCGGACTGCCACGCAAGCATCCGGACTTTTTTCCGACGCTCGTCATGAACGCTGTTCTGGGTGGCCTGTTCGGCTCTCGAATCAACCTGAATCTTCGTGAGTCGCACGGCTATACCTATGGCGCCTCATCGTTCTATGACTGGCGGCGCGGCCCAGGTCCATTCGTTATTTCGACAGCGGTGCAGAGCGAGGTAACCGCGCCCGCGCTGCGCGAGATATTTCTCGAGATCGATCGAATACGGGGCGAGCGCATCTCGGAAGAAGAGCTATTGCTGGCGAGGGATTATCTCGAGGGGGTGTTCCCCATACGATATGAGACCACTTCCGCAATTGCGTCGGCTTTGGCGACACTGGTCATCTACGATCTGCCCCCCGACTACTTCGAGTCCTACAGAAAGAACATCCACACCGTGTCAGCGGATGCAGTTCTCCGGGCCGCCAGAGAGCACCTGCATCCTGATGAGCTGCAGACAATCGTGGTCGGTGACGCGCAGGTCATTCGCGCCTCTGTCTCTGATCTGAGTATCGGGGACATGCACGTTCACAGCTCTTAGGCCCCAGCTCCGATGGAAGGAGAAATCAAACCAGGGCGCGTAGAATCGAAACGCGTCTACACTGGAAGGGTCATCTCGCTGGATGTGGACACCGTCCGGTTTCCCGACGGATCCATTGGCCAGCTGGAGATGATTCGGCACCCAGGCGCGAGCGCAGTCGTGCCTTTTCTGAGCGATCCACGGGGGGAAGATCCTCAGGTGCTGATGATCCGGCAGTACCGATACGCCGTCGACGGCTATATGTACGAGATACCTGCGGGGAGGCTCGACGCAGGAGAAAGCCCCCGCGATTGTGCCGTGAGGGAGCTAAAGGAAGAGACCGGCTGCACAGCAGAGCTGATGCAGCCCCTGCTCACGATGTACACGACCCCCGGCTTCACGGATGAAAAAATCCACCTCTTTATGGCAACTGGTTTGGTCGCTGGGGAGACTAAACATGAGGCGGATGAATTTCTGGATCTCCATCCGATGCGGCTGTCGCGAGCATTGGAGATGGTAGAGGCCGGTGGGATTCAGGATGCCAAGACTGCACTCGGCCTCCTGTTCGCCGCGGGGTTTCGGGCAAGCCGTTAACCCTTAGGGCCAAATTGGCGTCTAATCAATGAAAGACGCTGACATGTCATGTAAAAGGGACAGAATTGGCAGAATCAGGACAGGCTCAGCGCTTGATCCAAACGCCGTAAGTCCTTTACTGACAACAGGTTCCTCCTAAGCATCACCGGGCACGGGCCGTGCATTACATGAAAGCGTAGAAAAAGTTCCAGAAGAGATGTGCACGATTCACTGTCGTGAGTGTCTCTCATATAGGTAGACAGAGGAGAGTAAAATGGCTGACATCGTCCGTAAGCAAGCTGTAGCGGTTGAAGGACCAACCGTCAGGGAACGTCTGCAGGCGATGGATGATTCAGCCGTCGTCACCGAGTTTCTTGGTGGAGAGGAGCGTGCCTTCTCTGAGTTGGTCACACGCTACCAAACGCGTCTCCTGAACTTCGTGTACCGTA
>Ga0193744_1000349_pt1 | contig 10266 bp, 8 predicted proteins | sample L1a1metaG_FD_143056 | JGI IMG/M metagenome (GOLD analysis project Ga0193744, IMG submission 143056) | Soil microbial communities from a riparian zone of the East river system, Colorado, United States - L1a1 | ecosystem: Environmental > Terrestrial > Soil > Riparian zone | place: USA: East River... | reverse complement strand
TAGGGTTTCGTAGTGAGAGATGAAATGGCAAAAAAGACTGGCACTCCCGGACTATTTTTACCGCAGGCATATACAGATATATGTTGAGGATAAAAATAGGAGGAAGTGCCAGTATTTGAAGTCATTTCAGCTCGTAATAGAAAGACTACTGCATATTCTGGGTTTAAAGTGGGCAAGGATTTGAGTATAGCTGCCTTGATTTGGCAATCGTTTTTTGCCTACTTTTTTTGGCGATTGCAAAAAAGTAGGGGCCCGTACGGCCTGAGTACAATGCTAGGAATTTATGAGAATTCTAAGTATTCAAAGGAAAACTCTTTAATTCAAGTGTTTATTAGACTATAATAAAAAATAACAAATATGGCATTCAAAGATAAACTGGAAACCATCAATAAACTTCAACAAAAAATTGAAGCTGCAGGCAAACTAAGCAAAGAGGTCTTGCAGAAAATCAATAATAAGTTTCGGCTCGACTGGAACTATTACTCCAATCGTATGGAGGGTAATACACTTACTATAGAGGAAACCAAAAATATAATGATTGGCAACATTGATGTTCACAATAAACCTCTGAAAGATGTAATGGAAATGAAAGGCCATGATGATGCCATTCAGAACATTTTAAAAATGGGTAAAGGAGAGCTCAATGTATCAGAGTTCAGGATAAAGGAATTGCATAAAACCATAATGTATGAAGAGAATAAGGATGATAAGGAAAAGATAGGAGAATGGAAGACAGATAATAATCAAATAATAAATTATAAAGATGAAAAGTTTGATTTTGTCCCAGCTTCTGAAGTTCCAGAGAAAATGCATGAATTAATGAATTGGCTTTCTGCTGAAAAGGAAAAGATTGCTGGGAATAAAAAGGATAAAATGCATCCTGTTCAACTCGCTTTTGAATTTCACCTTCGTTATTTAACCATACATCCATTCTATGATGGTAATGGAAGAACAGGAAGAATACTCACTAATCTTATTCTAATAAGTTATGGTTTTCCTCCAATATATGTAAAGGATGAAGATAAAACTTCCTATTACAGGTTTTTGGCGGAAGTTCAGGCTTATAACGCAGATGCGTTTTTGTTTTTTGATTTAATGGCAAATTATCTTATTCGCTCCATGGAAATAGTTAACAAAGCTATTGAAGGAAAAGAAATAGAAGAACCAGGGGATTTGGATAAAAAACTTAAAATGCTAGATTCAGAATTGTTGTTGAATAATCCGGAAGATGAGATAAAACTGAAGTATTCTAAAGAAAGCTTTTTGAGAAACTATGAGTCGTGGATAGTCGATTTAATCCGTTCAGTTGTTCCGGTAATCCAAAAATACCATAAATTCTTTACAGGGAACACCCATAATATAAATATGATATATGGTGGCCTACATTTTCAATTCAGTGACGAGCCGCTTCACACAATTATTGAAAAACTCCAGGAAACAATTACCAAAGAATTGGATAGAATTGGCCAAAACCATCAGGAGTTTAAGATCGATATCCGGTATGGGAATTTAATAAAAGGAGGTCTTAATACTTTTGGTTGTTATACATCAATTATAATCAAATTTGAGGATATTAAATACACGATTTATAGGGATGAATTTGACGAAACTGAGGAAAGATTTAAGCCAGCGTTAGTTTACGAACGTCTGTTGCATAAAAACTTAAATGACCTAGAAATAGAAGAGATATCAAAAAAACTGGGGGATACAATTTATCGATATCTTGATTACCAAACAAAAAAGGTAGGCTTAAGAAAATAACTTACCAAGCTTAATATTTAAACAAAATATAAATGGAAGATTCCATACAAAAGATTGAACAACTGATATCTGCTTTAAGAGAGTTGCAGCCCTTAAAACCAGAATATCAGGATATACTAGATAAAAAAATCCGGCTGGAGTTTAATTATAATTCCAATCATATTGAGGGTAATACCTTGACTTATGGAGAAACGGAATTACTTCTAATATTCGGCAAAACTACAGGGAATCATGATTTGCGAGAATATGAAGAGATGAAAGCACATAATGTTACTTTTGAAATGGTGAAGGAATGGGCGAAAGAAATGGAAAGACCTCTTACAGAAACAGATATCAAGGACTTGAATAGGATATTATTAGTAAGCCCTTATTGGAAAGAGGCGATTACACCTAATGGCCAAGATACAATGAAAGAGATCCATATTGGTGAATATAAAAAAATGCCGAATTCAGTTCGGCTTCAAAACGGTGAAATATTTCATTATGCCTCACCCGAAGAGACACCTGCTTTAATGGGAGATTTGATTCAATGGTATAGAAACGAAGAAGTAAAAGGAGAAATGCATCCAGCAAATTTAGCAGCATTACTTCACTATAAATTTGTGTGTATACACCCTTTTGATGATGGAAATGGACGCATATCAAGATTGTTATTAAATTATGCACTTTTAAAGAATAAACTGCCACCTGTTATTATAAAAACCTCTGATAAGAAAAATTATCTATTTGCATTAAATCAGGCAGATACTGGAAATGAGAATGCTTTTATAGAATATGTGTTGGGTCAATTAATAAATAGTTTGGAAATGAACATCAGAGCAGCAAAAGGTGAAAATCTAGAGGAAGATGGTGACTTGTTAAAAGAAATTTCCATATTAAGCAAACAAGTCTCTAATGGTAATTCTATTACAAAACACCCTAAAATAATATATGATATCTTTAATTGGTTCCAGAAAACTATGTGGAGTGCAATTAGTGATACATTATCTCAATTTAAACCATTATTTTCAGAAAGAAAACAAACTCGTTCACTTAATTTAACAGGAGAGCTTTATGAAAAAAGTAATATATTTCCTCCTTATGATAGATTAACAGACCCAAGTAAATTAAAGATATTGGGAAATGATATTTATGAAAAGGAAATAACTGTAATAACTTTTGTGGAAACTTTATATGGAATAAAGGCAGCAAAAGGAAAACCAGAAATTCCAATAAAAGCTGACTTATTTTTTAATACAAAGGAATACACTCTTAAAATATCTATTGAAAGAGTAGTCATATTAGAGAAGGAATATAAATATGGAGAAGTTATGGTTGAAAGTGATATTAAAGAATTTCAAAATATGCTCTCTAAAAGGGTTTTAGAAGAAATTAAAGAAAGAATTAAATAGATTCTAAATATTTACGATTTCATGAATAGTAATATAAATAGACCTGGTTATAAGCTTACTCCACTTGGATGGATACCTGATGATTGGAAATTATCTGTAGTTAGTAGGGCATTTAATATTTGTAACCATTTACGATATCCAATTAGTGAGGAGATTAGAAGGAGCATGAAAGGTGATTATCCTTATTATGGACCAACAAAGATTCAGGATTTTATTAATGAATATCGAGTAGAAGGAAAGTTCGCATTGATAGGAGAAGATGGTGATCATTTTTTAAAATGGAGACAATTTCCAATGACATTATTGGTTGAGGGGAAATTTAATGTTAACAATCATGCTCATTTAATTCAAGGTAACGATATCAGTATTACAGAATGGTTCTTCTATTATTTTAATCATCGCGAACTTACAAGATATTTAACAAGGCAGGGAGCAGGAAGATATAAACTTACTAAGAATTCTTTATCAAAAATTCTAGTTCCTTTACCCTCTTTAAATGAACAAAGGAAAATTACAGAAATTCTTTCAATTAATGATGTAATTATTTCCAAAATTAACCAGCTTATTTCAAATTTAGAAATACGTAATAAGGCTTTAAAACAACAGTTAGAAAAGAAATACCCTAGAACGATGCATATACTAATGTCTGAGGTACTAAAGCCGGTATTAAAAGTTGTTGGGTCAAATACGGATAAGTTTGAATTATTATCAGTAACAAAAAACGGAATCGTTTCTCAAAAAGAATATTTTAATAAAGAAGTTGCAAGTGAGGATCTTACAAATTATAAAATAGTAATAAAGGGTGAAGTTGTAATGAGTGGTTTAAATTTCTGGATGGGTTCTATTGATTTAATGACAGATTTTGATGTTGGAATTGTTTCACCTGCCTATAAAGTCTTTGAAGTAAATACAAATAAAATTTGCATAAGGTACTTTAAGCATTTTGTGAAGAGTAAAGATATGTTAAGGATTTTAGTATCATGTTCTATTGTAGGTGCAAGTATTGTTCGGAGGAATTTTGATAAGGAGATGTTTGATAACTGGTTGTTGAAATTACCATTACTTAAAGATCAAAAAATTATAGCAGATATTTTAGACTGTACTGCTAATGAATTAAAGCTCCAACAACAAAAACTAAAAATTATGAAAAAACAGAAAATGGGTTTAATGCGAAAGCTGCTTACAGGGGAGGTAAGAATTAAAATTTAATTAAAATAAATTATAATGAATTTAATTACATTCAATGAAGCTTTTTCTTTATCAAAAAAATATAATAAAAAGCATTTACTCTTAGGAAATGGATTTAGTATTGCTTGTATTCCATCCATTTTTACTTATGGTTCTTTGTATAGTAAAGCAAATTTTAATGACATTCCAGAAGTTCAAGAGGCTTTTAATCTATTAGGTACTCAAGATTTTGAATTAGTTATAAAAACGCTAGAAAATAGTAGTAAAATTTTGCCGGCATATTTATCTCATGATAAATTAATAAGCAAGAAAATGTTGGAAAATGCACAAAAATTAAAAGATCGTTTAATTGAAACAATTGCTAGAAATCATCCAGGATATCCGGGTGAAATCGATGAATATAAATATGTAGCATGTTCTAAATTTCTATCAAAGTTTCTAGATGAAAATGGAACTATTTATTCACTAAACTATGATTTATTATTGTATTGGGCTTTAATGTATGGGATGGAACATAAATTAATAAAGACTATTCCTCAAGATGGTTTTGGAAGAGTTACAGATTTTGAAGATGGTGAATTAAATGTCAGTGACTATTTGACATGGCAAGGCGATTCAAAAGCACATAACCAAAATATTCATTATTTACATGGGGCATTGCACTTATATGATAAAGGACCTGATGTGGAAAAATTTACATGGAATGATACTGGTATCAGGTTAGTTGATCAAGCGCGAATTGCTCTTATGGGAGGTAGATTTCCATTATTTGTTGCAGAAGGAGAAAGTAACAATAAATTAGAAAAAATTACTCATTCAGGGTATTTATATCATTCCTATAAAAGCTTTAGCTCCACAATGAAGATTGGAGCAAAAGGTCAGAAAAATTGCTTGTTTACTTATGGTGTATCGTTTAGTGAAAACGATGATCATATTCTATGCAAAATTTCAAAGGGCAAAATAGGCCATTTGTTTGTCAGCATATATGGTGATCTATCATCTATATTGAATAAGCAAATTATTGCTTTAGTTGAGAGACTGAAAAGAAAAAGAGACTCAGGGAATTTAGAAGTTAGTTATTATCAAGCTGAAACGGCTAAGGTTTGGGGTTAAATTTATTCAATAACTTAAATATTATGACAAAGAAAACACATCATGTAGTACCTAATCCTAACTGTGGGTGGGATGTTAAAAAGGGGAACGCAGAAAAAGCAAGCAATCATTTTGATAAAAAAGCTGATGCTGTAAAGAAAGGAAGAGAAATTAGTCAGAATCAGGAATCAGAATTTTATGTTCATGGTAAGGATGGTAAGATCCAATCTAAAGACAGTCATGGAAATGATCCTAATCCTCCAAAAGGCTAAAATAATTTAACTTTTTATCACCTTCCTGAGCTCAGGAAGGTGATAATTTGGCTAAACTTATTTTTTGTATTCTCTGTATTAAGAAAAAATAAAGAAGATAGTCCTGAATCATATTGACTATCAGCATTTTAGGAAAATATTAAATTCTCCGTATTAGGTCTAAATTCTTTGTATAAGTTTTTATGTTTTCAAATATCAAGTTTATTTAAGAGATTTATTAAGGATCCAAAGCTATAAAAACAAAACTCTACCTAATTCATAAAAGAGCCACAAGAATTCAACAAAAAACTAGGATAATAAGAAAGAAATTTACATAACATATTATATATGTAATACTTATAAATGAATAAAGACCCAAGATTCACACAAGATTTGACTAGAAAATTTATTTAACATGCAAACACCTTCGTTCCTGGAAGATCACATATCCCAAATCCCTGCATTACAAATGCTGATGAAGTTGGGCTATCGCTACCTCACTCCTGAGGAAGCATTGGAAGCGAGGGCCAACCGAAGCTCCAATGTATTGCTGGAAACAATCCTGAAAAAGCAGTTGGAGCAAATCAATAAGATTGAATACAAAGGGAAAGAATTTGCCTTCTCAGAATCCAATATTAATTCAGCTATACTGGCATTAAGGGATCTTCCATTACAGGATGGTTATATGGCAGCCAATAAAGCATTTTATGAACTGATTACTTTAGGGAAAAGTTTTGAACAGAATGTTTTGGGTGACAAGAAAAGCTTTTCTTTCAAATACATCGATTGGGCCAATCCGGAAAACAATGTATACCATATTACAGAAGAGTATAGTGTGCTGCGCTCAGAAAGAACGGATACCTACAGGCCCGATATAGTTGTTTTTATTAACGGCATTCCCATTGTAGTGATAGAATGCAAAAGTCCAAAAATTAAATTCCCCATTGATCAGGCCATTGAACAGCAAATGCGTAATCAACAAGAAGATGGAATCCGTTCATTATACTATTACTCCAATATAGTTTTGGGCCTGGCTGTAAATGAAGCCCGATATGCCACAACTGGCACAGCAAAAGAATTCTGGAGTGTCTGGAAAGATCAGTTCAGAAATGCTGCAGATGAAGAACAGTACAAGCAAGAACTACAACAAATCAAAAATGCTTCACAGGCTGCTGGATATCATGTACAACTTCATTTTATATGATGATGGCGATAAAAAGATTACCCGGTACCAACAATATTTTGCAGTAAAACGCACACTTGAGAGAATTACTAAAATACAGCCAGATGGCAAAAGATTGGGAGGGGTTATCTGGCATACACAAGGCAGCGGTAAATCATTGACCATGGTCATGCTGGCCCAGCTTATAGCTATGCACCCTGATATTAAAAATCCACGCATTGTATTAGTTACCGACAGGGTTGACCTAGATGACCAGATTACAGATACCTTCAAGAAATGTGGCAAGCCAGTACTAAATGCTGCTACAGGAGAAAAACTAGTGGAGCTGTTAGAAAAAAATAACGATGCCATAATTACTACCATCATTAATAAGTTTCAGTCTGCAGTCTCGAAATCAAAAGAAGCATTCGATTCAAATAATGTGTTTGTATTGGTAGATGAAAGTCACCGTACCCAGTATGGCACCTTCAATGTGAAGATGCAAAAGGTATTCCCCAATGCCTGTTATATTGCTTTTACCGGTACGCCATTATTAAAAAAAGATAAGAGTACCGCAGCCAAGTTTGGTGGCATTATTCCGGGCACAGTTTATACCATTGCCAATGCAGTAGAAGATAAAGCGGTGGTCCCATTGCTATATGAAGGAAGGCACAATGTAATGGATGTAAATGAAAAGCCACTGGATAATTACTTTGACAGGGTCTCTGAGCCCTTAACTGAATATGGTAAATCAAGTTTAAAAAGAAAATTCTCTTCTAAAAATACCATTGTCCAATCACATAGTTTTATAGAAAATACAGCCTGGGATATTGTAAAACATTTTACCGACAACATACAAGGCACAGGGTTTAAAGCTCAGCTTGTTTCACCCAATAAGCTTTCAGGAATCCGTTACCGGGAAATACTCAAAGAAATAGGAAGAGTATCTGTAGAATTGCTCATATCTGCTCCCGACACAAGAGAAGGAGAAGAAGATGTATTTGAAGAAAGTGATGATAAAGTAAAAGCCTTCTGGAAAGCCATGATGGATAAATATGGTACTGCAGAGAAATATGAAAAGAGTATCATCAATGCATTTAAGAAACAGGATGATCCTGAAATAATCATCGTAGTAGATAAATTATTAACCGGCTTTGATGCACCCCGTAATCAGGTACTATATCTGACACGAAATTTACGGGAACACACTTTACTGCAAGCTATTGCCAGGGTGAATAGATTATATCCTGGTAAAGATTATGGTTTCATTATTGACTATTATGGCAATCTGGAAAACCTGGATGATGCTTTACATACTTATTCAGGACTAGAAGAATATGATGCAGATGAAATAGCCGGAACACTGACCACAATGGCAAATGAAATAGAAAAATTGCCACAGGCACATTCCGAACTATGGGATTTATTCAAAGAACTAAAGAATAAATATGATGAACCGGCCTATGAAGAACTGCTGAGTGATGAAGCAATACGCTACAATTTCTATGACAAGTTATCATTATTTGCACGATTATTAAAGCTCGCTTTATCAAGCTTAGAATTTGTCAATAATACACCCGAAATACAAGTTGAGAAATACAAGAAAGATGTGAAGTTTTTCCTGGCACTTCGAGTTTCTGTTAAAAGGCGCTACTCAGATGATATTGATTTTGCAGTTTATGAGAAGCAGGTTCAGAAGTTAATAGATAAACACATAACCAGCGATGGAGAAGTGCTGAAGATTACCGAAATGGTCGACATATTTAATAAAGAAGAAAGACAGGCAGAGATAGAAAAACTAACCGGTAAAGCAGCCAAAGCAGACCATATTGCCAGCAGAACCATTAAGGCCATTAATATTAAAATGAATGAAGATCCGGTATTCTTTAAAAGACTATCGGAGTTAATTAAAAAGACTATTGAAGATTACCACCAACACAGGATAAATGAAGCTGAGTATTTAGCAAAAGCAAAAGAGTTTGAAGATACTTTCTTTAATGGTAAACGAGATAATGTACCGGAAATTATTAAAGACAATGCTGTAGCAATAGCCTTCTATAACCTGGCCACAGAAGAATTAAAAGATGGTCTCCAAAACAAGACCAATAAAATGGACATCGCGGCAGATATTGCCTTAGGTATTGAAGCAGCAGTAAGATCACATGTCTTCGACAATAATAAGCAAGTGATAGACTGGCAGAAAAATGAAGATATCAAAGGAAGGATGAAAATAGAAATTGACGACCTGTTATTTGAAATGAGGATCAAATATGACCTGGATGTCAGCTTTGATCATTTTGATAATCTGATTGCAGAAAGCATTAAAGTGGCAGAGACAAAATACAAAGATTAATGCAGCACTTTTTAGAGTTCGGTTCAAAGACAATAGAATTTTCCCTGGACTACCAGGAAAGGAAGACCATGGGTGTTAAAGTCCATCCTGATACCAGCGTGCAGGTTATAGCTCCGGTTAATGCTCCGGAGCATGAAGTTTTTAAAAAGTTGAAAGTAAAAGCACCCTGGATATTAAAACAGATAGATCATTTTAATTCTTTCCGGCCTACTACTCCCCTAAGGAAATTTATTAGTGGTGAAACTCATTTATACCTTGGCAGACAATATAGATTAAAGATAATTCCAGCCGAGCAGAATATTGTAAAAGCCTATCGGGGCCAACTTTGTATCTATAGTACAAATTCCAACAAATCGGTTTTGGAACAGCAATTGAATAAATGGTATAAACAAAAAGCCCTGAAAGTATTTGCTGAAATGCTGGAGGAAGTCTTACCTAAATTCAAAAAGTATAACATTTCAAAACCGGAACTTACTATTCGCTCCATGTCTAAAAGATGGGGCAGTTGCACTCCCAATGGAAAGATCATCTTAAACCTGGAACTTATTAAAGCTCCAAAAGGAAGCATTGAATATGTAATCATTCATGAACTCTGCCATCTAATTCATCACGGCCACACCAAAGCCTTCTTTGATCTTCAAAACCAAATGCTTCCTGATTGGAAGAAATGGAAGGATAGGTTGGAGTATTGTTTGGCTTGAAATTAATTGACTCAACTTTAGAAAAGTTTATTGGATAATAGATAATATGGCTCTGGTCTAAATTTTGTATGTTTTATTCTATTTAAGAATAAAAGTACTTTTAAGCCCTAACGGGGCGAAAGATATTAGCACAGGGTGAAGCCCTGTGTCTCAATGATTAAATCCAATAAGCTCTACAGGAGCGTCAGATTTCCGAGTTTAAAGATATTGAATAATAGCTTTCAGGATGAGTTTTGAGCCTTTTTAAAAAAGAATAAAGTAGATTATAATGAAAAATACATTTAGGACTAATACCCTTTGTATATAACGGAGGTCATTGGCCCAGGTAAAACGGAGTATACTGGGCCAGGCAAAACGCTCCATACTG
>Ga0193744_1000348_pt1 | contig 10286 bp, 5 predicted proteins | sample L1a1metaG_FD_143056 | JGI IMG/M metagenome (GOLD analysis project Ga0193744, IMG submission 143056) | Soil microbial communities from a riparian zone of the East river system, Colorado, United States - L1a1 | ecosystem: Environmental > Terrestrial > Soil > Riparian zone | place: USA: East River... | reverse complement strand
AGCTTCAATTGATTTACGTCCTTCACGAGGATTTCTTATTTCAGCACAATCACCAATAGCAAATACGTCCTTAATATTAGTTCGTAATGTATCATCTACTAATAATCCTTTGTTAATTTCAATACTGGTGTCTTTTAGAAAATGAATATTTGGACTAACACCTGTGGTAAGGCCTACAAATCCGCAGTTTATTTTCCTGCTATTACTAAGGTTTACGGCATTTACCCTATTATTTTCAGCACCATATATTTCTTTTAACTCAGTAGAGAGTAATAGTTCTATACCGTGAGCCCGAATATGCCTATTAACCATTTCTGATTCTTCAATGGGCAGAATATTACTCCAATATCCTTGTTCTCTAACTGTTAGCGTAACGGGAATGTTCCTGGAATGAAACATTTCTGCCATTTCTATTCCAATCAAACCACCACCTACAATAACTGCCCTGTTAAGATCTTTTGAAAATAACTCCATCATTTCCAGATCCTGTTTATTGTATAGACCGGTAACACCTTGCAAATCCTGGCCGGGCCAATCAAATTTATTAGAAGATGAACCTGTAGCAATGACCAATTTATCATAATTAATAAAACCTTTGGAAGACAAAATGACTTGCTTTTTATCAAAATCTACTGACTCTACTACCTCTGTAATAAGTTTTATATTATTTTTATCCCAAAACCAGGATTCATATGGTTCAATATCGGACCATTTCATATGACCCATATAAACATACATCAACGCTGTGCGGGAAAAAAAATAATTGGACTCAGCAGAAATTACAGTAACAGAATGATTCGATAATTTGCGTATGTGTCTGGCACATGTAATACCACTTATTCCATTTCCAATTATTACAATTTCCATTATCAATGTTTAGATAAAAGTAGCTTATCATCTTTAAAGAGCTTGACTTTTTTGTCTAAATCTTACAAAATGATATTTTTGTCGAAAAAAGGGATTGTTAAATAAAATTTTTAAATTAAAAACCGCTATCTTCATCCCTTGTTTTTAAACCTTAATAAATCACTTTAATAATTCTAATTATGAAAAAAAAATTACTTATCTTGATTGGCATATCATTTTTATATTTTAATATGAATGCTCAAGTCGTTTTTAGTGAAAATTTTGAAACCGGTGCATTGCCTTCCGGCTGGCAAAACAAAACTAAATCTACCGACGGTGGTTGGAAATTTGGAACAGCCGCATCCTTAAGTTCGGGAGCAGGTCTTTCCTTTTATATCCCTACAAGTAATACTAGTAAAATGATTGCTACAAATGATGATGCATGTCAAACTTGTAACAAAACAGAAGATTTAATAATCACAAGTCCTATTGATTTGACAACTTATACCAAACTAGCCTTACAATTAGATATATTTTTTGGTAAAGGGAGTTATAATGGTAAACAAGAATCATTTAAGGTACAAGCTTCAATTGATGGAGGTACAAATTGGACAACCCTTTATGAAGCAAATGGTGCCGGAGATTGGCAAAGAGCAACTTTTGATATTTCTCAATTAAGTGGCAACAGCAGTGTTTTAATAGGTTTTTTATATAGCGATGCAGGTGATTGGCTATATGGAGCAGCAATGGATAATTTAATAATTAAAGTGCCTAATCCAAGAGACGCTGAAGTTTTAAACATTGATTCTAAAAACTATGGTTTGCCAGGACAATCAAGAAAAATAACAGGTGTATTGGCAAATAATGGAAGTGATACTTTAAAATCTGTTACTTTAGAATGGAACGATGGTATTACCCCACACCAGGAAACATTTCCAAATATTAATATTTTGCCTTATTCAAGTGGAACTTTTGCTTTAACTGATGAATTTACTTTAGTGAGCGGTGATGCTATTATAAACGTAAAGGCTAGTAATCCAAATGGTTTGGATGATTTAGTCCCGGGTAATGATGCCAACAATAAAACATTTACAGGCTACGTGTTAAATACTAAAAAAGGAGTATTGGCTGAAGAAGCTACAGGTACCTGGTGCCAGTGGTGTCCAAGAGGTGCAGTATTTATGGATCTTATGAAACAAACATATGGAGATCAGTTTGTAGGTGTTGCAATTCATAATAATGCCAATATAACAGGTCCTTCTGCTGATCCAATGGTGGTGCCACTTTATGATGCAGGAATTGGTGCTTTTCCTGGTTTTTCAGGATATCCAAATATTCTGATTAATAAAACTGAATTTGCTGATGCTACAATTGCAGATTTTTTCCTAGAAGAGCCGTTTTTGAAGTCCGCTTCTACTGCTCCAACTGCTGAAATATCAGCAACTGCAAAATACAAAACAGGGACCAGAGATCTAACAATTAAAGCAGAAGCAACAAGTAATACTAGCATAACAGGTGCTAATTTTTTTATGGCTTTAATTGAAGATGAAATAAGTGGTGAAACTGCTGGGTATAATCAGGTTAATGTTTATGCGACTCTAGGAGTTCCAATGGGAGGCTTTGAAAGTCTTCCTAACCCTGTACCTGCTGCGCAAATGGTATATAATCATGTTGCAAGAGCATTGTTTGGTAGTTTTTTTGGAATAACAGGAAGTATAACTTCTCCACTTGTGGCTAGTGTTCCCCAATCATATGAATATACTGGTTATACTATTCCTGTCGAATATAATATTGCAAAAATGCATGCAGTTATTGGTGTTATAGGAAGTAATAATCAGGTTATTAATGTACTTCAGGTGCCAATTGAGGAGGCGGTCTCTAGTAAAGAAGTTTTCAATAATAATCTGGCTACTGTATCACCAAACCCATTTGCTGAAGTAACTTATGTGAATGTTAACCTAAGTGATGCAAAAGAAGTTTCGATGACTGTATTCAATAGTCTTGGTCAAATTGTTGCTGCTAAAGATTATGGAAAACTAAGTGGTTCTCAAAATCTGCCTTTCTATGCTACTACATTATCAAATGGGGTTTATTTTATACACCTTAAAGTTGATGGTGAGTTAGTTACTAAGCAGGTTGTATTGAACAGAAATTAAATTTATTATTTTATACTTAGTTTTGATTTTAAAGGCAATGGATTTTATATCTGTTGCCTTTAAAATTTTATTAACTTGGGGCAGCAACAAAGGATTTTTCAACATTTTTATCATCCTCTAAGGAGGAATCCTACTTTAAAATCACATCTTCCATTTCACATTTCACATTTTACAAATAAAAAAATAGAGGCAGAGCAAAAGCTTTCCTTATTGAATTAGGCCAAGGTTTGATTCAACTCTTTTAATCCTGGAAAAGTTATTGAATCGGGGATTAAGTGTTTTCATAGAACATTTAATAAAAAAGGGGTATGACTAAATCAAAAAAGGAAGGTTTGGGATTGGGCTTCAGTGTGTGAACACATCATCCCGCTATTGCCCCAGGCAAGGTTTACCCCTGTTGCCTCTATTCCATATGTAAGGGTAATCTGTATATATGAAGATCAGGTTGAATAGGTCAAGACCCATGTCCGATTTCCGCCAAAATCCAGTCATCTTAAAATCTTAAAATCCTATTCAGACAAAAGCGATGCTTGCCATTAACCATTTTCCATTATCAATTATCCATTAAAAAATGTCTGCTTTACAAAGAATTTATCCCCAAAAACATGAATAATATTGACCAGATGAATAAAAAGCCATATATTAGCAATGTATTGGTCGAATAATTGCTATACATTAATTAAAATCTTTTTAAATTTGAAAAAACATTTACGACATGAATAAATTTTTACTACTCTTATTGGTTGGATTGACATTTCAATTGACTGTTAATTCGCAAGTGATTACCTCCATTAATAAAATAGTGGGTAAAACAGGTGCATCAAAAAACATTACAGGGGAGATCTTAAATAACGGGTCCGAGACTGTAACTTCCCTTAGCTTAACGGCTAGCGATGGCAACAAGTCCTGGACTGAAAACTTTACAGGATTAAATATTGCTCCAAAGACTACTGCTAGTTTTGAAATGACACAAGCAGTAGAGCTTATCAAGGGAGAGAAGAATATTACTGTAGCCCTTTCTAAAGTTAATGGAAATGTTATTAATCCTAATAACACAAATATTACTGCCAGAGGACTTGATCTGATAAGGTCTGTGGTGGTAGAAGAAGCTACCGGTACCTGGTGCGGATGGTGTGTGAGAGGACATGTATTTATGAATAAATTAAGTGAAGAATATCCCGGATATTTTGTGGGTATTGCTGTACATAATAATGACCCGATGGTAGTAGATGCTTACGATTCTGGTTTTAAGGCAGCTAGTTTTCCAACTGCTAAAGTTGCAAGAGATACATTTTTAAATCCTTCTGATATTGAAATTCCTTTCTTAGATGCTGCAGCAAAACCTGCTGATGTTGCCTTAACTGCCAGTGCAACCTACGATAAGGATACAAAAGCATTAATATTCAAAGCTACTACGACACCAACGAAAAATATGGTTGCAGCTAAATTCTTTATTGCTTTAGTTGAAGATGGCGTTACAGGTTCTGGTAGTGGTTGGGATCAGGCAAATTATTATACTAATAATCAAAATGGCCCTATGGGAGGTTATGAAAACAAACCAAATCCTGTTCCTGCTGCCAATATGGTTTATAATCATGTAGCACGTGCTTTATTTGGTTCAGTAAATGGTATATCCGGCTCTATTAAATCTCCTTGGTTAAAAGGGAAAGAAATTTCCTATGTTTATGATAACTATACTATTCCTTCAGACTTCAATATAGCAAATCTTAGAGCTGTGGTTGGTGTATTGGATAATAATAACCGTTTTGCGAATGTGGTTGAAATTCCGGTACAGGAAGCACTATCCAGTTCTGAAGTATTTAATCATAATTTAGTGACTATCAGCCCAAATCCATTTTCAGAAACTAGTTATGCAAACATAGAATTGACTGAAGCTAAATCAGTTTCTATGAAGATAATGAATAGTCTTGGACAAGTAGTAGTAGCTAAAAATTATGGGCAATTGAATGGTAAACAGTCATTGCCAATCTATGGAAATGATTTGCAAAAAGGTCTGTATTTTATAAATATGCAGATTGGGGACCAAACGGCAACTAAAGAAGTTATTTTAATAAAATAAGATATAGTTTATAAAACTGGACTGAATGCCCTTAAACTTGCATTTAGTCCGGTTTTAGTATTTAATTAAGGAATTTTGTCATGTAATTGTTAAAAGCAATTTAAAATGCAGCAATTAGATTGAGAATAATTGCATACATGGAAATTACTGTTTACTTTTGCTATATATAAATAAAGGAATATGAAAAAAATTGTACTTTTAATTTTATCTGTATTTAGTTTAGGATTTGTTTTCGGGCAGGTTCAAATGCAATCTTCCGTCACAGATACAACTATCAATGTGAATACTTTTGATTTTGAAGTAGATGTTACTGTTTCTAACTTAGCTAAATCTGCAGTTAATCTTACCTGGACAAGAACGATTATAAGCCTTCCTAAACAATGGAACAATTATATTTGTTCAGGACTAAATTGTTATCCACCTGACAAATCTTCAGGACCTTTTTCTATTCCAGCTGGTAAAACTAGTCCATTATATGTTCACTTTTCTCCTAACCAATTAATAGGAGCTGCAATAGTTATTATAACTGTAACAGATGATGCAGATCCTTCAAATACAGTAAGTACAACCTACAATGTAGCGGCTAGTGGATCAGTTGCTACCAATAATGTGATTGCAGCTAATTCAATTTCGCTATATCCTAACCCAACTGTTAACTACTTTATGATTCAGAATAAATCAAATGTTTCTAAAGTATTGTTAAGTAATCTTGTTGGAAAACAAGTTAAGTCATTTAACAACAACCAGGATAAATTTGATGTAGCTGATTTAGTAGGTGGAATGTATATTGTTCAATTACTAGATAATAGAAATAAAGTGATCAAAACTTCCAGATTAAGTATATTAAGACCTTAAATTAAGCCAAATTAGTAAGAAGAAAGCACCAATAATTTTTATATTATTGGTGCTTTTTTGTTTTAATAAATGCTTTAAAATTAATTAGGGATTGCTTAAAAACATTTAACTATTTGGAAAAGAAGAATTTATATTAGTTATTTTCTTTTAAAAAGCATTGTATTTGATACATATTCAATAAATACCTTGCGGTAAGTATTCATTTTAATTACAAGGAAATAAGATACTTCTTTTGAAATACCTAAGATTATTAAATAAGCTTGGCTTTGTCCTCATGCCCCGACCGAAAAGGTACGGGATCTAAGGACCGGACGGGCAGTTACTTTTTTGCAGTCGCCCAAAAAAGTAACCAAAAAAGGCTTGCCAAATCAAGGCAGCTATACTCATTCCTTGCCCACTTGAAAACATGTACCAGGCTCAAGCGCCCCAGAATCTTTTGACCTTTTAGTGTCGTCACGAAAGTCAAAATATTCAATGCGCTCTGCTTGCCCGCCGTGCCTTTCCTGATCCAGTTTTCAATGCTCTGATTTGGCCGAATATAATTAACTTGGGGTAACTTGAGTTTTTGAGCAGACCCTAATTAGAAGTATTCAATTTTCAGAATTAAACAACACCTGTTTAAAATTTCATTAATGCTTTAAATAAGCTAATTGAGTGTTAGTTTTTGTAGCATCCGAAAAATTGAAGAATTACACAATTTTCAATTGAAGGCCTTAATTTTTAAATACAGTATTTGTAATTTGCTAAAATCACTTGATTTAATTAAACGAGAAAATCAGTTATTGGAAGGTCTTCTGAAGTATGAATTAGACTGAGCTATTTTTTTATTTTCGATAATTATTAAGTGTTTTTGTACCGAATTATAAAGGCTGAAACATTTCAAATAATAGACTTTTATGAGTCACTATTATTAAAAATATTTATGAAAAAGAACAATCCTCAATGCAATAATATTATATTTGGATATTAATAAGCAAAAACCAATTAACATTATGAAAAAATATATTTATTTAATTATTGCCGTTATAATAGTGATCTTGCTTCCCGGTTGTTCTAAAGAGATTAGGGATAAATCAATTTCCTCTGATATTTTAATCAAACAAAATATTAAACTTTGGGAAGCAGAACAAAAAGCACAAATGATTACCGAACTAAATTCAAAATTAAATCAAAAATTAATTAATAAAGGTGATTTAGCTTTAAGAGATGGAGATACTATACCTTGCTGCAATTGTACTATTTATGTATTAGACGTATCTATTTCAGGGCCTATTACAGTGGATCCATTTAATTATGCTTGGGCACTAGTAAGTCCTAGTATCTGCGCTCCTCCATGTGCTTGGTTTGCAGTATGGTATGATAATAGTAATTGTACTAATATTGATGCAATTCCTTGTTCCAAAAAGCTGGATTTTGGTACAGTTACAGGTTATTTTCAAAATTTTAATTGTTGTATTCCTCTTAATTCTCAAATAAGAATTAATGGATGGGGATATCAACTAGATGAATATTGCAATGTTCTTGAAAATAATACTTATACAATAACGTATGTAATAAATTGCACAAGAGAAAATCCTGTTGGTCATTGTACCAGGCAAACATATTGGGCACCAATTAAAACAATAACTTTATCAGGATCTTATTTGAATCGTTCAGTTTTTTACTCTCAACTTGGAGGAGAGTGTGGTTGTGAAGTTGTTTCTTATTGATTTTTAGTTCTCAAAAAATATTAATTGGAAGTTGATTAATCATATTTATATTTTGTTAGTATAATAATTTAATAATATTTATAAAGCGATATTTAGTTGTTGATTTTTGTTCCTAGGATCAAAAATCAACGATCAATTTTTATTAGATCCTAAACAAAAGGTATAAAATTGAGTTTAATAATACGAGCTTTTGGCTTAAACTTATTTCTAGTTTCCATTACTACCCAATAAAAGGCTTATTAAAGTCTTACTAGATCACCAATAAAGAGTGAAGTAAATATTCAGAATTAATTTTAGAACATCACTAAACTTTAGTTTATGAGGAATTTATTACTCTTTTTAATTTTCAGCTCTTTTAATTCTGTTATATTAAATGCTCAGCATATAGTCTATCATGAAGGTTTTGACAATGGGATGCCACTTGGTTATAAAACTTATGATATAGATGGATTAACGCAATATCCGGGAGCATTTTATTTAAATTTTTTGGGTAAAGCTTGGGTAGAATCCAATGGGCGGGCAGTCAGTACTTCTTATTATTCACCTCCGGGAACTTCTAATGACTGGATGATAAGCCTTCCCATTTCTATACCGGATATTGGATCGGGCGAGAAAATAATGCTGGCGTGGCAGGAGCTTTCACCTGATTATAATTACCGAGATAGTTATCGTGTACTTATTAGCGAAAAGGATCAGGAGATTAATTCTTTCATTGACATAATATATAATTCGCCCTCCACTGTAACCACTGATTTTTTGCGTTACGTAACAGTTGATTTATCGGCTTATGCTAATAAAACTATTTACCTGGCTTTTCAAAATAACTCAGAAGACAAGTACTTACTTTATATTGATAATATTACCATTGTTAAATCGCCTCAATTTGGATTAGGTGCCATAAACCTGGAAAACCTGGTCTATAATAAGGCTAACAGTTTAGTAGATGTTAGGGGCAATATATTAAATATGGGATGGGATACTTTAAGATCCTTTAAATTTACTTATCAATTAGATAATGATCCGCCCCAGCAATCCATTGTTTCTAATCTCAATTTTAGTCCTTTTACAGGTGAAAGCTATTCCGGCAATGCAAGATTAAGTGTTCCATATGGAAAGCATAAACTTTCATTTTGGGGAACTGATATCAATGGCACTTCCAATATAAGTGATACAAGTACTATGACTATCTTTGGCTATGGTGAAAAGGATTATGTCCCACGGAATTTAATGCTGGAACAATTTACCAGTTCTTCTTGTCAAGCCTGTAATACTGGTAATAATATATTAAAATCACTTACTGGTAACTTGGAGACAAAACCTATAATTATTAAATATCCTCAGGACTTTCCATTAGGAGGAGATCCATATTGCACCAAAGAAACTTACAACAGGAGAATCTATTATAATGTAAAGAGTATTCCGTGTTCTATATTGGATGGAAATACATTGGAAATAAATCCTGGGTCCTTAACTCAAGAATTGATATTGGGTTCTGCGGATAGGGAAGCTTTAGTTAAATTCAATTTTAAATACATTATTGATGTGCCTAATCACTCGATTCATGTTTTTGGTACATACAGACCAACAGTAGATCTTGTAGAGGGAACTCGCTTAATGGTGGGTATAAAAGAAAAACTAAGTTATAAGAATATTGGCATTAATGGTGAAACTGAGTTTGATAATATATTAAAGAAGATGCTGCCCGATGAAAAAGGTTTAAGTGTAGATGACAAACCCGCGAACGTCTTTCAGAAACTTGATCTGGTCTATACTTTTCCTGGCGAGTACCGACTTCCTGAAAATGGAAAGGATAAAAGGATAAACCTGGATTATGAGCATTCTGTGGAGGATTTTAATAATTTATTGGTAGATGTCTGGATCGAGAATACAAATGATAAATTTGTTTTAAATGCCAGTGAAGCTGAACGTTCTTCAGATGCAAATGAATCAATGGCTATTGAATATTTGAAAGTGTTTCCAAATCCTGCAAGGCATTATGCTACAGTATCAATAAAAATGAATGAGGATATGGAAGGCAAACTTATTGTTACGAATATGTCTGGCCAGGAAGTTTGGAATTCCAGATATAATTTAACCATCGGGCAAAATTATATTGAGCTTCCTGTTCTGGCATCTCTTTCATCTGGTGCTTTTAATGTTCAGTTTATTTCTGGAGATAGGATTGCGGTTCATAAATTTATTGTAGAGTAAAAAATATATTGTATTCCCATCTGAGGATATTTGCTATTAATTTTATCATTAATTTTCCGTAATAAAAGGATGGCGACGAATATCCTCAGCGGGGTAAGATGTTAGTAATAATACATGTCACCCTCAACTCGCTCCTTAGGAGCGAAACCTTTGCATGCTTCGACGTTGTTAAGCTCCAAGGAGATTTCATAACAAATACCCTATTGTGCTGATATTGGTAAATTAATGAATCTGAAAAGCCAAAACCCAATGCCCAATTATAATCATGTTTTTGAGCTTGTAATTCAGAACCGAAGAATAAATAGGGTCTGCTGAAAAACTCTAAGAGGCTTTTAAAATAAGGTAAAAGTGAGTAAATTGTGTCAACCAAGTGCAAAGGAAAATGGCAAAAGCTCAAAAATACCGTGCATCTAAGCAAAGTTATACCTC
>Ga0193744_1000347_pt1 | contig 10308 bp, 25 predicted proteins | sample L1a1metaG_FD_143056 | JGI IMG/M metagenome (GOLD analysis project Ga0193744, IMG submission 143056) | Soil microbial communities from a riparian zone of the East river system, Colorado, United States - L1a1 | ecosystem: Environmental > Terrestrial > Soil > Riparian zone | place: USA: East River... | reverse complement strand
CCGCTGCCGTAGCCGTCGCCGCTGCCGCTGCCGCTGCCGTAGCCGTCGCCGTCGCCGTCGCCGTAGCCGTAGCCGCTGCCGTAGCCGCTGCCGTAGCCGTCGCCGCTGCCGCTGCCGTAGCCGTAGCCGTAGCCGTAGCCTAAACAAGAAATATTAATTATTTCCATTTTGATTCATCGCATGAAATAGTGAAAATTAATTGACTCTTATTAAATTTAACGAGTGGAGTCTTTTCTAGTTTTGTTTCTGGTAATGGTCCTTTCATAGCTAATTCGCCAAGCCCTTCGGTAGTACCCCATCTTCGTATCACATGACCATTTATCAAAAGGTATTCGTCGCCATCTTTTTCTAAATGACCTACCATTACCCAACCTCTTTCTAAAACACATATTTTCATTTATTTATCCCCTGTTTATGAAGCTTTTTCTTCTTCTTTCATTTCATTCAAATATTTGTAAAGTGTAAGTCTTGCAATACCTAATTGCTTAGCTATTTGCGTTTTTGGATTTCGTGTTTTTATCAACTCTTTGAGTAAGAGGATTTTTTCTTCATTTAGTGAGCGCTTTCTGCCTTTATATTTTCCTGCTTTCTTTGCAAGAACGATACCCTCGCGCTGAGCTTCTTTATTGATTGCTAGCTGAAACTCAGCAATAGCACCCAGTACGGTTAAAATCAAACGAGATATAGGAGAATCATCACCGCTAAATTTCAAATTCTCATTAACAAAAAATACTGTAGATTTTTTTGAAGTGATTAAATCAATGGTATGGATTAGGTCTTTTACATTTCTTGCCATACGATCCATTGAATGGACAAATATGATATCATCTTCACGTATATAATCCAGCATTTGCTGAAGCTGAGGTCGATTGGTATCCTTACCTGATGCATAATCAATAAATTTCTTATCGACTTCTAAACCATCAAGCTGTCTTTCTGGATTTTGATCTAGTGTGCTTACTCGTATGTACGCTATTTTTTTTCCTGTCATTTGTATTTCACCAGATCTAGTAATTTCATCCTTAGTTCGTGTCTTGCTCTTTCTTCTGCCACCCAGTTTTCTGGTGAAGAAATCAGTGGACTCACTTTCAAAACGCCCCTCAACATGGAAATTGCTTGTAAAAGAGACTCAGCATCGTCATCACGAATGTCTTTTTCTAGAGCTACTGATAAAGCAAAATATCTATCTGTCATTTCCTATTCCTTTCTTCAATAACACACATACGAGCGTGAAAATCTTTCATTTCATCATGAATTGCCCGAACCAATTCTCTGGTTGATTCTAATTTAGCATCCATATGTCTTATGTCTGCTCTTGATTCTGTTCTATTCCAAATGAACAATCCAAAGACACCTATAAAAAATATTGCAAATTGTGTCCAATCCATATTTTATCCCTTTTATTTGTAAATATCTTCTTCATGAATATTAAGCTTAACTTCGTGAATATGGTAATATGCTTTTAGAATTGGCCTTAAAAACTCTCCGGAAAAATCAAATATTTCCTCTAATTTAAATAATTTACTTTTCAAGTTAATATTTTCCTGGGTTAACTCTTTAAGATGATTAAGGACATCTTTAGAAATTTTTTTTTCTTGAAGAACTTCCAACTCTTCCCTAAATTCGTTCCATTTAATCAAAAAACTATTTGAACAATCACACACTGGGCAATCACGCCCTTCATTCATGGCATATAGAATGCAGGATGAATAACTTTTGCATACCGGACATTCAGCTCTTTCGCCCATATCTATTTTTTATCCTTATATGCATCTTCAATGCCTTCAAATATTTCTAAGACAATAGAAGAGGGCCATTTATAAGATAGGGCATCTCGAAGACAATTCCTAAAATGAATTGTGATTGGTAAATTGCCGTCTAATGATGATAAGAAATTTATAGACTGCTGGGACTTCATAATGCACCTGTGTGTTTATGATAAACATACCACATACGCATACATCATGTAAAGGAATAAGAAAAAGAAGTCTAGATAAACATAAAGAGGACAAGCTCGCTATGATAAGTTGGGGAGTACCCTAATTTAACATTGATTTATCTAGAACCTTGTATTTCCACATTTCAAACACGTAATAGATGTACCTTTTCCAAATAACACAATCATATTTTTACCTGAAATCAATACATGTCCACATTTTAAGCATTTTACAATGTCATTCATTCTCAATCCTTATCTATTTTTACACATCATGGGCTCAAAATGTGTTAATAGGGGGTCATCGTATTTTATATAACTTTCTTTAATTGAATAACCATCAATGAAGATTATTTCTTCAAGGCAGTCTTGCCAATCACATGCGAAACCATCATGGCCGTCATATTTTATTATTACCCATGAATAAGGCCCAAAAGGACAATAGGGGATATATTCATTTTCCATTCTCAATCCTATTAACACATTTTCATAACGCCAAACTTTACGATCTCTTCACGATTTTTAAAATCCATGACGATCTTATTGCGTGGATATCGAGGATTTAAATCATAGGCATGATTCCATCCAATTGTTATGTCAACGATATTTCCCCATTTTTTTATGTGCGATCTCCATGAATTTTTTATTTTTATGTATCTTTCTTTTCTTTTTTTTCTGTTCATTCTCAATCCTTTTTGTTAAGATCTGGCAATCTATCCTCAACGCTAATCCATTCCATACTCACCATCTTTAAATTCATCCAGTATTTTTTTAGTGTAATTGTTATCGAATTCATCCGCAGGATCACATTCAGTAAATTTTTGCCCAGGTTCTGGACAGAAATTGCGAATTAACCCAAGCATCATCATAGTTTTTACTTTATCAAAATTTATATATTTACAATAAGATACTATACCGTCTAAAAATGCGCTTCTTTCCATATCGCCTTTAGACTTCATCATTTGATAAGTTTTTTTTAAACTCTTTAAATCTTCCATACTCAATCCTCCACACTTAGACTATTAAATCTTATTGTTCTTCCTATCTCGCTTAGAGGTCTCCATTCCATCTTCCGCCCTCTCAAGAATCGATATAGTTTTACATGTCTTGCATCGAGGTACAGGTTTTTTTGTAAGTTCTTGACCCATAAATGTACCCATCCTCATGTGATAGATTTCAAATTCTTTTTTATTTTCTTCATAGGTAAATCCACACTTGCATGGCACTTCTTTATATTCCATTCTCAATCCTAACTTGCGTAGGAATTTATAAAATCTCGAAGAATTGCATCTTCTGTTTGTCTTATTATTTCAATCTGTGTCATTCTGTAACCTATTGCCATAAAGCTTTTCATGGAAATGGTCTATTTATTTTCCTTAGCCAACTCCTTATGCACATAAAAAATAGACTTTAATGATCTTATATTTAAACATCGAAGCAATTTCATTTCTGTTCATTCTCAATCTTTCGGTGATTCAGGTAAAGGCATCCAATGCGTTACCCCTCCTTTTTGTGCCCAAGGTATTTCTGTTTCCCATCCACTATCTGTGTAAAATTTACTTCCGTCAGATTCTATATAAAATGAAACGTTATCCTTTTCAAAGGAACCAACGGTTATATGAAAATCATCAGCATGATATACCAATACATCCTCGTCATTTTCGGGTAATCTATCTTCGACGCTAATCCATTCCATTCTCAATCCTCCTCCGTTTGCCTTAATTCTATTTTTGGGAGCATTTTCTTATATGCATTTACAAGCTCTTCAATTTTTATAGGTGCTTGACAATATGGGAACCATTGCATTCCATGTGATGTATCTAGTCCAAATTCGATGTTCTTATCTTTATATCTCCATTGATGAGGTGATCCCCAATGCGGTTTTGTTATTTTTTCTAGATCGTGCAGTCTCAAAACCATTCTCAATCCTCCATTCTCAATTTACTTGCTCTTCGAAACATTATTTTTCCTGCAGTCATACTCAAAGGCTTTTCTCCTGTCGTCAAGTCTTTCAAATATACGTTGGTCATTTCGATTAGAAAGCCTAGGTCGATATCCAAGCCATTGAGTTTTGAGACACGTTTTGGTTTTAGCCTGTTCTTCTTGAGTTTTCGCCCGCTCATAAAGCTCCCTGAATTGCTGCTGTTTTTGTTTTAATTTCTCTATTGTTGATGGAAACTTACGAAACTCAGCGGAATCGATCTTTTTTTGTAGGAAATCGCTAATTTGATATAGGTATTCTGCGCTGTAGCCAAAAGTAGGCGTCGATAGCAAGTTAGGATTAAACTTCATTGAGATAAGCGGACAACTACTAATTATTTTATTCATCATTCCTTTCCCATAATCTTAGTTTTCTTAGTAAAAGTCACAACATCATCCCCACACACCCAAGCTTGACGTTCTTTGCAAGGCCGATACTCCCGTTTGTCCCTCTCATTAAACCAAATATCATCCCACCAAACATAAATTGGAGGGTCTTTGCTTATCCATCGCATTGATGCCATATAATCATCCTGGATTTGCTTTTTCATGTAGTAGTTTGATGAGATGCCGTTCATTATATAAATTCCTCATACGATATCAATTCGCCATTCCTATGAATGATGCCGTTGAAACCCTTTTTAGCTAGGTAATTTATATAACGCTTTACAATGACATCGCAATATGCTGGTGAAAGTTCAACACCTATACATTTACGTCCCAATTGTTCCGATGCTATTAACGTCGTTCCCGAGCCAAGGAAAGGATCATAAACCCAATCAGATAAATCAGTGTGATTTTGTATAGGCTTTGACATGCACTCTAATGGTTTTTGAGTAGAATGCGATGTTCTTTCATCTTCTCCTTGACTTTTTCCAAAACAATTTAAATTAGCAATATCCCAAACTGTCGTCTGTTTTCGATCTCCCTTCCAATTGTGATTACACCCTTTTTTAACAGCATACCAACACGGCTCATGCTTCCAATGATAATCACTCCTTCCTAGTGTAAAATGTTGTTTTGCCCATATGATATTACCTACCACATCAAAACCACAATTTACTAAATCAGCATGGACTATGGGAGAGTGAAGACTTCCGTGCCAAACATAGGCTATAGATCCAGGAAAAAGAAAATACGCAAGTGCCCAAGCTGCAATATTATCATTGAGAACCTTTCCCTTAGCTATAACAGCTCCCAGTCTTCCTTTAGCTTTATTTCTATTATTAGGATCATATTCAACTCCATAGGGTGGATCAGTGACCATTAAAATAGGTTCATTTCCACCCATTACTTTCTCTACAACTTCGGGTAATGTGCTGTCTCCACAAATTAAACGATGATTCCCCAAAATATAAAGATCTCCTAATTTTGTAATTGCGTCTTCATCTTTACATGGCTGTAATGATTGATCGTCCTCTTCGGTAGATTCAATCTCTTTTATTTGCTCGCCTAATAATTGTTCCTCTGTAAATCCCCACTTAAGAAGATCACATGCATCCCATTGATTAGCTAGAATGTCATAATCAAATGATCCTTGATTAAGATTAAGACCTATGCACAAATGATCAATATCTTCTTGTTCAAGTTGATCATCAGGCACCCAGCATTCTACAGTCTTAGCCTTCATCTTCTTAAGAACTTTAATGCGTTGATGGCCGCCTATGATTGTCCAGTCTTTATTTACAATAGGCTTATCTATTAGTCCAAATTTAGCAATTAAGCCTTTCAAGTGCTGAAATTGGTCTTTCGTTATCTGCCTAGGGTTTTTTGAGTGCTCTTTTAGATCTTTGATAGGTAATATTTCAAGATGCCAGTTAAACATTTTCTAACCTCCACAAAAGCTCATCTATGATTCTTTCTCTCATTTTTATTGTGATAAAGAACGGATGATTAAAATCAAAATACCTTCTTTTTCGAGCTTTCTTATGAAAATTCCATGCATAAGAAATTTCTCCTACACTCATGTGCTTTAAATTTTTCATAACCCCTCATTATTATAATTTTTTATCACCTTACATAACTTTTAATTTAGTTGCATTTTTTTTCTATCTCTTCACATAATTGATGGCCACGAGGTTAAAATGAACGCAATTCAGTTAGAATTTAAATTTGATGACAATTCTGTTGATGATCCTTTGTTGCATCTTCATAAGCGTTTAGATGATATGAATGCCAGTAACACTAAAGTGCGAAAAAGACTCTTTATGGAATTGGGTATATTAAAGAAATTATGTTATACATTGAAACATGAAGTCGAATGCTTACAAGACATTATAAAGGATATTAAAAATGAAAAAACGAAATGGGCCTATGCGCAAGGAGATTATCTCTTTAATGTGCAAGAACCTTGACGACGAATTGGTCAATGTTGATGAAATGGTAAAAAAAGACAGCAAAAAAGCAATTAGCTTTATTCATGGTCAATATGCGATTGCTGAAAAGATGTATCATAAGCGATCCCAACTCGGATTGCCTGTGTAGGACTCTTTTCTTGTTCATAGCACCATTTTATTCTAGTGTCTGAATCTGCACGCCCTTTTATCTTTACGACTTTACCATTCTTGTTTATGTAGCTTCCTGTTTTCTCTGGAATTAAGCATTCACTTATCTCGTCGCGAATCCACTTCATCGAATAGCTTAAATTGTCGTCATCCAGCATTCTACTAGCGAGCCTAGTCAATGTAACAATACAAGGCAAATTAATGCCATTGGCATAGCGATTGAAGAATAGACGCACGAAATATTGCTGTCGTCTATGGCGTTTAGCTTTTGCTGTCCAGTGCTCAGAGCTATTTGCTTCGCTGACTGTGCGGATGGGCATTTCCCAATTTATATTTTTCAATAATTTGATCCTTCTTTGCTCATTTTGATTCCGAATTTCCGTATTTTTCCATAAGGATATTTATAAATTGCATTGAATCCATATCTAATGGCAGCTCTTGCCAAGTTGCACCCATGTTAAATTTTACATACTTCTTAAATATTTTAAGAGAACGCCAATTATTTTTCTGCGCAAAATCTTTGGCAAAATCAGAATTTGCTTGAATTGTAGAATTGTGAACTTGTTTTTTATTATCCAGTAGATGCCCCATATAGTGCTTTAACGATCTGGCTTTATTGTGAATGGCTTCATTATAAACATCAATTAGCCTTTGAAGATGATATGTTTTTGCCCAAAAAGCTAGCTTTTCATCTTTTGCGTCCACCTCCTTTGATTTGAGCCACTCAAAAGATTCAAATTGATCATCAGTTAACTTCCACCTCTTTTGAATATCCACAGTCTTTTCCTTATTTTTTTGATAAGCCTCAGTCTCTGGACCTAGGTCTTTAGAATCTGTGGTTATAGAATGTGGTTTAGAATGTGGTATTGCTCTGGCAGATTTGCCAGTCGATCTGGCAGATTCGCCAGTCGATCTGGCAAATCTGCCAATCGTAAACATTTCTTCATCTACGAAAGAATACCATATCGTTTTATCGATGGCCCTTTGATTAAATCTTCCTTTTTTTAAGATGCCTTTTTTTACAAGTTTATCGGTAAGTCGTCTAACTTGATCATATGACCAATACGGAAAATGAGCGGCAATTTCCTCACGTGTTTGAAAAGTCCAGGTACGTCCATCTTTAAAATTTCTTTTAAGTCTCTTATTATAGGCTATCCAATGTTGAAAATGATGAACTAATATGGCCAAATCGACATTTCCCAAATATTGGGCTAATTCGACATCAAAAGAATGGTGCATGTTCATTTATATAATCTCCAACATATGTATTTGGTGGAGATATATTTGAGAAAAAGACATAAGCCCTCTTGCTATAAAATCATTGTTTTAATAGAACAAGAGGATAGATTTTAATCATCATCACATGATATAATCTCAGGCGAACTCACTCTAAGAGCCGCCAAATCCTATTGTTCGTTGTCTGAACAAGTCTACCGTTCTAATTTTACCGTTAGAACGGTTTTTTTATTTCTTTGACTTATACAAACCTGCAAGTGATATATCTATAAATTCATAAATCAGCAAGATTTATCGATAATCTAAATGCAGATTCTTTAAAGAAATAATTTCACACCATCTAAGCTTCATAAAATAAGTTGATTAAACTATTTTAATTTTAACCTCTTGAGATGTATCCGCTTTCTTTTCTTGTAGAACCTTAAGCTGAAAATCGGCCGACGTAACATGGCCTTGTGTTATTTTTTCAATCAAAGTAGCTAATCTTTTGCTCGGTGTCTTGCGACCATTAATCAACTGCGAAATATATGCTTTATTATACCCAATAATTTCACCAAACTCTTTGATTTTCATATCCTTAAGAGCCAAATATACCTTTAAATTCATAATTTCAACCTCCGTTTTTTTCCTATGTAAGTACATTATGCTAAGGGTGTTTTTTTTGTAAAGATCTTCTTTTTTTAAGAAATGCACTTGATTTAATATGCAACGTTTGTTATATTTTCACCAACCGACATTCAGACAACTCGGGTTACGTCGAATAAGAGAATTGTAAATAATTCTTTTAAAGGACTAAAATACGATTTAACAAAAACAATGGGAGAACGACCATGAATAAAGTAATGACTCTTGAATATAACCAATATCCTGCACATCAAGCAAATGCCACTCAACCCAATCATTTTGACAATAAACAAATTGAAATCCTTAAAAATTCTATTTGCAAAGGCGTTAGTAATGATGAGTTTGAAGTCTTTCTCATGGCTTGTAAAAAGACTCAACTTGATCCGTTCATGAAACAAATATATGCAGTTAAGAGAAAATCTAAACGTCCTGATGGGTCATGGGGCGAAACTATGACTATTCAAACAGGCATAGATGGATATCGGCTAATTGCTGAACGAACAGGATGCTATGCCCCTGGGCCTGAACCTACATACTCATATGATTCCGAGGGTAGATTGATTTCGGCTTCATCATATATAAAAAAGCAAACACGTGATGGTACTTGGCACACTGTATCTGCAAGTGCTTATGTTGATGAATATATGCAAACAATAGTAGATAGACAATCAGGAGAGAAAAAACCTTCTGGGATGTGGGGTAATATGCCAAGAACTATGCTGGCTAAATGCGCTGAAGCTCAAGCTTTAAGAAAGGCTTTTCCTGCAGAAATGTCGGGTGTTTATACAAAGGAAGAAATGCTACAGGCGGATATTGAGGATGCTAATACCATACCATCAGTTCCCCAACCTGTGATATCTAAAATTACTGAAGAGCAGGCATCGTCCCTTTTTAATCTTTTAGAGAATGGCAATAAGTCTGTCTCTGATTCAATCATACGCAAATTATATAGGGTTTACAATATTCATTCTTTAAATGATCTAACAGTGGATCTATATGAAAAAATTCTACCCTATGCCATTGAAAACGAAAAGAAGCATCAAAAAGACCCAGCAGTAATCGAAAAAAAACGCTTAATGCAAGAAAAACACCAACAAAATCTTGAAGAATTACAAAAATCAAATCTTGAATCAATGACTAATACGGCGGGAACATGAATTGTACTCAACAACTAAAATCTAGACAATTAATAGAAAAAATTGAATTTGATTTTTCTGAATGGATTGAAATGTCCGATAATCCTTCAGATTTTGTAGCAGGAATTTTAGCAAATAAGGTTATTTCTTTACAGGAATACATAGCTTTTCTTGAAAAAAGAATTCAAAGATAGAAAAAGGGAGACTATATTATGGATATAGTCTCCCAACCATAGGAGGTCTTGAACGAGACCGCTTTGAATATATCGTGTCTTTTCTTTTACTTCATCTTCTTTTTTGGTGATTTAGCTGTTTTAACTTTTTCAATAACAGCAGCCATAACTTTTGGCGATCCTTTAGCACACTCTTTCATTGATTTTTTCATAACTTTCCCTTTTTCAAAGGCATTTTATTTCCTAAATAGCTGGTATAGTTACTGACGTCGTAGGAGTAGCTGATGCTGTTTCATCTACTACGTCTGTTGTCTCACCTTCTGTATGCACCATAGTAACCGCGTAGGTGCAGCCTGTCATAATGGTTGTCATCATGGTTGTCATCATGATTGTCAAAGTGATTAATTTCATTTTAAATCCCTACTATTTGTTAAAAGTATTCAATAACAATCACTTTTCCATTTCCACCATTACCGCCTGCACCCGAAGCATTTAGTGATAGGTTACCTGCACCACCACCGCCACCGCCTCCAGGTTGAGCGCCATTACCCCCTGTACCCGCAGTTGTAACGCCATCATGACCCCCACCACCACCGCCAGTTGCTCCAATACTTAACGTCTGAACTGAAGGGGCATTCCCATTTCCAGCCGTAGCTCCTGTATTAGCTCCAGCAAGGCCACCAGCAACTAATACGTTTGCGGCTTGATCAAGTATAGAG
>Ga0193744_1000346_pt1 | contig 10328 bp, 19 predicted proteins | sample L1a1metaG_FD_143056 | JGI IMG/M metagenome (GOLD analysis project Ga0193744, IMG submission 143056) | Soil microbial communities from a riparian zone of the East river system, Colorado, United States - L1a1 | ecosystem: Environmental > Terrestrial > Soil > Riparian zone | place: USA: East River... | reverse complement strand
TCTGCTTTGATAAGTAACTTTTGTTGATTTTCCTCAGACACATTAAGCTCAACAATCAATCGCATTAAAGTATCAACTTGTTCTTTAGTCGCTAATGTCTCGGCAGTTGATTCATCAGTAAAGATACCTTCACCAAAAGAATCTAATATGGTCTTATAACCATTATCAAAGTCTATAAGCTGCCCTGTTGGTAACTGTGTATATCTAGACTTTTCGATGAATGCCTTCTTAGATGCACCTTGCTGTCTTAAGTGAAGGATAGTGCCCAATGAATAAGCCATCTTCTCATTGATGTCATAAGTCTTACCAACCTCAGCGCCTTGTACGTAACGGGTCTTTTCGTGACTAACTACAATAACGTTCATGTCTAACCTTGATAGAAGTATACCAAGATGAAATGTCATTCTTTTGCCTTTAGCCAAGTTAGCACCAAACTCTGTGCCTTCACTTTCTTTAGTCTTCTTGGACAACCTTTCAGCTTCTAGGTTTGATAACTGTCCACATGGGAAAGATAAGGAGTCTATAACTAATGTTTTGTAGTTATGTTTAACAGACATTAATTCTTTGACCTCATTGATAATCTCGGAAAGGTCTTTTAATACTATAAGATCACCTTTATTGTCCAGGATCATTTGCACAAAATGTTGATAATCTTGTACACCTTCCGTGTCGATGTAATAGGTATTAGGGAATGAACAGCAAAAGTGGGTCTTGCCAACTCCAGTGTTGGAATACACTAATGCTTTGAATCGTGACTTCTTTAACTCTGGTTTGCGTGCTTTTAAGGCCATAGTAATTAATCTCTTAGTTAGTAATTAATATTAAACAGTGGTAGATCTCTATAAACAAAATAATTGCGCCTAATAGGACTAGAAAGTTCTTCATCTTCTATCCGTGCAGAAGTCGCCGTGGTCTGTTCTTCTTAATGTATAGCCCTGTTCATAAATGTCGCGGTGATACATTTCATCTAGTTCTTTGTCGAACAGGCTTTGCAGATACTTACAACTCTCTAGCATCTGTGCTTCAAGACGAGAAGGATGTGAACAAACCCATTGGTAGTCATCAGCACTAACAACATGAGACAGTAATAACTTCTGCTCATCACATGTTAGGTCATAGATGGACAGTTCATATCCGTCTACTGTTTTAGTAGCGCTTTCATTGATTAGAGAATGTATGAGTTGTAAGAACGCCCTTCCTGGCATGTTGTAGTCCCTATCCTTAGGTACTTGTGAAAAGTTAATGTCTTGATGTATATTGCTTGCACGCATATTAAGTTTCCTGTAGGTGGCTATTTATGTGGGTAGGTAAGGGTTGCACCCCTTTGCCTACCAGTGTTTTAGTGTTTGAGTATAAATCCTAGTATTCCTATTCCTACCAACATGATGCTGCCCAATTTAATTGTTAATCTATTTTCTACTTGTTTGAATTCGTGCTTCAAAGAAAAGATATCTCTTTTTACATCAATAAAATCATTCTTGGTGACCATTTCGTTATTAAGAATATTAGACACTATATCGGCTTGTTCTTGAGCAATCACTTCCGCCCAATCTTCTTTCATACCAGCATCCATAAGCTTGCGTGAGTAGGTAAGTGGATTAAATCGTATTGTTGTCATCATCTTTGTCCTTGTTCTGTTTAATCTTTTTAGTTGTATATTGTTCTAATACTTCTCTAACTACTTGTTGAAGTGATACTTCTTTATCAATGCTCAACTTCTTTAATGACTTATAACAGTCTTTGTTTACCTTGATGTTAGATATGTTGCGTATATCATACTCAGTCATGTTGTCCCTTATTGTTTTATATAGTTCTATAACGTTTTATATGGTTATAAACATTTAGTGATCTTTAAAACCAATTAAATCCCTTGGCCATTAGTCCCATCATGATGCAGTTTATAGAGATCCAAACACCCATCATCCATCTAATGTCTGATTTTATTTCTCTCACATCTTCTTGCATTTTTTCCGACATTGTTTCTATTTTACTCAACCTTCCTTCGTAAAATAAATCATATTTTGTCAGTGTCATCTTTTCGCGCTCAGTCATTTGTGTTCTCCTTATTTAATAACTGTATTGTACCACTGTACCAGTTACAGTCAAGCTATTTTGAGTTCTTGTAAATATTTTTCTAATGCTACCCTAACGATCTCAGCTTTAGATATTTTATGTATAAATGATGCGTTGTGCATTTTATTGTATAGTTTTTCACCTAAACGGACATGTAAGTTTATCCATTCTTCTTTGTGATTTTGCATGTATTAATCCTTAATCCTGATGTGCTATTATTGTACCTATGTACCGTATAGTACTATGGTGTGAGGGGTAATTCAATTAATTTAAGGGGGATTTATGGAATTTAAGTGGATACAGGTATGTGAACCGCATGCGTTTCGAACATATAGAGCAAAAGTTTTTGGTGGATGGATTGTTAGAACCTATGATTTTGCAGATATCGCCGCTTGCGCTATGGTTTTTATCCCAGATCCAAAGCACGAGTGGGAAATTGATAAATGATGAAGTAAGATGTGGGGAGTAAGAAGACCCCTCGTGTTTGTCGCACGAGGGTTTAAAGATTGGTTTCACCGCGCTCTCCGTGAGCAACCCTCATTATACGTTGCCCACGGACTCGGTCAACCCCCTACATTAAGGAATTTATAAAATGAATCATATGTTCGATATTTCTATTGCCGCAGAATATGGCGTAAACGTAGCAATCTTTTTAAACAATATGCTTTTTTGGCTACAAAAGAATGTAGCTAATGAAAAGCATTTATATGATGGCAAATATTGGACTTATAATTCTGTAAAGGCTTACTCGAGACTGTTTCCATACTGGAGTGAAAAGCAAGTAAGAACAATAATTGATCATTGTGTAAATTATGGCCTTATCGAAAAAGGCAATTATAATCAAAACAAACACGATCAAACTTCTTGGTATACATTTACCCAAAAAGCATGCGAACTCCTTAATTTCTCGATTTGCCCAAATGGGCAAATGGTATTGACCAAACGGGCAAATGGTATTGACCAAAAAGGCAAATGTATAAAGGAAACAGATATAAACACAGATATAAACACAGATATAAACAAGAGCATTTGCGCAAACAAGCTTGCGCAAGAGAGTTTTGAAAAATTCTGGAATGTCTATCCGAGGAAGAAGGACAAGAAAAAATCTTATGATATTTGGGTTAAACAGAAGCTTCACGAAAAATGTGATTTAATTATAAATAATCTCATCAATCAGGTTTTGAATGACGTTCAATGGAAAAACCTTCAATACATACCTCATCCAACAACCTACCTACGAAACGAACGCTGGCAAGATGAAATAACGCTTACCAGAAATAACCTAATTGCTAATAAAAAATTCAATGCTTTGGAGCAAGGCATAAATAATGTATTGATTAATAGCAGGAGCAATTAAAATGGAAAATTATTGCTCATTATCTGATATAAGAATGCTTTATGTGCGCTTTGCTACAGCTTATGGGACTAAATTTACTTCGATTCATACAACGCCCGAGATCCTTGAGATTTGGTATAGAGAATGGATGGAAGCTTTAGCTGGAATTGATAAAGAATTGGTTGTACAGGCTTTTAATGAATGCAAAGCGCAATCCGAATGGCCTCCTTCAATGGCTGAGATTATAAAAAAATGTGATCAAAAATTAGGTCTTCCTAATATTCATGATGCTATTCAGCTTGCCATTTCGCAAAAGTTTGATCATCCCATAGTCAAAGAGCTCTATGATCGACTTGGCAGTTGGTCGCTAAAAAATGATACAGAAAAGGCTATTTTGTCTAAAGCGAAATTATATTATCCAGAAATTTTGTCTGAATTTCGTCTTAAACGACAAATGAAGGCACTTGGATTAAAACAAATAGGGGATAAATCGCATGGAAGCGAAATATCGGGTGATAACACTAGGGGAATCGGTGTGCGAAAAGCTGAAGGATATTTATTTTAAAGAGATTTCATGGTCTGAATGCCATCGAGAGGTGGCCAAAAAATTTAGTGAACTAAAAAAGATTATGAGAAAATTTTATTCAGGGCAGAGTGATGAGGATATTTTGGCAAAACTGATTACATATTCTAATCAGGATATAATTGATGCCTTCTCGCTTAATTGATTAGCCTATATTAAACGATCTTTGTTTTTTGATGTTAGGGTAGCGGGTTTTAAGAAAATTGATTGTAGATAAAATTTGGAGGTTTTACTGTAGAAGGAAAGTTTCACATGGAACGTGATATCGAGAAGCAGTACGAATGGTCAAAAAAGAGTAAGAAGTATCGGATTAGGTACATGGATGAACTAAAGAAGCTTTACAGAGAGGTTGAACATGACAAGGATTGTCAAAGAAGTGATACCAACGGAGCGGCACGAACAGATTCTGTTTGTGGTGTGGTTGAGAAAGCAGGGGTATAGGGTGTCTGGAAGTGCCAATGGCGGCCACAGGCACGTGCTGGAGGCGCTCAACTTTAAGAGGATGGGTGTAGCTGCGGGTTTCCCAGATGTGCAGGTACCGATCCCTAGTGGGCCTTACCATGGGTTCTTTATCGAGATGAAGCGCAGCAAGGGCGGAAGACTGACTCCCGATCAGATAGATTGGCTTTCTTATTTGCGCGAGCATGATTACTATGCAGAGGTTGCCGAAGGATTTGAGCACGCTAAAGAGCATTTTTTGCACTATATTTCTTTTACGAAGAAAGCGGCATAGGGACTTGCGATGATATTTTTGATCATTTTCGTCTTCTCTTTTATTGCGGGTATTGGATTTTACACGTATATTTACCCTATCCTTGAGTTCCTATGTAGCAAAAATAGTGTCCTTTAGTTGGTCGAATCCTCGCGTTTCCCTAAAATTGACATATGACCGACCCCCTCCATGACCCGAGGGGATTTTTTTAACATGGAAGATTATTAAATGGAAATTTCAAGATGTTGTAAGCAAACCATTCACGTCTATTCTGCCGATGAAGGAACCGCCTTTTACGTTTGTAATGAATGTGGTAAACCTTGTGATACGATCATGAGCAGGAACTCATTCAAGGATGAAGACGATGTCGACTTTCGAGATGGCGGTTAAATATGTTTTGGATAACGAAGGGGGCTTTTCAGACAACCCTAAAGACCGAGGCGGTGCCACCAACAGGGGTGTTTCTCTACGTTTTTTAAAAAGTCTTCCAACAGAAAAACTCAGACTTTATGGGATCTTTTCCGAACCCAATGAGATGACCATCATGGATCTAACCGACGACCAAACCCGCAAAATCTTTCATGGTGAGTTCTGGCAGCATGCCCCTTTCGAGATGATAAATGATCAAGGTGTTTGTAATTATGTTTTTTCTATGGCGATTCATATGGGCATTGCACCGGCGATTAAATGCGTTCAGCGAGCAATATGGGCGATTTCAAAAGATCGATCTATTCTTAAAGATGATGGTATTTTGGGGAGCAATACCCTTCATTATATTAATTATTTGGATGGCCATATAGAATCTACTTTAAGATCAGAATGTGCCGGGGACTATCGAACGATTGTTGCGAGATATCCTGAGCAGAATGAATTTATTGATGGATGGCTTAATAGGGCTTATGAGCAATAACTAAAGTACACTTACATTAAATGTGGGTTTTAAGTAAACTATACTTTAGTTAAACGCCACGGATGGGCAACTATCCGAGGTGTTATGATCAAGTTTGAAAACCCTACCAATGGGCGTTTTTATTATCTCAGCGTGCAGAAGGATATGTTCAATGAGCTATGTTTGGTGGTTACTCGCGGGGGTAGGAATTGTAGCCTCGTTCGCACTATTTTGTTGGACGATAGAAAATCTATGGATTGTGAGATTGAGAAAATAACTAAAAAGAGAATCAAAAGAGGCTATATTTTAGTACAATAATAGTTCATACTTATCAAAATTTTGCAAAGGATTGCAAGCTAATGTCTGAAAAGGAAATTTCCAACCCTGTTGGTCGTCCCCCTAAATTCTGCCCCGAACTCTGCGATGCTATTTTAAAAAGCGCCTCCGATTGTCTCCCTTTAACACTTTGCGCCGAAGAAAACGGTATTCATTACGATACTTTGCGTGAATGGGTGAATGAAGGATTGCAAGATATCCTTGATAATAAACTGACAGAAAAAGCAAGATTTTCCGTGGCATTTAAAAAGACTGCCGCAGATTCTATGCGTATTTTGCTTGAAAGAGTGCGCGGTGCTGATCAGGGATGGCAAGGCTCTGCATGGATTTTAGAGCGCCGATGGTGGAAACATTGGAGCAATAAAGCAGCCGATCTTGATTTCAATGAACGTTTATCAAAGCTTGAATCTGAACAAAGAAAAGGAAATTCTAATGGCGAAGCTAACGAAATCGATTCCAAAGACGCCAGCACCAACAGCAAAAAAGAGTAAGTTATCGAAGCCCAAAGTAGATAACAGAGTGCAAAAAGTTATAGCGAATAGAACACTTTCAGGAATGCGAAAGTAACGATAAGGAAAGATCATCATGGATAAGATGAAAGACAAAACCCCATATTTTGAGTTACCAAATAGCCTAACACCTGACAATTCCCCCATTGGATACCCTGATTTATCGGGCATGAATCCAGCAAGTTATCCCAAATTAAACCCACCCAAACGCGAGATTAAATATCATTCTGGCACTATGTCTCATTCAATCAATCCAGAGCGCCCAAGCAAAGCAAAGATGGCAAGTGCGGCTGAATTGAAAGCAATGAAATTAGTAAAATGATATGCAATGTAAGCATTGCGATTACCCCGATACGTCGGTGGTATATACAAAACACAATGATTTTAAGAATCTAATTGAGCGTAGACGCGAGTGCTTGCGCTGTGGTGCGCGATTTACAACGCATGAGAAGTTGCGTGATGATCCAGCGATTAAGGATAAAGCATCATGATGATGCAATCACGTGAGCAGAGATTTCAAGCACTTCAAAGTGGGCTTAATGCAAGGTCATATCAGCACTTAAAGATTGATAATGAGAGAACAGAAATCTATGCAAGCGATAAGAATAAGATTTATATACCCACTGCTACTGGTTTACTTGCTCATTATGACGATAACTTTGTGCGTCTCATTATGGGGCCTTATGGAAGTGGGAAGACTACATGGTGTCTTAATGAAATCGTCCGACGAAGCTGTAGTATGCCTATATGGCACAATGGAAGACGAAGGTCACGATGGGGAATCATCAGAAATACAAGTGGAGAGCTCTACTCTACGACCCTACAATCTTGGCTAGCTTGGTTTGGAGAATTGGGCGATATCTACAAACGTCAAAAGCCATTACTCACCTATGAGCATTCCTTTAATGATGGTAAAGGGATAGTTGAGATTGAGCTAATCTTCTTAGCATTAGATCGTGAGCAAGATCTTAAAAAACTTAAATCGTTTGAGCTCACTGGCGGTTATATCAATGAATTATCCGAAGTTCCGCAAGGCGCATTATCACATTTAAAGACTCGTGTAGGACGATATCCCAGTAAAGCGGATTGTCCCGAACATTACAAACCTGTCATTATTGCAGATACCAATCCGCCTGATTACGATCATTGGATCTACAAACAGTTCGAAGAAGAACAAATCCCGGGCTATAAAGTATTCCATCAGCCACCTGGTTTGATTAAGGATAAGGATGGTAAATGGCTCACTAATCCTGATGCTGACAATATCGGCAACCTTCAAGATAAAGATTATTACTTAACAAATGCGACTGGCCAGACTGAACAATTCATCAAAGTATTCTGTCTCGGTGAATATGGATCAGTTGGTTTTGGTAAGCTAGTTTATCCAGAATACAACGATGACATTCATTCAACAGATGAGATTAAAGCTATACAAGGCGATCCAATTCATCTTGGCTGGGATTTTGGATTGACACCCGCTTGTGTTGTTGTGCAATTCTCCCCGCGTGGACAGTTGCGCATTTTAAAAGAATATACTTCCGAAGACATGGGTATTAAGACTTTTGCGGAATCAGTAGTATTACCTGGTCTATCTAGGGATTTCCCTTATTGTAAAATAGGTATATCACGCGCTGATCCTTCTGGTATAAAATCAGATGAGATCATGGAAGAGTTAAGCTGTATAGGTACGCTTAATAACTTAGGGATAGTGACGCATGGTGGAAGAACCAACGATCTTGATCCACGTATTGGCTCTAGTCGGTATTTTCTTAACCGTATGGTGGATGGTCAACCTGGACTTATACTATCCAGGAAGGGAGCGCCAACCCTTAGACGCGGCTTTACAAAGGATTACTGCTATAAAAGAATTTCTGTGGCAGGTGAAGAACGTTATCGCGAAATACCTCACAAGAATGCTTCATCACACCCTCATGATGCCCTACAATATATTGCGATGGAATTTGCGGCGGATAAGATCTCAGAGGACAAAACATCGCAGAAGCCTGTTGTAGATATGTTTAACCCTGTATTTCGCTGGTCAGATAATAGGATGTAATATATCATGTGAATTTTAGGTGATATATTATGAAAGAAAAGATTATGTTTTATTCCAAGATAGATTTGCCCGATAATAACGGTTGCTTAAATTGGAATGGCGCAAAAGATAGAAAAGGTTATGGGTTATGTTCTTTAAAAGGCTATAAAAATAGGCGAGCTTCTCGTTTGGCTTATGAGTTTGAGATAGGGAGAATTCCAAATGGATTGATGGTTTGTCATAAGTGTGACAATCCGGCTTGCGTTAATCCAGAGCATTTGTTTTTAGGCACTGCAAAAGATAATACAAATGATATGGTTAAAAAAGGAAGGGGGAATTTTAAGAAAGGTATTAGGTTTGAACATGCCCCTTTTAGGCCAAACTCAAAACTAAATGAAATTCAAGTAAGAGATATAAGGAAAAGAATAAAAGATGGCGAAACCATGGTAAGTCTATCTAAAGTATATGGTGTTAGTGATAGAACTATTAATAATATAAATAGCGGTAAACTTTGGCCTGATATTGACACCGAAGAAGATCGAATAGAAAGATTAAGTGTAGTAAAATTAACAAGAAGTAAATGTGCCAGTAAAAATCACACCAAATTATCAGTAAGAGAAATAAAGGCAATAAAAAAGAGACTTAAGGGATCTGACTCACAAAGGAACATAGCAAAAGATTATAATGTAAGTCAAAATACTGTTTTTGATATAAAACATGGAAGAAGATGGAAAGATATTTAACTTAAAAGGAATTTAGTTATGTCTATCAAGAATTGGAACATAGTTTTCCCAGGCCAAAATGATCAAGTAGTCCCACGCATTGGTCATCTATATGCGCCTAATAACACACTAGCTCAGATTGCTACCGCTGGTTATCTTAACCCTTACATGAAGTCACAAGGTTTTAGCGTTCTCGCTACTGACTTTATTGCAGCTGTGGGTTCAGATGGTCACCAATGGTATAAGCCAGTGATTGCTGCTGATAACGTGGTGACATTGACGGTATTACCATAATGGATAAAGACGATCTTGATAATCAAACAAAATTTCTTTGCGAAAGCTTAAGAGATTTACTTGCTAAATCTCTGGATAAATCTCTTTTAGATTACTATCAAGATTATCTAGTAGATGGGATTGTTGATATAAGACTTAAAGGAATAAATTGTGGAAAATAAATACTTTGGTGACAATCGCATAAAGCAATTAACTCCAGGCATTCAGACAGCTAAAGAGAAGGCGGAAAGGTTAAAAGCCAATTCGCCTGAATCACAGTTGAAGAATGAAGAATTATTTTATAGGGCTTTAGCTAAATGAGCGCATGCTATTATTTTCATAAAATTAAATGTCCATATTGTGGGTGGAAAATTGGACATAATTATCCTAAGGCTGGATTATGAGCGTTTGCTACATGAAAGAGTGTATCTGTATATGTCATCAGACTTTATACGGTCATCCTGAATATTGCGCTAAGTGTGAGTGCAATTGGGATAAGATGTACGAGAATATTGATAAGACATGCAATGCTTATGGCCGATCGTTAGTTTTTAATGATCACGCTCAACGCATCGAGCACTTAGAAGAAAGTCTAAAATATTATATTAACAAGCAAGCAGATGAGAAGCCGCACAAGTGTCCGGTATGTGAGGGATGTGGTAACAGAAAGCCTTATGTAGTTGATAGTACGCTTTTTATTGATCAACCATGTATTAGCTGTCAAGGCACAGGAATAGTTTGGCGATAAGAGCATGACCGCACATGCTTGCTTACCTTAACCAGGTTGCGGGGGCGAAAGAGCAAGCAAGATTTAAGAAAGTGTCATATCAACAATTAACACGAATGTATATATGACAATG
>Ga0193744_1000345_pt1 | contig 10372 bp, 5 predicted proteins | sample L1a1metaG_FD_143056 | JGI IMG/M metagenome (GOLD analysis project Ga0193744, IMG submission 143056) | Soil microbial communities from a riparian zone of the East river system, Colorado, United States - L1a1 | ecosystem: Environmental > Terrestrial > Soil > Riparian zone | place: USA: East River... | reverse complement strand
ATTGTGGCTATATTATAACCAGAGTATGGTCAACAACTGACAAATGCGGAAATTCGGCGACTGCCGTACAAAAAATTACTGTGGGTGGTACACCAATTGAAATTTCAGTCACTAAAGTAATAAGTCCTAAATGTTATGGGGACCAGTTTGGTTCAGCTACCATTGCTATTGTGAGTGGTACAGCACCTTATCATATTCTATGGGATAATGGAGATACTACTTTAACTGCAACTAATCTTACTACAGGTTCTCATGGAGTAACTGTAACGGATGGTAGCGGTTGTAATGGAACTAAATTTATCACCATAGTAGAACCGACAGACTTGTTAGTACAAATCAATGTAGTAACTGAACCTAGTTGTAATAATAAAAATGGGCAACTTGAAGTAGTAGTAAGTGGTGGAACAGCTCCTTATTCATACAAATGGACAGGTGGCTCAATTACTAACTCAACTAATATTCCTGACTTCGGAACATATGCTGTAACAGTAACAGATGCACATGGATGTTCTAAAGTGGCTATTGTTGAGTTTAGTCCTGCTTGCTTTGACTTAGCTTTAATTAAACAAGCCACCAGTAGTACAGCAGTACCTGGTCAACAGTTTACATTCAATATTACTGTATTTAACCAGGGATCTATTGATGCATACAATATCAAGCTAGTCGACTATCTACCTGTTGGTATGACATTAAATGATAGTGACTGGTCATTAGGAGCTGGTGGTAAAGTATTCCTGAACAATCCTATAGCATTCTTAGCTACCGGCAACCAGGTTTCTGTGCCAATAACTGTAACGATTGATTTAACCGCAACAGGTAAACTTACCAATATCGCTGAAATCTTCGAAGCAGATAGTGATAGTATACCGACCAATACACCACCTACTGATGTAGATTCAACTCCGGATGATAATCCAGAGAATGACATCTATGGCGGTAACGATATTACAAATAACCAGAATGGTGATGAAGATGATCATGATAAAGAAGTGATCACTATAGTACCAACACCGGTATTTGACCTTGCATTAATTAAGACAACTACTGCAACTTCAGTAACTGCTGGAAATAACATTACTTTCACTATCAAAGTAATTAACCAGGGTAATGTAGACGCATACAATATTAATGTAGTTGATTACTTACCTGCGGGCACAACCCTTGCTGATAATAACTGGACCACAGTAGGTACTCAAGCTAACATCAAAACACCGATTGCTTTCTTACCGGCTGGTTCAAGTGCTACAGTTAGTATTACACTGAAAGTAGATAAATTATTTAGCGGAACTTCACTGAAAAACATTGCTGAGATCAGCAGTGCAGATAATGATACTAATCCTGGTAATACACCACCGACTGATGTTGACTCAACACCTGACAAAAATCCTAATAATGATGTTGTGGGAGGTGATGATGTAACAGACAATTCAAATGGTGATGAAGATGATCACGACTATGCTATTGTTCCTGTTGTTCCTGCACCGGTATTTGATCTTGCCTTAATTAAAACTACAAATGCAACAGTAGTGAAACCTGGTGACCAGGTAACATTTACGATCACTGTGTTCAATCAAGGAAATGTGAAAGCATATGATATTCAGGTAATTGATTATTTACCAACAGGAATGAACTTATCTGACAACAATTGGGTATCAGCAGGTGGTAATAATGTCCAGCTTAAAAATACGATAGCTTCACTTGATCCGGGTGCATCAACTACGGTAATACTTGTTACTACAATAGATCTTGGATTTACGGGAACATCCTTAACAAATATAGCTGAGATCAGGAAGGCAGATGATGATCAAAATCCATCAAATACTCCTCCTACTGATGTAGACTCTACACCGGATGATAATCCTAACAATGATGTATATGGTGGCAATGATATCACTGACAATACAAATGGAGACGAAGACGATCATGATAAGGAAGTATTAACACTTACCCCATGTGCCATGACTTTAAGTTATACTGTCGTGCAGCCATATTGTAATGGTTCAGGATCAATCGATCTTTCCATACTAAATAGCTCTGGTAATGTTCAGATTGACTGGTCAGATGTTCCGGGAACAAATAATCCTGAAGACAGAACAGGTCTGGCAGCAGGAACTTATTCTGTGACAGTAACTGATCTTACTACCAACTGCTCTTCAACAGCAACCATTGTATTAACAGCCGGTGTTGATAATGAACCACCAGTATTTACTGTACCAGCTAATATTACAGTATCATGCGATTCAGTGCCAGCTAAGCCTAAAGATGATGATCTTAATGCAACTGACAACTGTGGAATTGAATCTATTGAATACACACTTAAAACTATACCTGGAAAATGTCTGAACTCTTATACATTGATCAGAACATGGGTGGTAACTGACATAAGTGGTAATAAAACAACCCATACACAGACCATTACAGTCTTAGATCAGACAGCACCTGTCATTACGTATGTTAACCCACTTCTTGTAGGATTAAAGAGTGGAGATACCTTAACAGTAGAATGCAGTAATGCTCCTGTATTTGGACCTTCAGATGTAAATGTGAAAGACAATTGTGATCCTGATCCATTTGTAAAATTTGTAGATATACTTATAAAAGCAGGTGATTGTAAGAAAGACGGATACATAATGTTTGCTACTTGTGCTTGGGAAGCTGAAGACATATGTGGAAACAAATCTCAGATGCTAATCTATGTAAAAGTAGTAGATACAACTCCTCCTGTCATTAAAAATGTACCTGCAGATGTAACAATTGATCTTGCAAATGGTGGTGTGATACCAGCTGTTCCTTCTAATGTAGTTGCAAAAGACAATTGTGATCCTAATCCGGTATTGAGCTTTGTAGCTGATACTACTAAGTTGGGATGTGATTTTGTAATCGAATACAAATGGACCGCTGTTGACCAGTGTAACAACACTACCATACAGACACAAAAACTTACTGTAATATCAGGATTTGATGTGACTTATATTGTTACTAACAAAACTTGCGATTCATTAGGTAAAATTACCCTTACTGTAACAGGTGGTGTTGCTCCTTATAACTTTGACTGGGCCGATGTAAACGGAACTAACAATGATAAAAACAGAAGCAATCTTGCTGCAGGTAGCTACACAGTTACAGTAACGGATGCTAAGGGCTGTACAAAAGTGCTTACTGCCAAAGTTGAGGATGATTGCAAATGTATACTTCCGGTGATCAGTGCCATCAATATTACCCCTGCTGATTGTAGCAATAAGAATGGTAAAATTGAAATCTTACTGAATGGTGACCTGTCTAATTATGTATTTACCTGGACTCCAAATGTAGGAAACACCAATATCGTTACCAAGCTGCAGGAAGGAAGCTACGCAGTTATCATTTCATACAAAAATGCTCCAGACTGTTTCAAGAAATTGACCATAAATGTGAAAGGAAGTACTACACTTAACGCAGTAGTAGTTTCTAAGAGCAATGCATCTTGTAAAGGAAATGACGGATCAGCTGAGATTACTTCAGGTACCGGTAACACTTATAAGTGGAGTGATGGTAAATCAGGTAATCCTAGAACAGACCTAGCAGCCGGTAACTATACAGTAACCGTAACCAATATAGACGGATGTAGTAAAGTGCTTTCAGTGGAAATTGGGCAAAATGTGTTAACAGTAACGGCTAAGATTACCAACGATACTTGCACAATAAAAGGATCCATCAGTATAACTGTCAATAGTACGAATGCAGTAAGTTATGACTGGGCTGATCTTGCAGGAACAAATGATCCAAAAGACAGAACAGGGCTTACAGCCGGATTCTACTCAGTGACGATCACAGATGGCAAAGGATGTACAGCAGTATTGAATAACTTACAAGTGAAAGATGTATGTAAAGCTTGTGGTGCTACATTAGCTAAGGATACTGTTTCAACATTTGAATGTGACCAACTGGTTAAATACTGTATCAATGTACCGTTTACACAACTTGGAGACTACAAAGTATTTGATAATGGTACGCTATACAGTGCAGGATTTGAGACTTGCAGCAATGGCTTAAGTACATCAATTAAAGTAGATACAGGCTACCATAAATTGACCATCGTAAATATTTTGACAAACTGTACTGATACCTTACCACTTTGGGTGCTATGCAAAACTTGTCCGATCGTATACACTGGGCCTACAGTATTCAAAAATGCTGATTGTACTAAGAAAGCCCTGATGTGTCTTGATATCAAATTGAGTGATAAAAACCAATATACATTCACGGATAATAACTTTGTGATAAATGCAGTGGGAGGTTGTAAGAATGATACATTACTATCTTTCAACTACAATTCACTGATATCCACTACACCTACTGGTCCTTACACATTAAAGGAATGGGTCATCAATGGAAATGCACACAATACCATATTCAATACTATTGAAGATCTGGTAGCATACATGAACAGTATTGACAACAATAGCTGGACATTGAACAAAGCGAGCTTCATGATATCAGGAGGCAACTCCGGAAATACTTATGGAAAAATGAATATCTATAAGAATAACATCAAAGTGGCAACCCTTGAAGTCAACATGCAGGTTATACCAAGTAATATTGCACTACAATTGGCTACCGGAGTACATTTTATCACCATCCATAATGAAGATACCGGATGTGAGGAAAACATCAAGATCTCAGTACAATGTGATTCAGCTTCTATCATCCTGATAGCTAATGATGACCAGTACAATACTAAGATCAATGTACCAATCATGATGAATGTTATGACTAATGATATCATACCGATTGGATTAGAATCATTCCAGATCATTCAGTATCCTGCTCATGGTACCTTGTATGTATACCCTAATCATATGGTAGAGTATATTCCTGACGGTGATATGTGTGATAGTACTGACACTTACAAATACCTGATTTCAAACGGATATACATTTGACTCAGCTACAGTTACCATTAAGATTGTATGCGATGGATTAGTTATCTACAATGGAATTACACCAAATAACGATGGACTTAACGACAAGCTTCAGATAGACGGCATTGAAAAATACCCTAACAACGATATACAAATCTTCAATCGTTGGGGTAGCAAAGTCTTCAATAAGAAAGCATACAGCAACAACGATCAATGGGATGGAACCTGGAACGGAAAATTATTGACTGACGGCACCTACTTCTATATTCTGAACGACGGTGAGGGAAGACAATACTCGGGTTACATCCAGATACAGAGATAAATAATCATGGTACTTTAATCAAGCCGGCAGATTAGTCTGCCGGTTTTTTAATTTAAAATTATTAGCTGAAAACTTGTAAAGTATAAAATAGGGTGTAATTTTGCATCGCTTTTGTAAAATAGCCTTGATCTCGTAGCTCAGCTGGTAGAGCATTTGACTTTTAATCAAAGGGTCTCGGGTTCGAATCCCGACGAGATCACACTTATAAATTCTCCCTTGTAGGCTATGCGTTACAAGGGATTTTTTTGTTAGTAAAATGTAAAATGTATTCTATTCTGAGTTTCAGAATATGGGGGGTATCGCATACGCCCTTTGTACCATGTTCATTTTACTGTACTAATGGTCACAAAGAAAATATTGTAGCGGCGTATGGCATACATCCTAGTGCCTGAACCTTTTACTGTACTAATTTGCATGCGGAGGCGCAGAAGTTGCAGAGATTGTTAGAATTGAGTATAAATTGTAGGTGTGTATCGCATATGTTCTAAATTTCCAACCTTTAGCTGTTCTAATTGCACCCACAAGAGCAAAGGTCACAATGATTGTTGGAATGATAGCAAATTAGTAACCCTAGCCTTCAGTCCTGCGAAAATACTTAGGCCTTAAAGGGCTCTAGCCCGATTCCATCCACAACAATTTTATTCTTCCAAAACCTGTCGGGCTAAAGCCCAATAAATATGACATGCTTGATACCGGGCCTAAATATCTCACCTTTCACTTCTCACTTTCCCCATGCACATTATGCACTTCGTAAAGGAGATCCACCCTGGTATTGTTCATAAGCTTCCCGACCAATGAACAATGACCAGCTAATAATGATTTTTCAGCTTTTCAAATAAGACCCTGGCCATATACCAGAGAATTCAATTCTACTGGTTTGGCAAGCATATTAACCGTTGTTAATGATCTTATTTGTACTGAATCAGTGCTAAGCTTTCTTAGACAATAAAACAGAACATCAAACTAGTAGATCAGTAGATCGCATCATCCAAATTCGATAACTAGATTTACCTGAACCCGATTCAGAATTTAATCAACATTTAGATTATTCCCATTTCGAATTATACTGCAAAGATAAGGTCAAAAAAGGCCTCTAACGCATGGGTAACTTCTAGCGATATGAAACTATATATTTTAAAGCAACTCGCTTTATAATCCTGTATATTTATATACATTAGGAAAGAGCTTATTTAATGAGTTTTGCTACCTCAGTTCCAAAATGTGCTGAACCAAAGGCATCTAAATAGCACTTACTTATAATAACAGATTGAAATCCGTTTGTATAAAATGCTTCGAGCCAAAAGCTCTAAATAAAAAGTATGCATAACAATCCCAATCTGTAATAATTAATATTTAGAGTCAGAAACCAAAGCCACTCTAATTATTCTTACAGAGTTCAAATTAAGAACTGTTATTTTTAAGCCTCCTTATTTTTTTGGAGTAAAGATTATGTCTTTAGCTTTTAGGATATAACATTTCCCTTACTTCAACATAAGGTGTATTAGTTAAAATACAAAAATGCCCAATGGTCAATTTTTCTTTTTTTCCAAGACCACCTTTAGCCAAAAGCTCTTGTCTATATTTAACACAGGTAACATAACTTCTGTCAGTGAGCACCATGAGATCCTTTACTGTTATAATAATTGACTTGTTATTCATTGTTTTAGATAATTTTGTTTGGGTCAAATTTTATCCATATCCTATTTTTTTCTTAATAATATTATTAATGGTTTTATATTAAAAGGTTTATTGTAAAAATAAACGAATTAGTATTGTGTATATTTTATCAATTGGTATAATTCAGATCCGTGATATGATTTATTTCAACTTTAAAGTCTAACTCTGCAACACAGTAAATAAGCTTTCCCCATCACTCTTAACTTTTCACCCTTCACTCTTCACTCTTCACTCTTTACTCTTCTGTTCATATTTGACCCACCTGCAATAATTTAGTAGAACCCGCACAAGAATTAGTAGAACCCGCAGTGGGGAAAACATATTGGATACAAATAAGTCTTGAAAACTGTTTTTATAAATTTGTATGTGACTGATAAGTAAATAATTATGTTCAAATTATTTGCATAAGCTACTATAAATTTATTAAAGCTTGAATTATATGCTCGAGTTAGTTTTTGGATTGATTTCGGCGCTTTTTGCTTGAAATTTTAATCTTTCTTCGGATTTACACACTCATTTCTTTAGTAAAATGTGCACTTAGGCTGATTTTAGGCCAAAATTATGAGAGTTTCGTAGTTTTATTTCGTAGAATTACTAATAATTTTCGTAAAACTACTAAATTTTAAAATCATATCAATTGATAATCAAATAGTTATCGTTCCTGAAATGTTATATATAATTTTCAACTTATATTAACAGGAGTCAAATACTGTAATTTTATAGTTGATATTATAATCCTTAAATTAAATAAAACAATTTATTATGCCTACACCTATTACTGCAAATACCGGAACATTTATTAGTGTATCTGAAGCAAGAACAATGTCAACAAGCTGGATTAATGCCCAACTTTCAACTCCTAGCACAGCTAATCCAAAAGCGTTTGGATTTGGAAAGGATAAAATACAGGATATATTGGACCAGTCTGGTTGTGTTGGAATCAGAATTTACAATGGTATAGATGAAAATGGAAATAAAAATGTAATTGTAATTGCAACTGATTCAAACGGAGATGATATGACCTCCGGTTTGGTTTTAGACTTATCCGCTCCTTGTCCTAACATGTGTGCACCAAATAATGCCTTAAATTAATGCCCAAATTGATTATCATAATTACTAATTTATTTTTAATCCTTTTGGGTATTATTAGCGTAGTAATTCCTGCGAAAAATTTAAATATCAAATTAGTAAGAATGTATTGTGTCTTTAATGCATTGGTAGGGATAATTACTACAATTCTATTCATATTTAAAATACCAAATCTCATATTTCTATTTTTAATTATTTGGGTTGAAGTAATTATCCTTTATTTCTTTTTTAAAGATATTTTAAACTTAAAAAAGAAACATGATTTATGGGTTTTGTTGATTGTATTTCTAGTCTTCGGATCTGTTTTTTATACTTATGAATCCTTTAAAATTCTACCTTCATACAGTAGGTTTATAGAGTGTATATTTATCTTCTTATTGTCATTAATTTATTATCATAATGAATTGGAAAACCCCAAATCCGGATTTATACATAAGAATCCGGTTTTTTGGTTTGTAACAGGATTCTTTTTATATTATGGAGGAACTATGTTTTTACTATTATTTGCTAAATACTTTACGGGAGATAAGATTAGGTTTGCAGAAATATGGACTGTTTATAATCTATTAAATATATTAGAATATATAGTTTTAATTTATGGATTTATATGCTACCGTCGAACATTGAAAGCTTAGTATTTATTGGAACTTTTTTATTGCTATTTGCAATGAGTGGTATTATAATATTCATTGTATTCCATCAGAAGAAGATATATAAAATAGAGACTGAAAAGAAATTATTGGAGAAAATAAACCAACTTAAGATAGCAGAAGCGGTTATTAAAAGCCAGGAGGATGAACGTAATAGTCTTGCAGATGAACTGCATGATGAGATAGTTCCTAATCTTGCCGGGGCTGTTTTCTTTTTAAAAGCTGATACCGGAACAGATTTATTAAAGGAACGTGAAAATAAAATGTACGCCATTGAAATAATTGATCAGGGTATGAAGAATATAAGACAATTGTCTCATTTACTGCATCCGGGTGGGGTAGATATTTTTGGTTTTTTTAAGGCACTTAACAATTTTGTGAATAGATTAAATTTGACTGAACAGATTGATATTGAAATAAATATTAGAGAGAAGCTCATTCCTTTAAATGAATTTTACCAACTGGCACTTTACAGGGTAGTTCAGGAATTGATCGTAAATGCTATTAAACATTCAGAAGCTAAAACATTTAAAATAGATTATTATATTGAAAATAAATTAATATTAATAAATTTGATGCATGATGGTTCCAGATTTAATACTGAAGATTATTTAATAGGTCTTGATGATTCAAATGGAATAGGCTTGATGAATATTCAAAACAGAATTCAATTGTTAAATGGTAAAATCAATTTTGATTATCAAGATGAATATAAGCAATATGGTATACTAATATCTATACCTATGGTGCAAAATAATAGTTTAACAAACCTTACCTAAAAGCCATGAATTATAAAATAGCAATTGTGGATGATCATCCTGTTGTAAGAAAAGGAATCAAAGCTTCTTTGCATATTTATAAGGACGTATCTATCATATTTGAAGCAAGCAATGGCTTTGAATTATTGGAATTATTAAAAATACATAAGGTAGATGTAATACTATTAGATGTGAAGATGCCCAAAAAATCCGGATATGAAGCCCTTAAAGAGATCAGAGTTTCAGATAAACTTATTAAAATTCTTATGTTTTCGGTTCATGAAGATGCAGAATATGTGAGTAGTATGGTGCAGGCTGAAGCAAATGGCTACTTATTAAAAAATGCTGATCCTGAAGTTATTTATGATGCAATCACAAAAGTAATGAGTACCGGATTTTACATTAATGAAACCATCAATCCTTATATCTTAAAGAATATGCTGGATCAAAATTCTCAGGGACAAGAACAGAAAGCGAATTCCATGAATTTTTCAGAAAGGGAGTTGCGTGTTTTGACTTTATTAAGTGAGGATAAATCAACCCAGGAAATTGCAGATGATATTCATGTAGGAATAAGATCTGTAGAAAAAATAATAAATGAAATGCAGAAACGATTGGATATTCACAGTAGACTTGGCCTGGTATTATATGCTATCAAGAACGGGCTGGTGAAGATTAAGCCTGAAGGAATGTAAAGGAAATTTACGATTTACGATTTACGATTTACGATTTACGATGTACCTTTAGGGACGATATCGAGGTTCATATCTATGATCAAAATTGTAGGGGCGAACCCATGTGTTCGCCCTTGTGAGGAGAATCAAGGAAATGTACGATTTAGGACATACGATATACGATTTACTTTTAGGGTGGCTGTCGAGGTTTTATATCTATGATCAAAAATGTAGGGGCGAACCCATGTGTTCGCCCTAAATGAGGAGAATCAAGGAAATTTACGATTTACGATTTACGATTT
>Ga0193744_1000344_pt1 | contig 10381 bp, 8 predicted proteins | sample L1a1metaG_FD_143056 | JGI IMG/M metagenome (GOLD analysis project Ga0193744, IMG submission 143056) | Soil microbial communities from a riparian zone of the East river system, Colorado, United States - L1a1 | ecosystem: Environmental > Terrestrial > Soil > Riparian zone | place: USA: East River... | reverse complement strand
GGGACGACGCATACGACTCGCCGAGCATGGCAACGGTGCCAGCCGATTTCGAGAAGGAGCTGGAACTGCATCCGAAGGCAAAAGCGTTCTTCAAGACGCTGAGCAAAGCGAACAGCTACGCGATCACGTGGCGCCTGCAGACAGCGAAGAAAGCAGAGACGCGGGCGAAGCGCATGCGACTTTTCATTACGATGCTAGAGAAAGGCGAAACTCTGCATTAGATAGCGTCATGCCCGACGGTCAGCGTGTCGTGATTCGAATCAAGAAGGGAACCGACGGGCGAACCGCCCTCAGCTGCACGCGCGCGGATGGAACGACGACGTGGCAGCGGCAGGAGGGTGGGCAAGCGGCTTTTTTCCCTAAGCACGACCTCACGCACTACGCGGTCGAGACTGAGCTGGGACAGCGCCAGGGTTTCTACGGACTCGTCTCCATTGGCTGGGATTTCTCGGACTTTGGAAGTCCGTGGCCGAGGGGGAAGCTCCCGCCCGAGGCAAACATCTCGGAAATGATTGTGGGATTCTTCGACCTGGAGCGGGCCAGCGGAGAGCGTGAAACTGCCGGCGAGCTTAACCAGAAGCTGGCTGAGTACTGCGCTAATCATGGTCTGCCGGCGCAGCGCGAGTTCACGCAAGACGATCTCGCCAGAGTGAGAGCTGTGCGCTCCGAGCTATTCGCCCGTTGGGATGCGGTCGAGCCCGGGCAGGCCTTGGAGGTCGTGTTCGACACAATAACCGGTTCTGCCCGACGTAGCTGGTAGCCGGGTTCTGCCCGCGCTCTCCTAAGGAAGGACTCTGTTGTCTCTTCTCTCCAACACTCCCCGTCCGGGTGTCCTATTTGCTATTTTAGGGGGTGAGGCGCGGGTCGCCTCACAAATCTCCTCGCGCCGAAATCCGGAGAAGTCATGGGAACCGCGACACTTACGGCACCTGAGCAGGTTACGGACACCTTTCCGATCAACGGAACGGATTTCATAGAGTTTTACGTCGGTAACGCGAAACAGGCCGCACATTTTTACCGCCAGGTCTTTGGGTACAAAATCCTTGCGTACCGGGGTCCCGAGACGGGAACGCGCGACCGCGCGAGCTACATACTGGAGCAGGACAAGGTGCGGCTCGTTCTCACGACCGCTCTCCGTCCCGACAGCGAGATCGCCGCACACGTGCACAAACACGGCGACGGCGTGAAGGACATCGCGCTCTGGGTGGACGACGCGAGAAAAGCATTTCGACTCGCGGTGGAACGCGGGGCCAAACCGGCGTATGAGCCGAAATCGCTCGTGGACGAGCATGGCGAGGTCGTGATCGCGGCCATCCACACCTACGGCGAGACTATCCACAGCCTGGTCGAGCGAAAGAACTACAAAGGCCTGTTCATGCCGGGCTTCGTTCCCTTCGCCGGCAGGGGCGAAACGCAGAGCGTAGGTCTCAAGTACATCGACCACTGCGTCGGAAACGTCGAGCTCGGCGCCATGAACAAGTGGGTGAAGTATTACGCCGACGTCCTCGGCTTCACGCAGCTCATCTCCTTCGACGACAAGGCGATCTCAACCGAATACTCGGCGCTGATGTCGAAGGTCGTCGCCAACGGCAACGGCCGCATCAAGTTTCCGCTCAACGAACCGGCGAAGGGAAAGAAGAAATCGCAGATCGACGAGTATCTCGAGTTCTATGAAGGGCCGGGATGCCAGCACATCGCAATCGCCACGGACAACATCATCGACACCGTGACGAAGCTCAGGAACAACGGAGTGGAATTCCTCCGCGTTCCCGGCACCTACTACGACACGGTCACCGAGCGGGTTGGGAAAATCGACGAGGACCTGGCGCCGATACGCGATCTGGGAATTCTCGTCGATCGTGATGAGGAAGGTTATCTGCTGCAGATCTTCTCGAAGCCGATGGAAGATCGCCCGACGCTCTTCTACGAGATAATTCAGCGAAAGGGTGCGAAGAGCTTTGGCGCCGGAAACTTCAAGGCGCTATTCGAAGCGCTGGAGCGCGAACAGGACCTCCGCGGCAATCTGTAGACATGCCGATCTATCACACGCTCGGAAAGATTCCAAAGAAGCGGCACATTGCCTTCAAGAAACCGGGCGGAGGCATCTACGCCGAGGAGCTGGTCGGACACGAGGGATTTACCGGAACCTCGGCTCTGATGTATCACATCCACCCACCGACGACGGTGAAGTCCGTGCGTCGGGTGCGGGAGATGAAGCTCGAGGCCGATCCGGACCAGACGCTCCACCATCGTCATTTCAAGACTGCGCAGGCGAAAAAAGGCGGCAGCGCGACCCTCGATAGAATTCCGCTCCTGTTCAATCAGGACATCGCGATGCTCTACGTCGAGCCCGACAAGAACGACACGCACTTCTACAGGAATGCGCAGGCCGACGAGCTCATATACGTCGCGAAAGGGAGCGGAACACTGGAGAGCACGTATGGAGTGCTCCCTTTCCGCGAGGGCGACTACCTCGTCGTACACCGCGGCATTTTGCAGCGATTCAACTTCGATCTGACGGCCAAAGACAAGCCCAAACTCGTGATCTTCGAGAGCAGGGGACACGTGCGGTGGCCCAAACGGTATCGCAACGAATTCGGGCAGTTGATTGAAGGCGCACCGTACTCGGAGCGGGACATTCGTCGCCCGACATTCGTCGAGCCAATCGACGAGATGGGGGACTTCCCGATTCTGGTGAAGCAGTACGACGGCATCAACGAGATCATGCTCGATCATCATCCGTTGGACGTTGTGGGCTGGGACGGCTACTTCTATCCGTGGGCGTTCAACATCAACGACTTCGAGCCGATCGTCGGACGAGTGCATCAACCGCCGCCGGTGCACCAGACTTTTCAGGGGGACGGGTTTGTCGTCTGCTCGTTCTGCCCGCGCCCCTATGATTTCCATCCCGAAGCGGTTCCCGCGCCGTACAATCACAGCAACGTGGATTCCGACGAAGTGCTCTACTACGCGTCGAGCGAATTCATGAGCCGCAAGGGAATCGAATTCGGCAGCATCACTCACCACCCAGACGGAATTCCACACGGCCCGCACCCGGGGCGCGCGGAGGCGAGCATCGGCGCCAAGTACACCGACGAGCTGGCGGTGATGATGGATAGCTTCCGTCCGCTCAAGGTGGCAAAGCAGGCGATGGCGATTGAGGACAAGGATTATCACAAGTCGTGGCTGCAGGGGCAGCACGCGCAATTCAATCCTCCCACGAGCTGAGAGACTGAAAGCGAAATGAGCGAGGCGCTGTGGACACCCTCGCCCGAGCGCGTCATCAAGGCGAACATGACCGAGTTCCTCCGGTACGTGGAGGAGCGCGGGGGTCCGCCCGTTCCCGACTATTCGTCGGATTCCTACTGGCAGCTCCACGAGTGGTCGGTGAACAACCCTGAGCGATTCTGGTCGCTCACGTGGAGATTCTGCGGGATCATCGGGCATCGCGGGACCGGCGGCGGAGCGGAGCGCGTCGGCGTCGGACTCGACAACATGGGTCCGCCGGATCTGGAGAAAGGACCGCGCTGGTTCCCCGACGCCAGTCTCAATTTCGCGGAGAATCTCCTCCGATTCACCGACGACGAGCCGGCGCTGTCGTCGTGGAACGAGGAAGGTCATCAGCGCACCATCAGCTATCGCGAGCTGCGCGAAGCGGTGGGAACACTCGCCCTCGCGCTCGACGCCGCCGGTGTGGAACCGGGCGACAGAGTCGCGGGGTGGCTTCCGAATATCCCTGAAGCCGTCATCGCGATGATCGCCACGACTTCGCTCGGCGCGACCTGGTCGTCGTGCTCGCCGGATTTCGGCGCGCAGGGCGTGATGGATCGCTTCGGTCAGATCGAGCCGAAGATTCTGTTCGCGGCTGATGGCTATCTGTACAATGGCAAGGAGATCGATCTTCTCCCGCGCCTGAGACAGATCGCGTTCCGGATTCCGACGCTCGAGCACGTGGTCGTCACTCCGTATAGAAAGCAGATGCCTGACTTGGACGGCGTGAGAAAGGGGACGCTCTGGTCGAGGTTCATCGTCGCGCAGTGGGCGGAAGCGGCCAGCAAGGGCACGCCACCCGAAGGCTACAGAGCGACGCCGGCCGAGGGATATGGGCGGACTCCACCGGGCGGATACAGCAGGGCGGCGCTGGAAGGCAAACTCTCGAGGACGACGCCTCCCCGCGGAACGCGGATCACGCCACCTCACGGCGTCAGGATGACGCCGGCCGGCCCTGCCGCTCCGGTCGAACCGCCAGATCCCAAGACGCTCGCCTTCGAGCGGTTTCCGTTCGATCACCCGGCTTACATCATGTACTCGTCCGGTACGACGGGACTGCCGAAGTGCATGGTGCACAGCGCCGGTGGAACGCTGCTACAGCATCTGAAGGAGCTGATTCTACACACCGACCTCAAGCGCGAAGACTGCATCTTCTACTACACGACGTGCGGTTGGATGATGTGGAACTGGCTCGTCAGCTCACTCGCTGTCGGTGTGAAGGTCGTGCTTTACGACGGCGCACCACTGGCGCCGACGCCGGCACGACTCTGGGACATGGTGGATCAGGAAGGAATCACCGTCTTCGGTACCAGCGCGAAGTACTTGGCGCTGTTGGAGAAATCGGGCGCTGAGCCGCGGAAGAGTCACAAGCTGACGAAGCTGAAAGCGATTCTCTCGACGGGAAGTCCGCTCGCGGACCACAGCTTCGACTACGTCTACAAGAAGATCAAGACGGACGTGCACCTGGCCAGCATCAGCGGTGGAAGCGACATCATCTCCTGCTTTGTCCTGGGCAATCCGATCCTGCCGGTTTATCGCGGAGAGATTCAGACGCCCGGCCTGGGGATGGCCGTCGACGTGTTCGACGATCGAGGACGTCCGGTGAGGCTGATTCCCGGTGAGCTGGTTTGCACGCGCCCGTTCCCGAGCATGCCGGTGGCGTTCTGGGACGACCCCGATCACGAGAAATACAAAGCTGCGTACTTCGACTATTTCCCGGGCGTCTGGCGGCATGGTGACTGGGCGGAGATCACTCGGCACCGCGGATACATCATCTACGGAAGGAGCGATGCCACGCTCAACCCCGGGGGAGTGCGCATCGGGACCGCCGAGATCTACAGGCAGGTCGAGCAGCTCCCGGAGGTTCTGGAAAGCGTGGCAGTCGGCCAGGAGATCAATGGAGAGACGCCCGGAGACGTGCGCATCGTCCTGTTCGTGAAGCTCCGGCCCGGCGTGAATCTCGATGAAGGGCTGCGCGAGCGAATCACGGCGCAGCTCCGCGACAATACGACGCCGCTGCACGTGCCGAAGCTGATCATTCAGGTTGAGGACATCCCGCGCACGATCAGCGGAAAGATCAGCGAGCTGGCGGTGCGCGAGGTGATTCACGGACGTCCGGTGAAGAACACCGAGGCGTTGGCGAATCCCCAGTCTCTCGCGTTGTACGAGAGACTGCCACAACTGCGCGAGTAGCGCTGGGGACTACCGGTTCTGCTGGGGGACTACCTGTTCTGCTGTGCGACTACCGGTTCGCGCTTCGCAGCGGCGGCAAGATCGCCGACCATGTCCTGGAGCTTCGGACCGCGGCCTGGCTCAGGCGCAGCAAGCGTCAGAGCGGTGTGGTAATGCGACACACCGTAGATGGTGCCTGACCTGCGCTCCACCGTGATGCCCCAGTTTTCGTCGTCCGACTGATCTTCAGCGGGTGCGACGTCGCCGCTCTGTGAGAGGGCGTGCGCTTCCACTTCGGAGAGGAATGCCTTCCAGTCCGGGGTTCCTTTCAGCTTCGCTTCGCAGATCGAGCTGATCCAGCGGTCTTCACCGAAGTGCGAATCACGCTTCGAGATCGGGCCGCAGTCATAGCCGCGGCGGACGAAGTTGTCGACGCGAATGTCGGCGGAAGAGGGAGTCGACTCGTAGTACTGATCCCACCACAACATCAGGCGGCCGGTGACGTTGGTGCCGTTCTGGCGGATGATGACGAGGTACTGCGGGTTTCCAAACGTGGAATACCAGATCCGCACTTCGCGCTGACCCTTGGGGAGCAGCGTCTTCGAGAGTGGGATCATACCAGCCGATGCGACAGCGGCATCTTTCGTCTCGAAGATTGCGTCCGAGGCGGGTCCGGTGTCATTGGCTGCGAATACTGCCTGCTGCGCGTGGGAGGAGCTGGACACTGCGAGCAGGAGGGAGGCAGTGAACGTAAGTCGGCTCATGTCCTTAGGACGTTTCTGACGAGCCCAAGGTCACATTTGGAAACCTCAGCTGGGGCCTTTCCGCAACTCGTTGGTGGACAACGAGTTAGGCTGTGGGAAAGGCCACTCCAAAACCGGGCGGGAACCCTCTCAAATCGAGGTTAACCGTCTCCCGAAAACCTGGCAGAAGTAAAGGCCGCCCCCGGGGGCTCTGGCGATACCGATTCCTGTCTCCGAGACGTCGGCGTTCAGCACATTGTTCCGGTGTCCGCTGGAGTTCATCCAGCCCCGCACCACGCTCTCCGCGCTCGGATAACCGTGTGCTACGTTCTCAGCCATCCGACCGAATGGATATCCGACGAACCGCGCGCGATCACCAAGAGTGGGAGTCTGGGACTCCGGAAGCGTGTGCGCCATTTTCTGGAGACGCGCCATGTTCGCCGCCTGGATCTTTGCCATCTCATCCAGCTGCGCGTTGTAGACGAGCGCTGGTAGCCCCTGATGTTGCCGCTCGGCGTTGATGAGATTGAAGATCTCCGCTTCCGCTCCACTATATCTGCTCGCGCGCGCGCCCGCGCTCGTTGAAGGCGGAGGCGAAGGCGCCGGGGCCGGAACGGGAATCGCGCAGCCGGCAACCAGGAAGGCGACGGCTGGCGCAGCGAAAACTGACTGAATGCGCATCTACTTATAAGACGCGCAGTCAGGGCGATTGTTCCCGGTCCCGGGTCAGCGCGATTGCGCCAATGCGTCGAGAACTCGGCGCGGCTCCAGTTTGGCGCGTTTCGCCGTGAAGACGCGGAGCCACCTCGCGCTCTTGTACAGCTCCTCCGAAAGCGACGGGAGATTGATCGTCCCGATCCAGCCTTCGCCGGTAAGGCGCTCGACCTTTCCGCTCCGCCTGAGAACGGGGATGTCGAGGCCGAGCATCTGCGTCTTCACCGGATAGTCCAGCAACAGCTCGCCGGGGCCAAGTCCGAACTCCTTTGCGAGCGCATTCTCCGCCGCCGCGACGCGCTTTCTGTCCGTCGCAATCCACTCGAACTTCTCGGCATCGAGCTCGGCGGCCGGCCATTCCGCCGCCCGCTTGTAAAGCTTCCGCTCCTTGAGCGCGAGCAACATTGGCGTCGGCCCGTCGCTCTCCAGCTTGTGCATCAATCCTTCGTCGGTGTGGCGCGCGAGGGACCGCACGTCAACGACTTCTCCTTTCACCGCGTCCTCGACCAGTCGCTTGTACATCGCTGTCGCACTTCTCACCGCGTGGTGCCAGTACACATTCCGGTACATCTGGTACTTGGCAAATAAAAGCGACTCCAGTGCGGAGAGTGCTTTCTCCTGCACGCCGAGTGCGCCTCGTCCGGTTTCCGGATCGTCCACGAGGACGAGTGAATTGGTCAAACGGTCGACGTCGATCTCGCCGTACGGAACGCCGCACATGAACGCGTCGCGTTTGAGGTACTCGATCTTGTCCAGGTCGAGCGAGCCCGAGATGAGGCCCTGGAGCGGGCTCTCGCTTCGTCCGCGAATCAGGTCGAATACTCTTGTCGGTGCGTCCTTCCCCAGCTGCGACGACAAAATCTCGGCGACGTTTCCTTCGGTGATGAGCGGGCGGGCGACGTCTTCGTGGTGAAGCGCTCCGATCTCCTCGAGCGCGTGCGAGAACGGGTAGTGGCCGACGTCGTGGAGCAACGCCGCCGACCTGACTATCGCCTGATCGACTTCCCTGATGGACGTCGAGTCTTCAGCTTCGCAAAGGAGCGCCAGCGTGCGACGCGAGAGGTGATGCGTGCCGAGCGCGTGCTCGAATCGCGAGTGCGTAGCGCCGGGGTAGACGAGATAGGTCCACCCGAGCTGGCGGACGTATCTGAGGCGCTGAAAGACTTCCGTGTCGACGAGTGTGAGTGTCAGCTCGTCGACGCGGATGTTGTTCCAGACGGGATCGCGCAGAATCTCGAAGCGCACGGCCCGTCGCTCGCGTTGGGTTTGCGTCAGCCCTTCGGGCCGGCGTTCTTCGTCGCTGCGTCCACGTTCCCGAACTTCTCGAAATTCTCGCGGAACATGCCCGCCAGTTTTTTCGCCTGCGCATCGTAGGCGCGGGTATCGGCCCAGGTCTCGCGTGGATTGAGCACCTTTGCCGGAACGCCTTTGATCTCGTTTGGGATTGCGAGACCAAAAATCGGATCCACATGCGTCTTTGCCTGGTCGAGATCACCCGCCAGCGCGGCGTGCGCGATCGCGCGTGTGTACTCGAGATCGATGCGTTTGCCGGTTCCGTAGGCTCCGCCGCTCCAGCCGGTGTTGATCAGCCAGACCTGCGACTCGTGCTTGCGCAGAAGATCTCCCAGCATTCTCGCGTACTTGGTGGCGTGCCAGACCAGAAACGCCGCTCCGAAGCAGGCGCTGAAGGTCGGCTGCGGCTCCTTTACGCCGCGCTCGGTTCCCGCGACTTTCGCGGTGTACCCGGACAGGAAATAGTACATCGCCTGATCCGGAGTCAGCTTCGCGATCGGTGGCAGCACTCCGAATGCGTCCGCCGTCAGGAAGATGACGTTCTTCGGGTGCCCGGCGCGTCCGCCCTCGACGTAGTTCTTGATGTAGTGAAGCGGATACGATGCACGTGTGTTCTCCGTGATCGACTGATCCGCAAACCGAACCTCCTTCGTCGCTGGATCGAGCACGACGTTCTCGAGCACCGTGCCGAACATCTGCGTCGTCCGGTAGATGTCGGGCTCGCTCTCGGGCGAGAGATTGATCACCTTCGCGTAGCAGCCGCCCTCGAAGTTGAAAATCCCGTTCTCCGACCAGCCATGCTCATCGTCGCCGATGAGATCGCGATTCGGATCGGCGGAAAGTGTTGTCTTGCCGGTTCCGGAAAGGCCGAAGAAGAGCGCCGTGTCGCCGGCCTTTCCGACGTTGGCGGAGCAGTGCATCGAGAGCACTCCCTGCTTCGGGAGCAGGTAGTTCATCACCGTGAACATCGCCTTCTTCAGCTCACCCGCGTACCGCGTGCCGCCGATGAGAATCGTGCGCTCGGCGACGTTGAGAACGATGAAAGTGCCGGAACGCGTGCCGTGCCTCGCGGGATCCGCCTGAAGCTCGGGCGCGTGAAGAACAGTGAAGTTCGGATCGAACGTCGGGAGGTCGCTCAGCTCCGGCCGGATGAACATGTTGCGCACGAATGCCATGTGCCACGCGTTGGGCGACACGTAGCGGACGGACAACCGATATGATGGGTCGGCGCCACAATAGAGATCCTCGACGAACAGCTCGCCCGCCTCGTTCAGGTAATGGCGGACGTCGTCGAGCAGCAGATGATACTTCTCGACCGTCATCGGCTGGTTGACCTTCCCCCAGTCAACATCCTTCTCGGAGCTCGGCTCGCTGACGACGAACTTGTCGTTCGGAGAGCGTCCAGTGTGCGGAGTGGTGACCGCGACGAATGGGCCCATATCCGCAAATTCGCCCTCGCTACGACGGGCCGCCGCCTGAAACAGCTCGGGCGCAATCAAATTCCAGTGGACCTGCCCGCGTGGGTCGAGTCCCTGCTTACTGAGGCCAATGCTGCTCTCGCGCGCCATCTGCTGGCGCTGCGGCTTCATCTCGGTTGCCATTACTTGTCCTTCCCGTCGTTGATTCGCTGCTGGGCATCGATCACCGCTACGGCCGCCATGTTCACGATGTCCTGAACATCAGCGCCCTGCTCCAGTACGTGCACGGGAAGATTCATACCCAGCAGGATCGGCCCGATTTTCGTGGCGCCACCCAGATGGTGAAGGAGCTTGTAGGTGATGTTCCCCGCGCTCAGGTTGGGGAAAATCAGCACGTTCGCCCGCTCCTTCAGCATGCTGAAGGGATACGCCTGACGAAGGATGTTCTCGTCCATCGCCGTGTCAGCCTGCATCTCGCCATCGACGACGAGCGCAGGGTCGCGCTTCCTCAGAATTGCGACCGCTCTCGCGACTTTTTCCGCTTCCGGATGACGTACCGATCCGAAGTTGGAGAACGACAGCATCGCGATTCTTGGTGTGATGCCGAAAGTCTGAACGATTCTGCCTGCCGAGTAGGCAATCTGTGCCAGCTGCTCGGCGGTGGGATCGATGTTGACGGTCGTGTCTCCACAGAAGATAACGTGCTTCTCGAAGACGAGCATGTAGAGACCACTCACGATCTCGGCTTTCGGATGCGGGCCGATGACCTGG
>Ga0193744_1000343_pt1 | contig 10397 bp, 8 predicted proteins | sample L1a1metaG_FD_143056 | JGI IMG/M metagenome (GOLD analysis project Ga0193744, IMG submission 143056) | Soil microbial communities from a riparian zone of the East river system, Colorado, United States - L1a1 | ecosystem: Environmental > Terrestrial > Soil > Riparian zone | place: USA: East River... | reverse complement strand
CGTCGGATGAAACTGAACGAACTCCATATCGGCCAGCTTGGCGCCGGCCCGGTGCGCAATCGCAAAGCCGTCTCCCGTCGCGACCTCCGGATTGGTTGTGTAGCGATAGACCTGTCCACAACCGCCGGTCGCCAGAACCGTCGCATCGGCGATGATCTCGACTGGCTTGCCCGCGACCGCTGCCCTTACGCCAAACACAATGCCGTCATCCACGATCAGGTCGAGAATGCGCGCTTTCTCCAATACTTCGATTCGCTCGCTCTCCTTTACCTTCTTGATCAGCGTGCGCGCGACCTCGGCGCCCGTCTGGTCACCGTGCGCGTGGACGATTCGCCGTCTCGAATGCGCCGCTTCACGACCAAGCTTGAAGTTTCCGCCCGGCTCCAGATCGAACTGAGCACCCGCAGTCGCCAGCTCACGAACCCGTGCCGGCCCCTCTTCGACCAGAACCTGGACGGCTTTTGCGTCAGCGAGCGCGGCACCCGCGGCCAGCGTATCCTGGCGGTGCAGCTCCGGTGAATCTCCGGCGCCCAGCGCGGCGGCGATTCCGCCCTGGGCATACGCAGTCGCGCTGTCGAAAAGCGATCGCTTTGTGAGCACCATCACGTCGCCGTCCGCGGAAGCGCGCCATGCGGTGTGAAGACCAGCAACTCCGCTCCCCACCACGAGAAAGCGCGTTCGTATCCGCTCGGCCATGCGCTGAAATCAATGGCCCGTATGAACCGATTGAAAGGGGGCCCACGGGCATTGTGTTCTGCGCGACTCTGACAGCCGCATTCAGCTTGCAAGGCGCTGTGTTCTGGGCGATTCTTCTGTTCAGATGAGAAAGCTGATCCTCGTCACCTCCCTCCTGCTCGCCGTACACATCGCGCTCCTGTTCACCCGTCGGAACGCCAAAGCCGAGGGAAAGGAGACGTCGTCGGTTCGCATCGGAATCGTGCTCGACGTGGGTGGTCGAGGCGACAAATCGTTCAACGACGGCGCTTACGCCGGCGCGGACAGCGCGACCAAAATACTGGGCTCCAACATCCGTTTCATCGAGCCGGGCGAGGGGGCGGATCGTGAAGCGGGACTGAGACTGCTGGCGGCCGAGGGAATGAACCTCGTCATCGGCGTCGGTTTCATCTTTACCGACGATCTCTCCAACCTCGCCAAGGAGTACCCGAAGACGGCGTTCGCGGGAATCGACTACGCCCTGGCGACCGACCCGCAGGGCAACGTGATTCCGCCGCCTCCGAATGTCGCGGCGCTCAAATTCCGGGAAGAGGAAGGATCGTACCTTGTCGGCGCGCTGGCCGCGCTCGTGGGCCACACGAAGAAGGTGGGATTCGTGGGCGGAATGGACATTCCGCTCATCCACAAATTCGAGGCGGGCTACCGCGCGGGCGTGAAGAAAGTGTGCCCCGACTGCCAGGTCATCGCGCAGTATGCCGGTGTCACCCCTGACGCGTTCAAGAATCCGGGCAAGGGCAAGGAGCTCGCGCTCAGCCAGTACAACCAGGGCGTCGAGGTGATCTTCCACGCCGCGGGATCGACTGGGCAGGGCGTGTTCGAGGCCGCGCGCGCGACCAACAAGCTCGCCATCGGAGTCGATTCCGATCAGAACGACGAAGCGCCGGGACACGTTCTCACCTCAATGGTGAAAGGCGTGAACACCGTGACATTCGATGCCATTCGGCGAGTCCAGGATGGCACCTTCAAGGGCGGGATCTATTCCTTCGGGTTGAAGGAAGGTGGCGTCGGCTACATCTACGACGATCGCAATCGCGCGCTCATTCCTGACAGCGTGCGCGCGCGCGTCGAGGAGCTGAAGCAGGAGATTATTGCGGGACGCATTAAAGTGCCTAGTACTCGATGAGTGAGCGGGAAGCAATCCGGATGGACGGGATCGACAAATCCTTCGGCTCCGTCAGAGCCAACCGTGGTGCATCTCTCGAAGTCCTGCCCGGCGAAATCCACGCCCTCGTCGGCGAGAACGGCGCCGGCAAGTCCACTCTCATGCGCATGCTCGGCGGCTTGATGAAGCCGGATGCGGGTCGCATAGAGGTGAACGGCCGCGACGTGACTGGATGGTCCACTGCTGAGGCGATCGATGGCGGCATTGGCATCGTTCACCAGCACTTCATGCTGGTACCAACGCTTTCGGTCGCGGAGAATCTCGTACTGGGGTGCGAGCCGAAGACTGGAGGTGTCGTCCTCGACCACAAGCGCGCGGCAGACGATGTGCGAAAGCTTTCCAGCGAGACGGGACTCGTCATCGAGCCCGAGCGACTCATCTCCGACCTTTCCGTCGGTGAGGCACAGCGGGTCGAGATCCTCAAGGTGCTGTTCCGCGGCGCCAGGATTCTCGTTCTCGACGAGCCCACGGCGGTGCTGTCACCGCCGGAAGTGCGCGAGCTGTGGGCTGTTCTTCGGCGACTGCGCGACAAGGGCGACACGATCGTACTCATCACGCACCGGCTCGATGAGGTCGTCGAGATCTCGAGCACGATCACCGTGATGCGCGCTGGCCAGACTGTCGCCCGCGTGAAAACGTCGGAAACGACGCCGGCTGAGATCGCCCGACTCATGGTTGGACGCGAAGTCTCGCTCTCCGCCGGCAAACGGGTGCAGCCGAGCGGGCGTACCGGTTCACAGCCGAATCAAGGTCTCGAGGTGCGGAGCCTCAGCGTCATCGGATCCCGCGGCATCCGCGTGATCGATGATGTCAGTTTCTCCGTCAACCCCGGGGAAATACTCGGCATCGCGGGCGTCGAGGGAAACGGCCAGACCGAGCTGATTGAAGCGCTCGCCGGGCTGAGGCCGACCTTCGCCGGCGAGATCCTGATCGATGGGCTGGAAATCACGCACCGCAGTGTAGCCCAGCGCCACGACGCCGGGCTCTCGCACATCCCCGAGGACAGACACCGGCGCGGACTGATTCTCGAGTACACGATCGCCAACAATCTCATTCTCGGGGTTCAGAAGTATTTCTCCACAAATGGGGTCATCGACCGCGATCGCGTGAAGGAGAACGCGGCACGCGCGATCACATCTTTTGATATCAGGCCGCCCAACGCGCTTCTCGCCGCGCGTGCGCTGTCGGGTGGCAATCAGCAGAAAGTCGTCGTAGCCAGGGAGATGGGGCGGGGATTCTCCGTCCTGCTCGCCTCGCAACCGACTCGCGGCGTGGATGTCGGGGCAATCGAGTTCATTCATCAGCAGCTGCTCAATGCGCGTGCGCAGGGGAAGGCTATTCTCCTCGTCAGCGCGGAGCTCAACGAGGTGCTCGCTCTCTCTGATCGCATCGCGGTGATGTACCGCGGCAAGTTCGCGACGGTAATGCCCTCCGCCGAAGCCAGTGAAGACGTACTCGGCGAATACATGATCGGCACCAAGAAAGGCACCGCCGCGACCGAATCCATGGTCGGCGCGAACAAAGGCAGAGCCTCGTGAGCGCTTCGTCGCTGCCGGGAGAAGCGAAGCCGACGTTTGCCGCGGCACCATGGCGCGAGCGCGCTGAAGAAGCTCTGATTCCGCCGCTTGTCGCTCTGCTCGTCGCGCTCATCTGCGGTGACCTTCTGATTCTGAGCTACGGCCAGTCGCCGGCGGCAGTCTACCGCCTGCTCCTGGAAGGAACGTGGGGTAACGCTTACGGATTCGGGCAGGTGCTTTACAAGGCGACAACCCTCGCCTTCACGGGACTCGCGGTTTCGTTCGGCCTGCGCGCCGGACTGTTCAACATTGGTGGGGAGAGCCAGCTCGCGGCGGGGGGCTTCGCGGCTGCGCTGATGGGACTCGCGTTGCCGATCGGGACCTCGCTCATCTTCGCGCTCCCCCTTTGCATGATCGCCGCCGGACTCGCAGGCGGAGTCGTTGGATCGGTTCCGGCTTATCTCAAGACCAGGTTCGGCGCGCACGAAGTCATCGTCACGATCATGCTCAACTTCATCGTACTGGCGCTGCTCAACTGGTTCATCGCCGGACATTTGCATGTGCCTGAGACTTTGCACACTCCGGAGATCCACGCCGGCGTGCTTCCCCGGCTCGCCGACATCGACACGCGCTTCCACGGATCGGCGGCAAACCTGGCCCTGATCGTGGCCGTGCTGGTCGCAACCGCGGTGTGGTTCTTTCTCTTTCGCACGCGCGGCGGCTACGACCTTCGCGCGGTTGGACTCCAGCCGCAGGCGGCGGAGTACGGTGGGATCTCTGTGCGCCGAGTGTGGATGCGGGCACTGACGTTCTCCGGCGTGATCGCTGGAATGGGTGGGATCAACTATGTCCTCGGCTACAAGCACTACTATGAGGATGGCTTCGCGAGCGGCGCAGGCTTTCTCGGGATCGCGGTGGCTCTTGTTGGCCGAAACCATCCTTTCGGCGTAATTGTCGCGGCGTTTTTCTTCGCGACCCTTTCGCAGGGTGGCCTCGCGATCCACGCGTTCGTGCCGAAGCAAATGATGGACGTCCTTCAAGGCGTCGTGATTATCGCCGTGGCCACGGCTGTGCCGGAAGTGAGACGAATCCTGCGCGGCGCGCGCAAACGGAGCGACGCGTGAATCCCGTCTCGTTCCTCACGCAGATGATTCGGATCGCGATTCCGTATCTCTTCGCCGCCAGCGGCGGAGTCGTCGCGGAACGGGCGGGGATCGTCAGTCTCACGCTCGAGGGGTTCATGCTGAGCGGCGCGTTTGCCGCCGTGCTCGGAACCAACTACTCGGGAAGCCCCTGGATTGGAGTACTCTGCGGAATTCTGGGCGGATTGATCTTCTCGATGATTCACGCCGTCGCCACGATTCGTTATCGCGCCGACCAGGTTGTCGTTGGAGTCGCGATCAATCTCCTCGCGATCGGCGTCACGCGATTCTTTCTCAAGCTGTTCTTCGCCAGCTCGTCAAATTCGCCGCGCGTGACCGGGTTCGGCGGAAATATCAACGCGGCCGGATTCGACAACCCTCTGCTCTGGCTGGGGCTCCTCGTTGCGCCCGTGATGGCGTTCGTGATCTACAAGACGCCCTTCGGCCTGCGCGTGCGTGCCGTCGGCGAGCATCCCGAGGCGGCCGAGAGCGTCGGGGTGAGCGTCAAGCGCGTGCGATACGCCGCGGTGGCGTTGTCGGGGATGCTGGCGGCACTCGGCGGTGTCTATCTCGCGCTCGATCAGCATCAGTTCACCGACCAGATGACCGCGGGCCGCGGATTCATCGCGATCTCGGCGGTGATCTTCGGACGATGGGACCCGCTTCGTGCCGCCGCCGCCTGTCTGTTGTTCGCGGCGGCCGAGACACTACAGATACAGCTGCAGGGGAATCATGCGATTCCGTCGCAGTTCATCGAGATGATTCCCTACGCCCTCACGATCATCGCCCTGGCGGGCGTTGTCGGCAGGGCGGTTCCTCCGGCGGCGCTGGGCAGAGTGGAGGACTAGTTGTCGCCTCTGCGGGGGAAAATCGGCGGGCGGATGTCGAGGGTTGCGAGCGGCAAGCTGTTCGTACTGATCATCACGGCCCTCGTGGACATGGTGGGATTGCTGATGATCATCCCGCTGATGCCGTTCTATGCGCGCGAGCTGGGTGGCAGCGCACTCATCGTCGTCATCCTCGCGAGCGCGTTCACGGCCGCGCAGCTCCTCAGCGCTCCGGTGTGGGGACGTTTCTCCGACCGCTACGGCAGGCGGCCTGCGCTCCTCATTGGACTCGCCGCCGCCTGTATCGCCTATGTCGTCTTCGCGTTCGCGACATCCCTCTGGCTTTTGTTGCTCTCGCGACTCGTTCAGGGGGCGGGTGGCGGTACTGTCGGGGTGATTCAGGCGTACGTCGCCGATTCCGTCGAGCCCGAGAATCGCGCCAAGGCGCTCGGCTGGCTTTCCGCGGCGACGAACGTTGGCGTCGCGATCGGCCCGGCGTTGGGAGGAGTGGCGCTCAACTTCGGTCGCAGCGGGCCTGGTCTTGCCGCCGCAAGCTTGTGCCTCGTGAACATTTTCTTCGCGTGGAAATACCTGCGCGAGTCGCGCGATATGACCGAAGCGCACGACAAGAAGCCACGCGCATCCCGAACCGTAATCGGCTACGTGATCGCTCACCCGGGCGAGACCGCCCCGCGCCTGATCTGGATCTATGCGATTGCGATGGGTGCGTTTTCGGCGCTCATGGCAATCCTCGCGCTCTTTCTCGCCGATCGATTCGGCGTTGGCAAGGACAGGATCTGGGTCTTCTATACTTACGTGGGCGCGATCGCCGTCGTGACGCGCGCCGGAGTCCTGGGCCGCATGGTGGAACGATTCGGCGAAGCGCGGCTATCACGAATCGGTCTCGCGCTTCTCGCGACGGGATTGGCGACGCTTCCCCTGGCGCGCGGGTACTTCACGCTGGCGATCGCGGTCGCGCTGATTCCGCTTGGCACCGCATTCACCTTTCCGTGCGTGACGTCGATGCTTTCACGCGTGATCTCGAGCAGAGAGCGCGGGCTTTACATGGGAGTGCAGCAGACTTTCGGCGGCCTGTCTCGGATAGTCATTCCCCTATGGGCCGGTTTCTCTTACGATCATTTCGGAAAAACCGTTCCGATGTTCACGTCAGCTGCGCTGGTGCTGGGAACGATTGTGCTCAGTCTTGGGACCGACGAGGGGAGGAAGGCGGAAGCGCCGGTTGTTGCTGCGTCAGCGGAATCGGAGAGCCTGGCCTAGGAGGTACTGAGGGGTTTCTCGCTTCGTTTCCCGACTACGGAGCGCCGTCCCCCTGCGCAAACGTCAGCGTGTACCCCGCAATACGGATCCCGTGCGCCTTGCCGGCGTCAATGTCGCTACGGTAATGGATACCGCCATAGAGCCTGGAGATCCCAGCCTCGTCGCGCATCGAGTCAAAGCTTTCGGCGCCAGCGGGAAACAGGTACGACAGGACTGATGCAGCGGCCGCCGAGAAGGTCGAGTGGCCGGAGGTGTACGACGGGAAATTTGGAAGCCCGATCTGCGTCTTGATGCTCGCATCCATCTGCGAAGGACGTGGATTGAAGTAGTGGAACTTCGCCTCCCAGCATCCGACCCCGGCGTCATGCATTGCCATGTTCAGCAGCGCGAAAACTCTCGCCGCCCGTACCTCGCTGAATTTCGAGTCCCGCACATACTCGAGTGCAACATCGTTCCAGTGACCAGGCGGCGAATACGTTCCGGCGCCGTCGTTCCACTTCTGTGCGATCGCGAGCTGCGCGTTGGTGAGGTGCTCGACCGTTTGCCTGACTTCGGCCGTCTCGTCCTTCATCTGCTGTGAGCTCGTCAAAGGCGGCGGCCCCGGACGCTCGGTGACGATGTCCGTTGGCGTCATGTTCCACGCGCGCACCTGGCCAAACAGCGGAAGCATCGGTGGACGTGCCGGAATGTCCTTGCTTACCCACGCGATCTCTCCGCGCGCCGTGGCGGAGTCGGCGAGCGCCTTCCACAGCACGGGCGATCCGCCCGCAGTCCGCATGCCGTCACCCGCAGCGCGGGCGAGAAAGACGGCAGCTACGGATTTCCCGAGCGCCAGTCCTGCCGCAAGATCGCTGGCGGTCGCCTTGCCGGACCAGAGCGCGGCATTGCGCTGCTCGGCGGCCTTGAGCGTGACCTCCGCAACTGAGGCGGGGAACAATGCTTTTAGCATTTCGACCGTGACGCCCGATATCACCGCCTCCTCCGATGGATACGACGGCAAGTCCGTCACCGGCATCAGCGCGCTGACTCCGTTGTCGTTCTTTGCAGGCGAAAGCCGATTGTACTGGAACTTCCAGTACCACGCGGATTTCAGCGCGTCGTACTGCGCGGTGCTCACGTAACTGTAGGCACGGGCCGCGTACACCGGGTTGGCGAACGGGAAAGCAGGATCGCCGAACGGATTCTCCGCGTCGGGGACGGGATAGCCGCCTTCATCTTTCGGCGCTGGGGGAAGATTGTATCGCGCAACCAGCTCGCGAAGAATCTGGTTCCAGCGCATCACACCACCGCCGCTCCAGTACGCAATTGCTTTCCGCTGGGCGTCCGTGAGATTCGCCTGGCTCGACTTGATCGCATCCAGCTCGGCTACATACGCAGGGGACGTGATCGCCGCCGGGGCGGCTACGGTGATTTGACTCGGGCCAGTCAGGAGGATCATTCGCCACGATCCCGCCGTCGGCTCCAGGCTCGACGGTTCGAGCGGCGGCAACACCTCGAAGGGTCCAACTGATTTGTCGCATCCGCCAACGACGAGGGCGGCTGCGCACGAAATGGCCGCCAACAGGCGCGGTCCGCGATTTGACTGCTTCATGGTGGTGCGAATCGGACTAGAGGTGAATCGCATAGAACAATCCCGAGGTGAAGGTCGTGGACTGGCCGACGTTACGCCCGCTCAGGACGCGACCGGCACCGAAGCCGACTGAAAGATTTTTTGGCATTGCGTACATCAGCGCACCATCAAGTCTCACGAAGTCCATACGGTTCGAGACGAACGGCATGTCCTGTCGGCGGATGTCACCACCGCCGAGTGTGCGCCGCTGAACGAGGGACACCGGAATCCGCCAATGCCCGTTTCTGATACCCGCGGTAAGCGTGTTATCGAGGACGTTTGGCATGGCGACTTCGTTGGTGAGGAACAGCTGACCATCGGTGAAATAGGAGTTCCGATTGAGCCTCACGTTATTGCAGAACGTGTAAGCAGAGGAGGCATTGACGAACCACGCCGAGTTCGACTCGTAGCCAACGGTGAGACGGCCTGATGCCCGGCTGCCGCCACTGCCGATGGAGAGCGGATAAAAGTCCGGCGTGTAATCGCTCACTGGGACAGCTGCCGCGCCCACGACGAACGCGCTGAGCGTGCCGCGTCTTGAGGACGCGGTGAGAAGCCTGTACTTGGCGGCGATCGTCAGGTCCTGAAAACCACTTAGATCGTGAAGGACGCCCTGGCTTGCGTGCGTCCGGACGTACGGGAGTACCGCCATGACGTTCAGTCTGTCGGTGATGCCGTATCCACCGACCCAGGCGATGCTCTGCGTCGTCAGCGTGCCGATGTTCCCGTTTGTTCGCTTGAGTGTTCCTTCCCAGTACTCGTTCCAACTATCGTGCGCGTAAAGAACGCCCGTGCTCAGCGTCTTTTTCGGCATCATCATTCCGTCGTCGATCGTCTGAGCGGAAGCGGAGGACACGCTCACCGCCGCGAGTATCAACCATTGACTTGTTCTTTTGAGCATATGACGGGGGTTGGCTTGAAGCTGGGAAGGAATGACGGGATCGAGAAATCGCTGCGCCAAGGGGGCCTGCTGGGTGGCGCCAATGTAGGGGTGCGGCTTTGGCTTCCGCAATAACGAAATGAAAAGGACGCTCTCCCCTTTTGCTCCGACAGGAAGGCGAAAATCCTTGTTCTTTCGGTATTACGCCAGCTCGCGCACCGTTTCTTCGACTTCCAAGACGTGGCCCGGCACTTTGACCTTGGAAAAGATCCGCGCGACCCGTCCCTTGCGATCGACGATCGCCGTGGTGCGCTCGATCCCCATGTACTTCCGACCGTACATGGATTTCTCCTTCCAGACTCCGAACGCGTTGGCGAGCTCGTGATCCGGGTCTGACAGGAGAAGGTACGGAAGCTGATACTTTTTCTTGAACTTCCGGTGTGATTCGAGGCTGTCCGGGCTCACTCCGATCACGACCGCATCGATCTTTCCGAATCGTGGAAGGGCATCGCGAAAATCGCACGCTTCCCTGGTGCAGCCCGACGTGTCGTCCTTGGGATAGAAATAGAGGACAACGTTTTTCCCCGCGAGGGAATCGCGCGTCACGACGGTCCCATCGTCCGCCTTGAGTGCGAATTTCGGCAGTTGATCGCCTTCGTTAACCATTGGACGCTCCTTCGCTGTCAGCGCCGGCTCGCCGGACGTACCCAGCGCGACGACCGCAGAACCGAGTCAATCTCGATTTCGAACGTGCGCAATCGCTCGACCTGCGGCCCGACTCTGTGCTCGACGTTGACGCAGCCATGATAGTCCTGGACGGGTCTCGTTTCGTCCTTCGTGAAAATGGTTACCACGACGGTCGGTGCATCCGTGCGCGTAGTGGGACAAAGGACAGAATCGCCCTGGATTTTCGGGGGCAGGTCAAAAAAGCCGATCGATCTCGCCCTCGAGACCAATGTGGGAAGCGTGGTGGCCGTCACGGTGTCCACTGCCGTGCGACCCTCTTCTCCCGGATTTCTCGAATCGAAACGGATCTCGCCCGCTCGAGAAAGGCGGAGCCGATACGCCGGGCAGGTGCCGTAGCAGATCGAGCGCTCCAATACAATGCTATCGGCGGCCACACTCGACGTCGCCTTCTCCGTGTCCGTCTTGGCGGCTGGCGGAGCACAGCCGAGCAGCACCAGGGGAATTGTTGCGCCCGCAATCAACAATGGCCTTCTGAACATTCGGGTCCCCGCCGGAGCTTT
>Ga0193744_1000342_pt1 | contig 10405 bp, 5 predicted proteins | sample L1a1metaG_FD_143056 | JGI IMG/M metagenome (GOLD analysis project Ga0193744, IMG submission 143056) | Soil microbial communities from a riparian zone of the East river system, Colorado, United States - L1a1 | ecosystem: Environmental > Terrestrial > Soil > Riparian zone | place: USA: East River... | reverse complement strand
ATGTGAGTGCTATGTTATGAAAATTATTTGCAATTTCCAATGATTTCTTGCCTCTTAATTCTTGAATAACCTGGGAGCATTTTTGAAAACATAATAAGGCATTTTTGAAATCATTCAATTTCCAATAATAATATCCAAGATTATTGAGATAAATAGCGATAATTGGATTTTTTGAATCAATTTTTTCCTGCAGTTTCACACAGATTACCTGAAACTCCAAAGCTTTATCAATTTGATTTGATTGAAACAATAGGCTGGCTTTATTATTATATGATTCTGATAAATAAGGATTTTCATTCCCAAATATTTCCTTTCTTATTGATATTGATTTCTCCTGATATTCAAATGCCTTATCAAAATCATTCAATGACTTATAAATATGAGAAACATTCGAAAAGGATAGTGCTAAATCTGATCGATTTGCCTTTAGCTTCTTGGTTTGAATTTTAATTGCTTTTAGTTCAAATAACAAAGCGGTTTCCGCGTGTTTTTGTCCTTCATAAATCATTGCTAAATTATTATATGTTTTAGCAAGATTTATATCCATTGAATCGAGAACAGCTTCTCTTATTAACATAGATTTATTGGCATATTCTAATGCTAAATTGAGTTCTCTGTTTGAATAATATATTTTTGCTAAATTATTATATACAGATGCCAATAAAGGGTCCATCTTTTCACTATTCTTTTCTCTAACATACAAGGCTTTTCTTTCATAATCTATTGCTAAATTAAATTGCCCTAAATCCTGGTATATTAATGCTAAATTATTGTAAGAACTTGCCAAATCCGTGTGAGAGGGAGCAAGTTTTTCAACCTGAATAGCTATGCACTTTTGTTGAAAGACTAATGCCTTATTAATTTCACCACTTTTCATTAAAATATCGGCAATCATATTATAGTAACTGGCTAACAATAATGGATCACCACCACGCTTTTGTAAATAATAAATTATTGTATCACAACTTTCCATGGCAGCCTTATATTCGAAAATTGTAATCAGAGAATTTACCCTCAATCCTAATTCCATAATAATTTTGTCAAATACTTTTAGGCTTTCATTTAAATCTTTAGACGCAGATTTAACATCCAAAATTGAAATTGCATCCTGAATGGACTCTCCAGAGTCAATGGCTGCTAAATATTTTAATATTCTATCAGGTGCATCATCCTTATTGATAGAAGCCAAGTTTTCTGCTTGCCTTTCAAAATTAAGGGAGTCCATTTGTTCTTCTTGTAAAGAAATTTGATTGCTTAAATCTGAAATATGCTTGAAATCCTTTTTGTGCTCAACATTTAATTCTTCATATTTTTTTTTTAATTTAGCATATGCTTTTTCGGTGGATGATTTGATAATTTCATAATATTTTCGAATTACAAGGTCTCTAGCTCCTTTAAGGCAAACAATAAAAATTAATGGAGATGCTAAAGGATCTTTAGGAATACAAAAATGCTCTGTTTCTTTTTTATTAACTAATTCTAAATCATGACCTAGTTCATCCTTAATATTCGTATTTCTAACTCCATCACCTATTTCAGGTTTAATAATAGAACCAGCCTGCAATATTGGAAAAACAAGTTTAAATTTTCCAGAATCTCTTGAATAATCACTATTTGACCCATATGCACTTACTTTTACACCATAAGCCGGTAAGCCATTGGAATTTAGATATACCACTTTTCCAACTATTTCACCTTGGGCTAGAATGCTCACATTTAGAGTAAAAGCTAATAAGACAAATATATACAGTTTCATTTTTGAAGTTTCTCCAATCTTATTTCCTGATCATCACATGCATTATAGTCAGCTTCAAATATTTGGTAACCAACTTTTTCTACTCTAATATGATAAACTGGGCTTCTTTGATTTAGGGGTATAAAAATTCTAAAGTGTCCACTCACCTCGGTTATATCATACTTACCTTCAGTCCTTACTATCACCCCAGCTAACAATTCTTTATTATCTCTAGATTTTACAGTGCCTTTGACTTCTGAAAATACATCACTAGGCTGGAGATACAATTTGAAGCTATCGTTTTTAAGTATTATTTTAGAATCTGTTAATCTCCAAAATTTATTGTTTAGAATCATTCTTATAGTATCATTTAAAAGTTTGCTTGACAGATTATTTAATATAATCTCTTTATTAGAATTAATTTCCTTTTCCAATATCTCTGTTGGAAGAAAGAAAGTAATTTTAGATTCAGCAGTAAGTTCAGGATAACTACTTTTTATTCGTAATCCTGGAAGTATTTCAAATTTTATATTTACTGAAAAAGGGCTATGGCAATAATTATAGGCAAACCCGCTAACTATAAGGAGAAGAATTACTATTAAGCTATATACTTGAACTCTATTTTTTGAAAACCAATTATCACTTAATTCATAAGAAAAATCGGAGGTCATTTTTCGAATAATAGAAACATCATCTTTTATTGCAGTACTTATATCAATCAATAAATCAACTTTTCCAGACAACTCATTAAAATAACTGTCAAATATGTTATAAAAATCTATATTTAGCGAATTACTATTTTTAGTTTTTATAGCTATTTTTAATCTTTCTAATTCAGAATTTTCCTTTTTTATTTCAATTCCCTTTTCATTAAATTTAGTTAACAACTCCCCATTTTGTTTAATCAGAAGATCTACTTTATTTTCAATAGTAGCATAAACATCTCTTTGGTATGCAATAAATGCAGGTCGATATTCTTCAGATTTTAAGAGCTCACCAAAGCAAAGCTGTAGATTTGGTACAAAATTTTGCTTAAAAAAATCACTAAATTTGTCATTATGATGAATGTCAACATAGCTGTCAGGATTTAATTCAAATATTTTAAATAATTTTTGTACTGAATTTTCATCATTTGCTTGTTCAATTATTTTCGACAAATTAATTTTATCATTATATGGTAAAGAGTTCTCTAATGATGAGGCCTTTTCAATAAAACTATCAATATAAACATCTACTGCAAGTCGTTTAATTTTATCCGTTAGTTTTAATTTATAAAGATAACCTACATTTTTAATGGCTAGTTTAACTGACTTAATTACCAGCTTTACTAAATCATGATTTAAATTCTTAGGATTATTAGATAAAACTCTTTGAAGTGAATTCAAATTTTGTTTTTCTATATAACCTGCACACAAATGTTCAGCTACTCTACTTATTAATTCTATTGAATTAACAGTGATAAGTGAAACCCCTGCAGAGAATGCAATTTTTGCAACATCAATGAAGAATTTTTTCCTTTCCTCCAAAATATTTAATGATTTCTTATCTTAAGAATTATTATTAAATTCATTTCCTTTTTTTCTTTTGGCTAGATTTTTTTTGAGCTTCTTTTTTGGGTACCAGCTGATTCGATAATTCAATTTGAGCTTCTTCTTTTTTGGTAGAAATATCCTTTTTATGATTTAATGATTGTTTCATTTCATTATAAGGATCTGCATTTAAAATCATTTTTGAAAAATCTGCTTCATTATAATTAGTGGCAATTAATTGATTCAGATTACGATATCTTTCTTTTGCTTTTGGATGAGAACTAAACCAATTATCAAGAACTTTTTCAGACATTTTTCCTACCAGAAAATCTCCGGCAGACACCAAAGGATTCATTCCCTTATATAAACTGGAACTGGTTAACCAATCTTTTGCAGTTTTGGTCATTCTTTCTAATATACTTTTATTATCAGTAAGCTCCATGAATTTTTTCCATAAGTTTGCTGCTTCTCTTGGATCATAACCTGCCTTTTCCATGTAAACTAAACCAACCCTATCGGCTTGTAATTCATTATCCTTACTAAACTCACCATTTGCTATTCCTTTTACACCGGTATATAAGCCCACTAATGCAGTTTTAGTCTGCGGTGGAAGATTCGTCAGAGCTTTCTCCATATCTGCAATTGAAGTACTCCCTTTACCTTCATCAGCAGTCAGGAATTTAGCTACATCATTATTAGAAGCCTTATCTTGTTTTTGCGATATTGCAAGTACAACCTGTCCAAAATCTGCGGCTCCATTCATCTTCTTTTGTTTAAGATATCTTTGTTTTGCATGTTCATTAGTAGCATGTCCTATTTCATGTCCAATGACAGCTGCTAATTGTGCCTCATTGTCTAATTGAGAAAGTAAACCAGAATTCACAAAAACCATCCCATTTGGCAATGCAAATGCATTAAAAATTGGATTTTCCAATACATAAAATTTAAAATTAATTTTCTCGGGGACATCAGATGGTATGTCCTTTACCCATTGGGGAAGTAATTTAAATCCAATATTGCTTACATATGCCTGCACATCAATATTATCCAGTAACCTGAATCTCGTAACTCCACCAAATTCAACATATCCGCCCTTTAAAGTATCTGTTGTATTACCAGAATACTTGCTCTTTAGGTTAGCAGGTATTGAAATAGCAGTTAAATTTTTAAAAGAAAATTCGTCTCCAAGCGATTTTCTTAACTCGTCATCAGTAATATCATGCATATTTTCTTTAACACTTGCTGAGGTAACTTCAATAGTACCATCTTTTCTTCTGGTACCTTTGCAATTCATAAAATTACCAAGAGAAATTTCTTTGATGCTTGTATATTTTTGCCCTTTTAATTTGCTTTCACCTTTAATGGCCGTTCCGGGAGATAGTTGCATACTTTGACCGTCAATAATTGAAATTCCTGTTTCATTATTTTTAAATTCAATAATACCACTTAGTTCAACATCTTCACCGATATATTTTTTTGTAATTCTTAACTCATTGTACTTATCTTTATAATTGATATTTTCCCCAATTAGCTCTATATCAGAACCCGGAGAAATTTCATCCACATTACTTGGCTTACCCGATTTATCAGTTATTCTAAAACCAGATTCTATTGGTACAACTTTATTAAATTCCCCATCTTTATCCAAAAAATCAAGCATTATTTCTTTGTAAGGTGAACGAAACTGAATTACTTTCGCCTTGTATTTTATGGGGATGCCTTGTGCAACTAATTGGTTGTAATTAAATAATAATAAAACTAAAGAGTAAAATAGTGTTAGTTTTTTCATAGTGCTTTACGATTGTTCTTAATTAATTAATATTAGAATTAGTTATCTTTATAAAAGCAAAATTTTATATCAGAAAACATAAAATCATGTAAAGATAATATATGAAAATGAGATTTTATCTATAACTTTTGTTATAGATAAAGTTGATATTGATGTGCATATTAATTTAATTATTACTGGAATAGTAAAACGCATTTTACATCTCATTTTTTCATCTTACTTCTACCTTTTCATTCGTAGAAAGAACCCGATGAATCTGCAACACATTACCAGCCATCCCCTTTTTGTCCATGAATATAATCCCAAAACCCAATACGGGTTATAGTAACAAATTTGCAACCTTCCAGGAAAAAAGAATGCTTCGGAAGATCAATATTATAACTAACCACTCATTCACATCTTAAAACAATTTAAACCAGCTAGTAAATTGAATATCAGAATAACATTAACTTACAATCTCAGCCAATCTAGTTTCATCAAATATATTTTGAATACTTTTTAAATGCTTGGGTCAATAATATAAAAACTGCTACCTCTGCAATTAAAAAATATAACTGTGGTAAACGTTCCGGATTATAAAGATTGGCTAACCAAAAATATAGCATCATCATAAACGCACACATAAAACCGGTTATCGCAATTATCCATTTTATTATTACCATTCTTGTATATAAAACAAAACTAACAGGCTCTTTAAAGTCTTCAACATCCCGAATAAAATCTACTATTTTTAATGGTGGACTTTGCTTTATCATTTTTAATATGGTAATATTTTCTATCACATCAAATGCATAAGCGAGGATTTGTAACCATGCTAAAAATGTAAATAAAATATTATTATTTCTATCAGCTATATGCATACACAAAAGAAAAATGGAACCATAAGCGGCAGGCATAAATAAAAAATCTAAAAATAAATTACACCTTAATGCACCTAAAACTTTAGACACTTTTTCTGACGGCAGTTTATAGATTCCATTTAAAATCTTTGCCATATATTTTGACGATGTGGGAAATTCCAAATCAAGCATACTGAATTTTTTTACTGAACCAACCCTAGTATAAAAATGATTAGATTGTAACATCATTATCATAGTAATGACAAGAAATGCTGTAAAAAATATTTTAAAGTAAAACCATAGATCTGGTACAGGCCAGGTTATACACTTTTGAATTGTGTTAAATGTTAAATCCATTTTATTTTATTTAAGTCATAAACTTTTTATCTTATAAGATCAGTATCTATTTCTTGATAGATTGGTTTTCTTCAATAGTAGGATTGAAATTCCTGTTATTAATTATATATTCCGCTCTTGAAGCCTTATAATTGGCCCAATTAAAAGCTTCAATATCATTCAATTTGTCACCCATAAGAAATGCTTTTGCCGATTTAGCACCTTCTATTAGCATGGCAAGTTTTTCATCCTTAGTAAGAAAAAAATTGAGCCAGTTATAATTTGATAGTTTAATAGATCCAATTCCTTTTGAATAAACAGCATTTTTCAAAAGAAAATCTTTATCATAATTTGATCTCATTGTGTTTATTAATCTACCTGCATAACTTCCTGTGCTCCAATTTTCAGGATCTTCAGCATTTTCATCTTTTGTACTATCATCCAGATTTATTCCAAATGTTGGTAGTCTGGGTATTACTATTATTGGATCAAAAAATATACTAATTGGGAAATTTGATAGTAAACCACCATCGACAAAACGAACTTTAGTTGGAGGTTTATCTATTTGGAATCTAGTTTTCCAGGCAAGCTGAATAGCACTATTATTAATAGGTATTTTTTCAATAAAGTAAGATTCAAAAAAACCTGGGATGGCCATTGAAGCACGCACAAAACCTGCAGGATGTATTTCTTTGTCAAAATATTCAGGTATTCTGAATAGATCACACATTTCAGGAAAATGAACCTTGTTTTGAGTGACTAATTCCGAAGTAATTAGCGCTACTTTTGGAGTTAAATTCTCTATCCCTTCAGGGTGTTCTTTACCAGTTCCTTCCCTTAATTTAATGTCCGGAATTTTATTTGCTTTATTTTGGAATTCTGAAACAGTCTCTACCCCGTTTTCTTTAAAATGAAACTTTACCCAATCATAGAAATAATCACCAGGATTAATACCAAAGCCACTATTCTTTAATTTATTAAGTAAATTTGATATATATATAAGAGCTGATCCAAAAACGGCTAGATAAAAACCTGTAACAATAAAAAAGGATTTAGAGATATAGTCAATAAAATGATTTTGTTGATATTGAAATCTTAATCCCAAAAATAAAATATCACAAAAAAGGATAACTAAAAAACTTATAAGGAATATATTTTTCCAATTAACACAAGTAATTTTTTTCTTCGAAATTATACTTTTAATAAGAAACCTTGCTAACCAATGCCCATCTACAAGTCTCATGAAATCCAATGAACACAGTATTTTTAATATTTCTTCAGATTTGGGTTTTTCTCTATCGCTTATTACTGTCATAAGAGATGTATTAATAGCACCGGCACTTGTACCTGCAAGCTTGAAGAAACGAATCCCCATCTGCTCTAATACATATGTATAACCTACCAGTGCAATTCCCAGTACACCTCCACCTTTCTGCACCAGGTCTACATATTGATGTCTATCATCATCAATTATATCTGAGACTATTAAAGGATTTTTATCATTAAAATGCTTATTTAATTCAGCAATAATAGATATTACTTCTAGGTTCTCTGTAAATTCTTCCGGAGTCAGGACTTCTGAGGTATTCATATTCAAATAGTGTTTGTAAAATAGTTTTCTTAAGTGAAATAATTTATAAATAAAAACATTGTATATCCAGATAGCAATTCTATTTTGCTACTTTGAATATTTTATAAATTTCTAATTTGTAGCTAATATACATCATTTACAAGTTGTAAAGTTAATATAGAAAAAATTAACATTATATATAACTTTTGTTATATATAATGTTAATTTACATATAAGAATAAAGTTTATTTAAAAAGGATTATACTAGAGCTAGATGCTTTATTTTGAGTCTAAATAAATTTATTGCATTTTATATTAAAAAAACTTTTACTTTTTTGCCACTTTTAATATAATAAACCTAGACCAACAAAATCAAGGCGAACCTAAATGACAAATTGTCTTTTGGGGTAAAACTATTGGATTACCTTTTTAGATAATTTTGAGTTTATCTTACTTGGTAATCCTGAAACAAAAAATAAAACACCTATCAAGAAGGCTCATCGTGTACAATACAAAGGCAAAAGTACAGGTAAATTCTTTCAATTTATCTGCAATGACTTTGAAAGCAAACCATATGAAATTGCAGAAATGTATAAACATCGTTGGCAACTAGAAATATTCTTCAAAAGACTTAAACAGAACTTCCACCTTTATTTTTTAGGCGACAATGAAAATGCAATTAGGATACAGATGTGGTGCAGCCTCATTGCTGACCTTTTAATAGAATGTATTGATAGAGTTGCCAAACTGAATTGCCAATGGTCATTTGCCGCTCTTTGTGGCTTTATCCGAATTCATTTAGGTACATACTTAGACCTTTTTGCATTTTTGAAAACCCCTGAAAAGCACTAATCGATTACTGCAATATTCAAACTACTTTATTTTAGAAGGGCTTTACGTTTAACTATTATACCCAGTTTCAATGATTAAAATACTTCCAGGCTGTAAAAGGACCATTATTTGATTTTAACCTGACAGAAATGTATAATGAATTGTAAATTAATGGGTTTCAGCATCGATATCACAATGTTAATGCAACACCGAGTATTAAAGCAAGCTGAACCTCAACCTCCTCATATGAAATTTGTGTATTTGCCTGGTTAAAGTTTCTGTCCACAGAGAAAAAATATATGAAAAAAGTGGAAGTTTAACAGAAGTTATAGGAAGAAATAGGAAGAAAGTGGAAGTTTAACGGAAGAAAACGGAAATAAAGCGGAAAATACTGTTAAGGAAGTGGAAAAACCTGTTAAAAAGGTGGAAGTCAATACTAATCATGGTTATAGGCATTTTTATGGCGTATCTTTGTAGTATAATTCAATGATCATTTATATCGAAACGTCGATAGTTAATATCATGGATTAAGCCAGGAAAGCTACTCGAATTTGGACTAGTGATCCTGGCGAGCTGTAAATAAGATATCTGATAATTTACTAACAACGGTTAGAAAACTATCAGAATAATAAGTTCACCAAGAACGCTTAGTGAGCCTGTCGAACTAAGCGGTTAGTAAGCCTGTCGAATTACAGTAATGAATTCTCCGGTAAATGGCCGGGGTCTTATTTGAAATGATGGAAAATCGTTGGTAGTTGGTCGTTGTTCTTTGGTCGGGAAACTTAGGAACAATGCCAGTGTGGAATTCTTATGCCCAGTGCGCAATGTGCATAGGAAATCCTCTGGTTACGCCTACTAACATAAGAAAAATCCTGATCAGGTACCTTTGGAGGTGAAAGAACACAATAAGTAATATCAAAAATTAATTATTTAACATTTTAAAATGAAACATTATGGCCAAACAGTATAGAATTATATAGTTTGAAGATTCGATATAGTGAAGGCTTTTCTAGTCTTTATGTCCTACACATTTAAATCAATCAAATCTATGAAATCTTCAGTCCTATCAATCTGATGTGTAGTAGAGATCCCCATTCATCCTAAAGTTTGGGGATCCTTCTTATTCTTGAATGTATTTGGCAATATTAGTACCTCTCATTAATACGCAACTGAAATGGACCGTGCCTAAGGCACTTAATCGGTGTTTAAATTATGACGCCGGATTGAAATCCGGCACTATAATATTGATCGAGGCCAAGCCTCTTTAAAGTATATTTATAGCTTTTCATTTTATAGTTCAAATGAGATGGGCAGGGGTGTACCCAGCGTATACATTTTTGTATCTATAACAACTATTTACAATTAAAGCGGTTCTTCGGTTCAGCAAAAAAAATAGGTGGTACATAGGTCATATGCTAAAACTAAATATGGTGATTCAAGGGGGCAGGGGTGAACCCAGCCCTTACATATCTGCGAACTCAGTGCCTCTGCGTGCAATTTTTACTATGCACCGTTAACTAAATAGGGTACAAAAGAACGTATGCGATACTCCCCTACATTCATTAATCAAATCGGATAACGGACACCGGACATCGGACAACGAATCAAAATCACTTAGCCTTCACCCAGGTCTTATCTTTCTTCTTCACAATATAAGCATCTTTAAAACCTGCATTTTTAGCCTTCTGTAAAGTACCAGTGGCATCCTTTTGTTCTTTGAAGTACCCAATATAAACAGCTGTGAATTCACCTCTTCGCTCTAACAAAATAGTACCC
>Ga0193744_1000341_pt1 | contig 10405 bp, 7 predicted proteins | sample L1a1metaG_FD_143056 | JGI IMG/M metagenome (GOLD analysis project Ga0193744, IMG submission 143056) | Soil microbial communities from a riparian zone of the East river system, Colorado, United States - L1a1 | ecosystem: Environmental > Terrestrial > Soil > Riparian zone | place: USA: East River... | reverse complement strand
ATGAGTGTGGTGGCCCATTAAAATTAACAGTGAGAAGAATGGATAACCCTAAATGCCCTGGAGATGATGCAACTGCATTCGGACCTCAGGTTCCTTTCTTCTGTTGTGATGTTAACAATGGCCCCGTAATGGTGGTATTACATGTAGAAGATGCAAGTGGTAACTTCAATGAATGTATGGTAGAAGCACAAGTGGTAGATAAACTTAAACCTACCATAATATGCCCTGCTGACCTTACAATTCAATGTGGTGAACCAACATCTCCGACCGACCCCGCAACCTATTCAATCACCAAAACTTCTAATGTAGATATTAGCCCAATTTTCGCTAATACTTATGTTGATACCTTAAATGTAACCGGACTACCATCCAATGCTAAAATAACAGACCTGAATCTTGGTCTTGACCTGAAGCATGAATATATAGATCAATTGACTATCAAACTTATAAGCCCTGCAGGAACAGTACTTACCCTATTTCAGGGAGGATCTTGCGGACAGTTTAAGAAAGACATCAACGCTATTTTTGATGATCAGGGAGTTGCTTTTTACTGCAACGGAGCTAATCCGGCAATCAGTGGAAATGTAAAACCTCAGGTATCACAGATGAGCTATGTAAACGGTGAAAACCCGAATGGTAAATGGAAACTACAGGTGTATGATAATGCACCATTGGGAGGAGGAAAGATTAATTCTTTCAAACTATACTTTAACTATGCTACTCCAATTGCAATTAAACCAATAGTAGGTGATAATACATCTGACTGTGGTCTGATAGTAACATGGACAGATCTGAACCTTCCCGGTCAGTGTCTTGGTAATTCATTTATCAGCAGACAATGGTCAGCAACAGATCTTTCTGGTAATAGTAAGACATGTATTCAGAAAATTAATCTGGTTGACAATACACCATTGGATGTTGACTTCCCGGATGATGTTACAATTTATGATTGTACAGCATTAGACTCACTTACCGGATTAGAAGCTATTAAACACACAGGAGACTGCGAAATAGTAGCGATAGAGTTTATCGATGAAGTATTTAACGTGGTACCAGATGCTTGTTATAAGATAATCAGAACATGGAAAGTACTGGATTGGTGCAGATATGACCCTGCTGCTCCGCATACTGATGGTGGTATTGATGTTGACTTTAAGAAGTTTGACTTTAATCCGAATGATGATGTTAAAAACAATGAAAGTGATACGAACCATAAGATCTTAAGAGATGATGGTGATGGTTATTTCTCAATCAAACAAGTCATCAAGATTATTGACACTATTCCGCCTAAGTTTGATGCATGTCCACAGAATTTAACAATATGTTCTTTTGCAACAGATTGTGCAAATAACCCGATACTAATTGTTCGCCCGGCTACAGATGCATGTGCACCTGCTAATAAACTCAAGTACAGCTGGAAATTAGATGTTGGAGATAATGGTAATTATGATCTTAGCGGAAAAGGAGATTCATTAATTGCAATTGTTCCATTAGGTAAACACCATGCATGGTTCAGAGTAGAAGACGGTTGTGGTAATTACGATATCTGTGAATTTGACTTTACAGTACAGGATTGTAAAAAACCAACCCCTGTTTGTATCAATGGATTATCAACTGATATCATGTTAAGTGGTATGGTAAGTATTTGGGCCAAGGATTTCAATGCAAGTAGTACTGATAATTGTACTTCTGCAGATAAATTGAAATTTTCCTTCTCAGCAGATACAACCGATAAAAATATCATTTATACATGCGATAGTCTCGGTTCCCGCACAGTAACAGTATGGGTAACGGATGAAGCAGGTAACCAGGATTTCTGTACTACATTTATTTTGATCACTGATAATATGGGTGTGTGCAATGATACAATTGGTATGAAAAATGTTTCCGGAATTATTGTTACAGAGAAAGGTGCTAAAGTTGGAGAAGTGCAGGTAGCACTTGCAGGAAGTACAGCTCCATTATTCACTACCAATGCAAATGGAACCTATACCTTCCCGGCTATGTCGCCAGGTGGAAACTATACCATTGTACCAGTGAAAGATATAGATCCGCTCAATGGTGTTTCTACCATAGACCTTGTCAATATCACCAATCACATACTCGGTAAAAAAGCACTTGATGGTCCATATAAGATAATTGCAGCAGATGCAAATAACAATGGAACCGTAACTACGGGTGACCTTTCTGAAATCAGGAAGTTGATTCTACACATCAATGCGAAGTTCCCTAAAACAACTTCATGGAGATTTATAGATAAAAACTTCAAGTTTACTGATCCTAAGAATCCGTGGAAAACTACATTCCCTGAAGTTTATAATATTTCCAATCTTAATAATAACATGACGATTGACTTCGTGGCTATTAAAGTAGGAGATGTAACAGGTGATGTGAAAGCAAGTGCTGCAGCTAAGAATGAAGTAAGGAATAATGCAGGTACTTTAAGTTTTGTACTGGATGATCTGTCAATGCAAAAAGGTCTTACTTATAAACTAGCTGTAAAAGCTAAAGATTTTACAAATACAATAGGATATCAATATACACTGGATTTCAACACGGATGCATTAGAATTTGTAAGTGCAGAAGGTGCTGAACTTTCAGGTATATCTGATGAAAACTTTGGTCTCACCCATCTGGAAGAAGGTATGATTACCTCTAGCTGGAATGGACCGGTAACTACAGTAACTGATGGTACTACCCTCTTTGTACTCACATTTAAAGCAAAATCTGATATTAAATTAAGCAAAGCATTACAGATCGGTTCTGACTTGACACCAGCTGAAGCTTATAATAAAGATGCTGAAATGATGGAAGTACAAATGCAATTCAATAACGAAAAAGGACAAGTAGCTGGTTCATTTGAATTACTACAAAATATCCCGAATCCATTCAATGAATTTACAAACATTGGATTCAATCTCGCTGCTGATGAATATGCACAGTTAGTAATTACAGACATGGCAGGTAAAGTGGTCAAATTGGTAGACGGAGAATTTGCCAAAGGATTTAATCAAGTCAAGATCTCAAAATCTGACATTGGATCCAGTGGAATCTACTACTATCAGTTGAACACAGCCGAAGCCTCACAAACCAAGAAGATGATTATCATAGAATAAGGTTTTTTGTTGGTTGACGCCGATGACTATCGGCTGATAAGGTCCCTGCTCGCAAGAGTGGGGACTTTTTTTTGGTAAAAAGTGAAAAGCAATTTACGACTTAAGATTGGCTTTTAATGCTATGGTATATCCTATTATTTAGATTGAATAACCAATGCAATGCATTGTATCATACGAAAAAAAACAACTCTCTAAATTTTCAGGATTTAAAATATATCATAAAAAAGATAAGACTAAAATAAGTCCACGCCATAATGAAAACAATATGAATACCTGTTTCAAATTGTTTGCTTTTCCATAAAATAGCTTCATAAACAAATACCTGTACATATAATCTAATCATCCAAAAAATACCAATGCCGAGACAAATCAATTTACCTAGAGGTGTATTCAATAAGTCATTTGTAAGCCAAAGACACATAATACCCATCATGAAAACTACTAAAGCAATAAAAAACATATGAACATACATCATTTGCCTGTTGATTAAACTTAGCGAAAACAACTCCTCTTTCCAATTAAAATATTTTGGAAAAATGATGTGTAATATTGATAATCCTATTAAAAGAAGCCCAATAATTTTAAGTTGTATTTCCATTTTTCTTTAAGATAAAGCAACTGACAAAGGGTGTTATTTTAAATACATTTTGAATACTGAAATTACTTGAATAAAAACATTGTAACCAGGTTGACTTGGAATGAAAGTGAAAGAATCCAATATTGTATGCAAGTAAATTTGGAAAATCTCTTAAGTGTTCAATTATTACGACTTTACCTTCAGTTTTTAATATTCTGTAAAGCTCGTTGAAAAAAACTATGCGCTCTCTCTGATTTCTAATTTCGTGAGCTGACATTATTAATGTAATCAGGTCAGTTGATCTATCTTTTAAAGGAATGTTGTGAGTACTTATTGTTTGTGTTCCTGGAAAAGGAGGATTTGCTTTTCTTGCTCTTTTAATTGAAGCTTCGGTATGTTTTATAGGATCATAGAAATCTAATGCCTTCAGATCTGCATCAGTATATTTTTCTTTAAATAGTTTACTGGTTTCATCAAAGCCCGCATGTATGTTAATTATAGTTTTAGGGTTTAAAGAGATTTTATTTAAATAGTTCAGAGTATAAAATTCCGATAAATCATAAATATAAAATGATACTAAAAGCGAAATGATTATCACCATGGCTATCATCAAGAAAAGTACAAATGCAAAATCCTGGTACGGTTCAACTAAAAAACGGATAATATAAAAACCTAAGATTAATAGACCAAAAGAGATAATATAATAAGGCCAATTAAATCTTATTATGTTCCATAAACCCTGGAATGGTTTCCTTATCCGTTCCATATTTCAATTTTACCTTTTTTCCAGAAGTATGGTATATCATGTATAATAAAAGAATTAGCTAAAACTATTTTACTTAAACTCATCTCATCAAAAAGGGATATTTTATATTCTAAAACGCTAATAGGAGTAGGAATCCAGTTTTGTCTAACACCTTCTATGATCAACACCTGTTTTAATCCAGGATTATAACTAAAAGTGAAAGGTAAAGGGCCCGCAAACCTTCTTGCTTCTTTCCAATCTTCAAATGGAGAAAATGTTGGCAAAGAAACTACATCTTTAGATTCATCAATAACAAAGCTAAAACCTGATTGGTTTGAACGAATTTCTGTTATCATTTTCAACTTTAAATATTTTATATCAGTTGTTGTGTAATAATATTGGGTAAAAATATTTCCTAAGTATTCCATCGACTTTTTATTGGTCTCTGATTTTAGGATATATAGACCTCTCAATCGTTTACCGGCATTATTAGTATACTTTACAAATATGCGATATCCGATTAGAATAAAATCATTACCCATAAATACGGGAAATCCTTTTGGCCTAAGTCCTTTGGTGTGAACTAATGCAACGGCTATAAATGCCCAGGTATTATTAAAAGTATCAAGTTCCAGGCACTCAGGTATCAAATTTTGTATTTCTTCTTTCGGAACTGCAAATGTCAATACAATGGAACTTTCAAAATAAGCTTCAACCGAAAACGGGTGATTTTTTAGAAATGAAAACATCTTAAGTTCGCTGTATAACCTCTTTATTTAAAACAAATTCATTGTAATATATTACTAAAATAAACAGAAAGCCAAACACAATGTTTGCTTTACCCCAAAGTAATAAATCTGGTGCAAGTATAAATTCAATAATATTCATAATAGCAATAATGACGATTTGAATTATTGAATTCAATCTGGACCTGAATTTACTTAGTATCCAAACTGCCATCATTATTTCTGATACACCAATTGCTTTTGTAAATAAACTCGCATTACCCTCTCCTAGTATTCTGGCAACAATTTCCTGATGTCTGGGCACCAAATTTAAGACTTTACAAAAAAGGCCATTAATAAGCCAAACCAATGCGATTAAAATGGTAACGAGTTTATGGTAGTTTGTTTTTGACATTTGATTTATTATAAATTAATTGTGAAAGATATTCAAATAATCTTAAAAGCTTAACCGCATAGTATGCAAAGTAATATGCAAAATTCGCATACTAACTGCTCTCTGAGCGTTTTACCTAATTCTCCGCGATCTCTGCGCTTATATCAATTGTCAATCGTCCGATATCAGTCATAATCTATCATATCCTGGCAACTGACAACCGCCAACTAATCGAACGACCAACGATTTAAACAAGAGGTAACAGCGGTTCGACCGCAAAATGATCGAAAGGTGACCGCAAGGTAATCTACATAATGTTAAATAGTTTATTTGTTGAGGTACTGAGTCGCCAAAGATACTGCAAATTTGCTTTAGCAAATGCAGCACCTCAGCACTCAGCACAACGATTTTGTGATTCTCCAATTAAGTTCTTATTCATTCTGACCCCACTGCAATACCCCCAAACATCCTATGGCACCTATTGCACTACTATCAGAACTATATTCTGTTATTAATTTTTATACTAAAACTTTAACACTTTATTTGTGAAAATAATCGACTAAAAACTTGACATTTGATCTAAAATGTTGTATATTTATAATTTCAATAGTTGAGTCCTGCCTGTCTCCTTCCGTCAAGGATTTAACACCTGAATTAAAGAGTAAAATTCTCTACGGTTGTGATATTTCCATATGTTATCAAGCAGCCCGATCATTATATATATTAAGATTACCCTTACATATGGAAATAGAGGCAACAGGGGTAAACTTGCCTGGGGCAAAAGCGGGATGATGTGTTCACACACAGAAGCCCAAGCCCAGACCTTCCTATTTCGATATAGTCTACACTTTTATTAAATGTTCTGCAATACAATTAATACCCATTCAAAACCTTTCCAGGATTAAAGGAATGAATCACCACTTGACTATCTCAGATTCGAAAGCTTTTGCTCTGCCTCTATTTTTTAGTATTCAGGTGACAGTTGACAGTTGTCTGTTGTAAGCCAAAAATGATAACAAATTGTATTTATAAATAAATTACTCTTTCAAAACTCACTAAGTTATGCAGCATTCAATTTGACACTACAGATCTATGACTTACTTTAGAATAATTATTTTGCCACTAGTAATATTCGTGCCATCATTAAGCTGAATAACATATATTCCATTTGGAAAACTTGTACAATCAATTTCAGTTTTACCTGAAAGATTATTTTGTGTAGAGATTTTCCTTCCATCTATATCAGTAATGTTCAAAGTGCCAATTTGTGCTGGTAATTCAACAGTAAAGCTGTTTTGAGCCGGGTTAGGATAAAAGACTAAACTGTCTTCGATTTTTATTGCTCCTACTTCAGTTGTTGAAATACAGCCTGTGAAACCACTTACAGCATCCCACAAATCTGTTTGGACTGTTCTTAAACCACATTGGCTTCCGTTAGGTGTTGCCTTAATTTCTAAATAACAATCGGCTGAATTATGATAATCAGGCCAAGTAACTAAACTATTACCATTTGGATTCCCAGTTTTGGCAAAATTTACCCAGTATTTCAACATCTGTTTTTGGACTGAATCATCCTGTGTATGAAATAAAATCCCTGAACCCAAACTTGTATTTTCCCAATTGTTAAATACATAAAATAATTCCATTCCGTGGTAAGAACCATAAGTTGCTAATTGCGCAATAGTATGTTTGTGTGTAATCGCCATACATTTTCTGCCTGATTCTTACTTACACACTGAGCAGTTCTTCTGGTGATAGAAGTAAATTGAGCATCAGTTAATATACCCACATACGATTTTCTTGCTTCCGTATTATTAGCACCCGGCGGATAAAGTTGCAAGGCCAATGCCTTATAAGCAGATGGAACATAAGTATTTATAAGGGCAGTGACCATAAAGGGATAAACTACAGCAGGTGATGAAAGAGACATTTCCTCCGAATTTGAACCAATCATCATTGGGACTTTATTAAAAATGCCGGTTTGAAAAGTTTGTATTGGGAAACCGGGGAAAATAACATTGTCTACTACCGGCTGCCAGTGCATTTGAGCAATCCCACCTGCTGTAGGATTAGTTTCTGCTTTTATCAAAGAATCTGCAGGTAAAGAGCGCAAGTAGGCTATTTTTTCTGTATTGGATCCCGTTGTAATATAATCATCAACAAAAATAATTCCTGAATTTTTAGATTCAGAATAATCATTTAAGACAGGTCCGGCACTTTCTATACAAGCACGCTGAAACAAGCCTGAAGCCAATGGGGTAGTTAACAAATTACCAACATTAACTCCTCCAGCAGATTCTCCAAATATCATGGTTTTAGATGTATCACCTCCGAAATTTGAAATATTATTCCTTATCCACTTAAGGGCTAATATCTGGTCTAGCACAGCATAATTCCCTGATTTGCCATTTGCATTTTCCTGCTCTAATCCAGGATGCACAAGAAAGCCTAGTGGCCCCAATCTGTATTGAATAGTCACCACTACGGCATTTCCCCTTTCAGCTATATTCTTTCCTGAATAGATATTGGTTCCCAATTGTACTTCACTGGTACTGCCTTGTTGATTGCCACCACCATGAATAAAAACCATAACAGGCAGATTACCTTCCCCGGTTTTAGGTGTCCAGATATTCAGATATAGACAATCCTCATTTCCGATCAATACTGCGGTAGTATCACCCTGTTTAAAAGACTTTTGTGGACAAGCAGGAGGATAATTAATTGTATTTATAATACCAGCCCAAATCTCAGGATTCTGAGGAGCTCTCCATCTTAATGAATCAACAGGTGGTTTTGCAAAAGGTATTCCCAAAAACTCATAAACTGTTCCATTCAAACTTCCTTGTATTTGTCCGAATTGAGTGGCAACTGTTTGTGCTTTTGAAGTGCTCAACGCACCAATTAATATGAATAGCTGGATTGTAAAAATTCTTTTCATTTATTAGCAATCTTAAAAACTCATTCTAAATATAAATCTTTAAAATTAGATTAAAATTCTATCCATTGGTTTAATATTTATTTCTCAACGTTCACCCATAAAGGATATCCCTTAAATATTTTCTCAATTAACTTTATCCGGTCCTTTAATTAAAATAAATTGATTATTTAAAAATAACAGACCAGAAAATGCCTGATTATTAATGTGTTTAAATTGTCCGAATTAGGATTAAAAGATTCTAAGATAAAAGGATGTTTGAGGACGTCGGATACCGATTAGAGAGCCATTAGACTGCGATTAGACCTCAGTGGGATCTGACTGGGATATAATTATGTTTAATAGCTTTTTTTGTCAAATGGCATAAACTTCAAATTTTACTTGCATTCCATATTTTCAATAAATATTTAAGATAATCGTCATGTGAGCTTTTTTTCATGTGCTTTCGTGTCTATAAAAATACAATTTCATGCTAATAGATAGTATAATATTTTATTTATATGTCTAATAAGAAATTTATTTTGAAATTATGAAGCGTAGTATATAAATTACTAATAAATATTTATATTGTTCCCACTTACAAAATTCCCTAAAACATATAACAAAAGTTATATAGACATTGGTTTTTCTACTTAGTAACTTTACAGAAATTAAGTTGAGTCTCATAATACAAATCAATAATTCCAGAATTTATTTAAAGAGTTGAATCTATTAAAGAGTTGGGTGCAAGTGCATGCACGTGTGGGGATTTAACTCATTGTAAGTTAATCAAACACTATTATAAATGTACATTGAAACAGATTACCCATCCCCGGCAATCAACGGAACTGTTCCGGTATTGCAAAACAATTCGCATTGGTATGCAATTTATACAAGATCCAGATTTGAGAAAAAGGTTCACCGTGAACTGCAACAGTCAAAATTCCAGGTTTTTTTGCCGCTTATCCAGGAAAGGAAAGTCTGGAGCGATCGTATTAAAACAGTGAGTATGCCTTTATTTCCCAGTTATGTTTTTGTAAAATTAGAGCGGCAAAATATTCCAAAAATATTTTATCATCCGGGCATTGTGCATGTAGTGTCTTCTGAAGGTAAGCCATGTGAAGTAAGAGATGATGAAATAATACTACTGGAAAAAATAATGAGCCATGGATTTCCAGTTCAGAAAGTTGTCAATTGTATGGTTGGTGATAAGGTACGGGTTGTACGAGGACCTTTGAAAGGCTGGGCGGGTAAGGTCGAAACCACGAGAGGCACATCTAGAATTGTATTTCAGCTTACCAGCATCTTACAGAGTATTAGTGTAGAAGTGGGAATGGAAGATTTAGAGAAAGTGGGTTAATGTATAACACAATTGGTATTTCAAAAAAGGAGTAGATGAAGGTTTTCATGCAAATTGCCAGGTTATTTTTAGACAATCATTCCATCTTTAATATACTCCCGGTGAATAGCAGCTTCTATTTTTTTCAAATTAATTTGTTTTGATTTATCAGCGAGTGATGAAATAGCGCAGTAATGTGCAATATTCATAATACCGGCACCTGTCAGTTCATATCGGGAAGAAATATTTTTCCAGTCAATATCGGTAGCTATTTTGATTTGTGGAGGAAAAGCTTTGCACCAGATTTCATAACGTTCTTCTGGTCGAGGAATTGGGAAATGAATTATAGTTTGGAAGCGGCGTGTAAAGGCGTCATCAATGTTTGTTCGTTGGTTAGTAGCTAAAATAACCAAACCATTATATGACTCTACCCGCTGTAATAAATAAGCTACCTCTTGGTTAGCATACTTGTCATGTGCGTCCCGTATTCCTGTACGTTTTCCAAAGAGTGCATCTGCTTCATCAAAAAAGAGAATCCAGTTTTTATGTTCAGCCTTGTCGAAGAGCCTGGACAGGTTTTTCTCAGTCTCTCCTA
>Ga0193744_1000340_pt1 | contig 10429 bp, 8 predicted proteins | sample L1a1metaG_FD_143056 | JGI IMG/M metagenome (GOLD analysis project Ga0193744, IMG submission 143056) | Soil microbial communities from a riparian zone of the East river system, Colorado, United States - L1a1 | ecosystem: Environmental > Terrestrial > Soil > Riparian zone | place: USA: East River... | reverse complement strand
TAGAAAAGCTAAAAACAAATACAAACCCTATTAAGGCATTTACTTTAGCAATACTTGCAGCACCAGTAACAGTTAATCATACATTAGAAACCATCTTAAATCATACATAAACTAGACCATAGCCTCATAATTCAATTCGCAAATCTTTAATGGCTATGATATTTTCTGGGAACTAGAACAAGAATTTGAACGGTTTAGTACAATTGTATCATACAAAGGTTTTTAAAAGTGGAATAATGAAGTATTAGCTTCTGGAATAGAAGAATTTAATACCGTTGTAAACTCTTTAGAATACCATTTAGATAACATTTTAAACTTCTTTTACAACAGAAATACAAATGCCAATGCAGAATCATTTAATTCTAAAATAAAAGGATTTAGAGCCAATTTAAGAGGTGGTTGCCCGGAATATTCAAGGTGGTGCCGATGTTAAGTTTTTCCTCTTTAGACTAGAAAAACTATACGAATTTTAACTCTACTCCCCAGAAATGAAAGTGATCCGAAATAAGTAAAGTAGCTGGAAATTCAAAATAAATATATTGAACATGAAGTATCCAAATGCCTTAACTAGAATATAACTCAGATTGTCATTGGCCTTAAAGAATTGAATATTATTGGATCATTTAAAATTTGGCAAGTAATTCTAAGTCCTGGAGCTTTCTGCCAAAAATATCATCTGCTGCTAACTTCAAAAAATCATCTTGTAAACCCAATACCCTGAGCACATTAAAATATGCGCCCATAGAAACACTAGAATTTCCCTTTTCTATCTGGTAAAGGGTAGATCTGTCAATATTAGCCCGTTCTGCTACCTGTATGGTAGTGAATTTTCTTCTTTTTCTCGCTAATTTAATATTCTCTCCTAGCTGTTCCATGATCTTCTGGTACTTGGGGAACAATATCTGTTTCTTAAGCTTCATGATATTATGTTGATTATTATCAACAAATATAATGATAATGTAGATAATATACAACAAAAACTATCTTAACTTAAACTATTGTTATGATTGCCCAATGCAATTAGTGAATCATATCAAATAATATTGAAGGATAAGGCTCTGGTCTGATTACTGTATGATTTAAGATAGGTAAATAATAGGTTTTCCATATTAAAGCGCTGAAAGTGCGTCAGATAATAGCACAGGGTGAAGCCCTGTGTAAAAGATTTAGTTTATTAAAGCCCTACAGGGGCGTCAGATTTTTAAAGTTGACTCCAAAATCTGTCGCCCCTGTATGGCTTAAGGAACATTTTCTTTTGATTCACAGGGCTTACACCCTGTGCTAACATCTGACGCCCCGTTAGGGCTTGATAAGGTTAATTCTGATTCTTAATAGAATAAATCATGCATAAACTAGACTATTGCCAAAGATAATGAGTAATAATTAGGACATATTAAAAAAATAGGAATCGCAGATCTCAGGGATAATTAAAATAAAAAAAGGAACACAATTGCTTGCATTCCTTTTAATGTTGGCGGACCGGACGGGACTCGAACCCGACTCGGCTAAGCCGAGTCCGTGACAAGGCGGCATTATAATTTCAAAAAATTAGTGGGTTGTTTAGAAAGCCATTCAAAGTAATCAGACTTGCATTTCTTTAACTTTCTTTCACGGATCAAGGCTTCTTTTTTGGTAGGATGCACTTCCACGTATATTAATTCCCACGGACATTTACTTGAAGTATAAGTACTTAATCCATCATTATGATCATTAAATCTTTTGATATAATCTTCAGTAAATCCTTTATAGTAAGAATTATCTTTTTTACTCTTTAGTATGTAAACATAGAAATCCATATCAAAATAAATTGCAAAGAGCCCTTCAATAATGAAGAGCTCTTTTGCGGACCGGACGGGACTCGAACCCGCGACCTCCGCCGTGACAGGGCGGCATTCTAACCAACTGAACTACCGATCCAACATTTACTCATTTAACGTATTAAACGAGAACGGTCGCAAAAGTATAGTTCTTTTATCAAGCATGCAACATATTATCCAAATATTTAAAAAAAATATTTTAGCGGGAAAATAACTGAAAGTCTTTTTGTAACTTTGCTTTTACCTCAAATTTAATCCCAGCCAAACAGATGTTGGGATTTTTATTTTTGGGTTAAAAAAATTAGCATATTATGGTCTTTTTAGACTTCGAAAAACCACTGGAGACTCTGTTTGAGCAATTAGAAAAGATTAAACAGGTAGGCGAACAAGGTGACCTTGATGTCGCTCCTATGATGAAAGAACTAGAAGCCAAAATAGCCTCTACCCGTAAAGAAATATATTCTAATCTCAGTGGCTGGCAGAAAGTTCAGTTATCCAGACACCCTGAAAGGCCCTACACTCAATATTACATGTCTCAGATGTGTAAGAAGTTTATTGAACTACATGGAGACAGACATTTTGGTGATGATAAAGCTATTGTCGGTGGATTAGGAAGTATAGATGGACAAACCGTAATGATACTTGGCCACCAGAAGGGTACAAATACCAAAATGAGGCAATACCGAAATTTTGGAATGGCTAACCCGGAAGGCTATCGTAAAGCTTTCAGACTAATGAAGCTGGCTGAAAAGTTTGGATTTCCTGTAATTACCTTGATTGATACACCCGGAGCTTTTCCTGGTTTAGAAGCTGAAGAAAGAGGACAAGCGGAAGCCATTGCTCGTAATATTTACGAGATGATGATACTGAAAGTGCCTATTATTTGTGTAATAATTGGAGAAGGAGCATCAGGTGGTGCTATCGGAATCGGTGTTGGAGACCGTGTTTTTATGTTGGAGAATACCTGGTATTCAGTAATATCTCCTGAATCTTGTTCTTCTATTCTCTGGCATAGTTGGGAACATAAAGAAGAAGCAGCTGAAGCTTTAAAATTGACTGCTGAACATATGTTTGGTTTTGGTTTAATAGATGGTATTATTAAGGAACCAATAGGAGGTGCACATACTGCACCTGAAGAAATGGCTAAATTGTTAAAGAAATATTTGAAAAAAGAACTTGCTGATCTTAGTGACATGACGGATGAAGAAAGAGTAGATCAGAGAATTAAGAAGTTCAGTTCTATGGGAATTTTTGAAAGAATACCTGCTGAAAAGCTGGAAGAAATAGTGGAGGTAGAAACTAAAACTAAAAAACCGGTAGCAGGATAAATTTAAAGTCCATGCATTTACTAGGAAAAATCAAGAATGCATTTTTATACCGACAATTAAAAAATGCATTAAAGAAACAGCCCAAAAGCTTTATTGGTAAAAGTTTTGAAGCTGCAAAGACAGTAGGAATTTTATTTCAAACTGCAGATCTCGAAACCGAAAAAAACATTCTTTTATTTGCTGAGTCTTTAAAAGAAAAGGGCAAAAAAGTATACCTGTTGGCTTTTACTGAAAAGAGTATTGAATCTACCAGTCCCTATAGTGTAATTACTAAAAAAGAGACAGATTGGTTAGGGAGACCTAAAAAGGAAAGTGCAGCAGATAGTTGGTTGCAAAAAGAATTAGATTGTATAATGTCTTTATCATCCTATAAGATTCCGGCTTTAGATTACGTTCTAGCTAAAGGAAAAGCCAAAATGAGAGTAGGAATGAGAACTGATCAGCCCTGGCTTTTTGATGTAATGATCGAGGGAATTAGTGATGATATAAGAAAGAACCTTTTGTTTTTGTCTAAAATACTACAAACTATAAAATCAAGCTCCTATGAGCCAGTTATTTAGAGGATTAGGTGTAGCACTGGTTACTCCTTTTAAAAAAAAGGAAGTTGATTATGAAGCCCTGGCCAATATCATTGAACATACTATCACAGGTGGTGTAGATTATATGGTTTCCCTTGGAACAACTGGTGAAGCAATTACCCTTACTACAAAAGAATGCAGACAAATATTAGATTTTACCATTGAACAAGTAGATGGTAGGGTTTCTATTGTTGCAGGTCATTTTGGGCATAATGATACTGAAGGACTAATCAGAAGATTGCAGGAATTTGACTTTAATAAGATAGATGGCATTCTTTCCAGTTCTCCGTCTTATAACAGACCTAGTCAGGAAGGCATTTACAGACACTATTGTGCAGTTGCTGAGTTTTCTCCAAAACCAATTATCATATATAATGTGCCCAGCAGGACAGCATCTAATGTGGAAGCAGAAACTATAATCAGAATAGCAAAAGCTTGTGATAATATAGTAGCGGTTAAAGATGCCTCTGCCAATATGATCCAAGCAATGCAAACCATACAAGATAAACCGGCACATTTTTCAGTATTATCAGGTGATGATCCTACTACGCTTCCATTTTTAAGTATTGGAGGTGATGGGGTGATTTCAGTTATTGCCAATGTATTTCCTTATGAATTTGCAAGTATGGTCCATAATGCCATGTCTGGAGATATAGAGAAAGCCAGAGTCTATAATGAGTTATTAATGGATATTCATCCATGGTTATATAAAGATGGTAGTCCATCTGGAGTTAAAGCGGCATTAAATATGCTCGGCTTCTGTGAAAATGAATTAAGACTTCCTTTAGTACCTGTTAGTGAGCCTTGTTTTAAGGGTTTGCAAATGGAGATACAGAAGATGAAGACTAGGGCTGGGGTGGTTGTTGTATAGGTGCTGAGTTGCTGAGGTGCTGAGTTGCTGAGTTGCTGCCAATTTGCAAAGGTGCTAATTTGCTGCTTGTTGTATCAGATTTTAAAGCACTTTTGTTTTCTCTTAAAATATTAAATTTAGTTCGAATCTAGATCACACTTAGATCACCTTATGGTCGCCTTGCGGTCGAATGGCGATCGAACGGCTGTCCCAACTGTGTTTCTTTTTTAAGCTAGAATTCTTTTGCAGTAACTTGTTGAATTTCGAGGTTGTTATTCAATATCGTTTAGGTAAGGATTTGGTTCACAAATGTAACGTGCCTACAGCACTCGAGTTGTAGATAATTTATGACGCCGGATTGAAATCCGGCGCTACAAAATCGGTCGAGGCCACGCCTCTTTAATATTGATTTCCAGAGCCTTGGGCTCGAAGCATTTTGTAGCAACGGATTTCAATCCGTTGTTCAAAAGAAACCTATAAATCGAGTGCCTTAAGCACGGTACATTTTTTATTGGAGTTAATAAATATGTACAAACAGTATGGTTAGAAAAAAGGAAAAGGGGTTCTAGGATTGATAAAGTTTGAATTTTTATGAAAATTCTATTAACTAAACGACATTGGGTTGCTATTGTCAACTAATAACTGGTATAAAGCTAAAATAGATTTCGAGCAACAACCAACAGACCTCGAGTAGAATGCCTTTAGACCGCGGTTAGACTGCAGTGGGATCTGAGTGGGATCTTTTAATGGTTAATGGTAAATCAATATCGTTTGGGTAAGGATTGGGTTTAGAACCTCACCCCCGTCCCCAGCCGGAAAAGGCTAGAGAGGGGTGTACTAGACTTAATTAGAATTCAATAATTATAAAAAATACTTCAATTCGAGGTAACGAGAATTTGTTCCTTCTCCAATTTCTAATTTGGAGAAGGTGGCACAACTTGTTGTGACGGATGAGGTTCGGCCGCGAAGATATCTATGCTGATGCCAGTTGACAATTCATGTCGTTTAATTAAACTGAATACAATAATGCCACCCCTATAGGGGCTATTTGGAGATAGCAATTTTTTTCTATAATAATGTCACCCTTATAGGGGCTTAATTTCCTTAACTAAACGACTTGGAATGTTTAATGCTTAATGAACTTCGGCAATCCAATTCAGCATCGTTTTTGTCAGAATTAGGATTTTAAGATTCAAGGATGACTGGATGATCGGGTATTAACTAATCAGCAATAACCCAAATCAGCAGCGACTCGGCGATTCGGCGATTCGGCAAAAAAAGCACCTCAGCACCTCAGCGACTCAGCTATTTCCCCCACACTCTCTGCCAAAAGACCGGCCATATCTCACTAATAGGCTTTTGTGGTCCACTATTTTCTTTGACTATCCATCCAGCATTATTCTTTTCAAGGTTAAACTTAAAGATATAATCGCTGGCAGTAAATTGCTTCTTACCCATGAATCCAAACCTTAGGTCATTCCATTGTAGTTTTCCTTTATCATCTTTACATAGGTTATAGTATCCTTGTGAAAAGCGGTTTAAGAGGCCAATGTCTTTATCTTTAAAGTCTTCCTGAGAGAGAAGATTCCAGGCTTTAGGTAGTGGGATAAATTCATTTACTTTGGCTTCTTTATCAAATAATGAATACTGGGCAAAGTAAAAGGCGGTGTCTCCTTCTGCTACTGTATACCATAGAAAATTATTGAGAATAGATGGAGAAACTATCTTCTGGCTTACTTTGATTTGCTGTTTATCAAGTGATTGGGTAAATACTGAATTTATATGCGCAGCATTCACTCCTGTAAATGCCAGATAAACACCACACCAAAAAAGTGATAGTTTTATAAATAAGAAATTCTTATACCTGATGATTCCAATGATTAATAAAATAGCTGCAGGAATAGTAAAGAAAATATCAGCCACCGAAATATTATTGAAGGAGACCCTTGCATGGGTGAATGGTTCAAATAATCCTGTTCCATATGCAGTACAACTATCCAGAAACAAATGCGTGCAAAGGGTGAGAAAAAATATGAGCCATGCATCTTTAAATTTTACTTCTATTGCTTGGGGTTCTTCTACTACATATCCTCTAAAAATACGCAATACTTTAAAACCTGCCCAAATAGTAAATATCAGGAATGGTATAAACAGAAATATACTGGTGCTGTAGAATATTAAATTGAATAAGAAGCCAGTAAGCAAAGCTACTATCAATAAAAAACTGGAAATGAAGAATCTGAATCCTTTGTGAAGTTGTATCTTCTTTTCATAGAATTTAACTACCAGGTATGCCAATAGGGGAGAAATGAACATCATACATAAAATAGAATGTGTAAATCCCCGATGAGCCAGAACTGACTCTACAGGATTGAGCCAGAAGCCAGAAATGACATCAATATCCGGAAAGGAACCTCCAATTGCACCCCAAATCATCGGACGCATTCCATATTTTCTTCCTGCTATTAGTTGACCGGCTGCAGCACCAACTATGATGTGTGTGATTGAATCCATAAGTTGTAATACAATTGATGCGGAAAGTTAAAATATTATTTAGCAAAGAACAGGAAGAGTGGCTGAAATGTTTTCTTTCTCCAGGCTATTTCATTATGCTCTGCTCCCTGATCAAGATAATAGGAATAAGGAATAGATTTAGCATCCAGGAATTCTTTCATTTTGATGACTCCAGGCATAAGTTTTTGCTCTAATCCTTCAGTCCCAATCTGGATAAACAACTTCAGTCCCGGATGTTTTTTATACTTCTTTTTAATTATATCCACATAATCAAAATCTTCATATTTGAAGGATGGAGAATAACAAGCTGCCATACTAATTACTTCAGGGTGTTCCCAGGCTAGCATAAAGGCAATTAGTCCACCCGATGATGCACCCAGATTAGCTGTGTGAGCTGCATCGCTTAATGTTCTGTATTTGTTATCGATGTATGGTTTTAGTTGCTTACAGATAAAATCCATGTACAAATCTCCTTTTGTACCAGGACTAAATTCATCGGATCTGTCTTTTGAATTATTAACTGCTACCATGATAAATGGTTTTACTGTTCCTTTCTTTATGAGACTATCAGCTGTTTCATCCAATCCCCAGTCTACCCCTAAAGAAGACGTTCCCGGGTTAAAGGCATTCTGCCCATCATGAATATATAGTACCGGGTATTTTTCCTGCGTGTTGAGTTTATATTCCGGTGGTAGCCATACGCAAATATCTCTGTCATCCAGACCTTTTGCTTTAAAATTAGCGAGTTGTTCAACATCACCAGTAATCTTAGTTTTCTGAATACATTGATCTTTCCACCTATACACTTGAATCCTGATGGTAGTATCTGACCATGCTTTAATTACTGAATTTCTAACTAGACTACAATCCATTCCGACTGCTTCTTTTTCCCAAGCACCTGAAGTAATTTTAAACTCTGCCTTTTCTCCTTTTGGAATATTAACCGTTACTTGGTAGTTATTTCCATACAGGTATTTCAATTTGATCTTTCCTGGATCCCAATTCCCCAATACAGGAAGACTACCCGCAATATATACATCTCTTTTTATGGAGTCGGAATTTAGACTAACAATAATATTAAGCCTAAGATTCTGGGCAGTTAAAGAGAAAGCGAAAAAGCATATTGTAAAGAATGCAGTTAATTTATTTGACCAATTCGAATACATAAGTCTGATAGGGTTTTATAGATATTATCTTATCTAAAGTTGTGATTTGCCCGGTAAAAATATCCTTTATTTTTTGACCCGGATAAATAAACTCCCTGAATCTGTCTATACTGAGCTTTTGTTCTTTATTATGGGTATTGCTAACTACCATTATAATTTTATCTTCATTATATCTGAAGTAAGTATAGATTCCGCTTTCGGGAATAAACTGGGTTAACTTACCAGTTTGTAGGGCTGTATTTTCCTTACGGTAAGCAATTAGTTTTTTCATCCAGCTAAAAAAGCTCTCTTCTTCCGATGTTCTGCCAGCAGTTGTAAATTTATTGATCTGATCTCCTTTCCAGCCACCCGGAAAGTCCTGTCTTACTTTGCCATCCGGGTCAGATTTACCTTTAAATAATAACTCTGAGCCATAATACAATGAAGGAATTCCCCTGGTGGTGAACAGAATTGCAAAAGCAGATTTGGTTCTTTCTATATCTTCATTTACTTCTGAAAAGAAACGACTCTTATCATGGTTGTCAAGGAAAGTAACATTCTTGTTTGCATCTTTATATAATGCATCCTGTGCAAGAGTAAAGTATAATTTGGTCACTCCTTTATCCCATTCTTGTTCTTTTGTAAATGCTTCCTGTATTGCAAAGGCTAATTGAAAATCAGTAATGGAGGGCATATAAGTCTCAAAGCCTTTTGATAATACTGCCTGATCTGCAAAATGAGACTGGAAAACCGGGGTACTTACCCAGGTCTCGGCAAACATCGGATAATCAGGATATTCATCTGCAATTGCCTTACCCCAATCTGCCATAAAATGTTGATCCGGATAGGCATAAGTGTCTATACGCAATGCATCAATGCCACAGTATTCTATCCACCATATTGTGTTTTGAATAAGGTAATTGGCCAGTCTCGGATTCTTTTGATTGAGGTCTGGCATATGATAATCAAACCAGCCATCATTGTTTTTTTCTTTATCGAACTGGGAAGCATAAGGATCAATCAGAACCGGATCCCTATAATTTGATCTTCTGAAAGTGTCTGTTTCCTGGTGTATCCAGTCTATATCCGGAAGGTCCCTGATAAACCAGTGATTATCACCGACATGATTATACACCATATCCTGTACTATTTTAATTCCTTTTGAATGTAGTTCATTGATCAGCTTCTTATACTCTTCCATTGAACCAAATCTTTTATCAACTGCATACTGATCTGTAAAAGCATAACCATGGTAAGATTCGTAAGCCTGATCATTTTCTATAACCGGGTTTAGCCATAAGGCTGTAATCCCAAGATCAGTCAGATAATCAATATGGTTTTCTATTCCTTTTAAGTCGCCACCATGACGGAAATACATCTTCTTTCTGTTTACTTCTTTCTGGGTATATCCAGGTATAACATCATTTGTAGTATCACCATTGGAAAAGCGATCTGGCATAGCGAGGTATAGCACTTCATTAGCACCCCATGATCTTTTAAGTCTACCACCTTGGTTTCTTTCTTTTAACTCGTAAGGATAGCTTCTTTTTTCTTTATTTTTAGTGAGTATAATATTAAAACTTCCGGGTTTGGCATCAGTTGCTATTTCTATTTTTAAAAACAGATAATTTGGATTAGCTACTTTATAGGTCTGGATTAATTTAACTCCCAGGTATTGAATGTTTGGGATAAAATCTGCAATCAGATTGTCATGAATACAGATCTCTAGTATTTTATTATGCATGCCGGTGAACCAAAAAGCAGGGTCGACTCTGGGAGTCAAAACTTTAACGGGATCACAATTTCTTTTATAATAATGACTTTTCTGAACTCCATCGGGGAGTCTTTGCTGGTCATCCTGGGCAAATGAAACAGTTATAAATATTACTAAAGTCGCAAATACAAATATATATTTTACTAGTTTCATTCGTCTTCTTTAACTCTGAGTGTAAGAAATCCGGCCAATATCATAAGAATACCGCCTATCATCACTGCCATTAAGCGATTGTTATCCAGCCAGTGTACCATGATCCATCCGAAGGTAAGAGAGGCAATTATTTCAGGAAGTACAATAAAGAAATTAAAGATGCCCATGTAAATACCAATCTTATCTTCCGGTAGGCAACCTGCCAGCATTGCATATGGCATTGATAATATACTTGCCCATGCAATTCCGACCCCAGTCATAGAAACAAAC
>Ga0193744_1000339_pt1 | contig 10430 bp, 7 predicted proteins | sample L1a1metaG_FD_143056 | JGI IMG/M metagenome (GOLD analysis project Ga0193744, IMG submission 143056) | Soil microbial communities from a riparian zone of the East river system, Colorado, United States - L1a1 | ecosystem: Environmental > Terrestrial > Soil > Riparian zone | place: USA: East River... | reverse complement strand
CGACCCGGCGGCGCAAGCGACCGGCGCCGCGCCCCGCACGCGCTGGGTCGCCTACAAGGGCGAGCCCAAGCAGCAAATGGATCCGCGGAGATTCTACCGAGAAGTCGGTCGCCCCGATCTCGCCGAGGCGTACAGCCGCCGGAAGGGCATGGCGATCGGCAGCTTCGTGGGCGCCGGCCTGTCGTTCGTGGCTGCATATGTGAGTCTTTTCGTGGCGCTCGAAAGCAGCCACGAGGCGCAATCGAAGTGCTTCGATCTGCCCTTCGACCAGACCACCGACTGCCTGGATCGCCAAGGCGGGCTGGACCCGACGCTCCCGCTGGTCTTCGTCGGCGTGGGGGCGGCCGGCGTCGTCACCGGCATCTACTACGCCTTTCACCGCCACCCGATCGACGAGCCCGAGGCGAGGGCCCTGGCCGACGATTACAACCGCCGGCTGCGCGGCATGCCAGGAGCGCCGGCGGCACAGCGCTCGCTGCTGCACGATGTCCGGTGGACCCCGTATGTGACCGGCCGCGCCGCCGGTATCGGCCTCGCCGCGCGGTTCTGAGGTCGCGGCGGCGTAGCTCTCAGTGAGGGTCTCGCCGCGGGCGCGCGCCGACCATGACGCGGGCGATGTGATGCTAGCATCGTCGACGTGCAACAGGACGAAGCATCGCTCGCCCTGGACAACATCGCACTGGCGTCGCTCGACGACGAGGTGGCGCCGCGCGAGGACTTCCTCCGGGTCATCGGCGCCCCCGATCACCGCGCGAGCGGCCTGCTGCGCGTGCTGCTGGTGCGCTGCAACCCGCGCGCGCCGATCGCCGAGCAGCTGCTCGCGGTCGAGCAGCTCGGCCGGTTCGTGGTCGCCGGCCCCGGCGTGCCGACCGCCGGCCACCCCGCGCTGATCCGGCTCGAGTGGCTGGTCACCGCGCTCGAGAAGCTGCCGGCGGCGCAGCGCCGGTTCCAGGCCGTGGTCGGCGCCGTCATGGAGGCCACCCGCGGCGTCAAGCTGCTCGGCGAGATCGGCCTGCCCAACGAGCGCGGGCTGCTCGCCGAGACCACCGACCGGCTCGCCCGGCTGCTGCTGCCCGAGCCGCCCGCGACCCACGAGCTGTGGCGGCTCGCCGGCCACATCGTGCGCAGCGTCGATGACCTCAGCTGGCTGGGCCCCGCCGCCGATCCGCTGCTCAACCGGCTCGCGATCGCCGGCGGTGACGCCTGGAAGCCGCTGCGCTCGTCGATGCTCGACGCGATCGGCATCCTCACCACCCGGATCGCCGCGCTCGGCATGGCCGAGGCGCTGCGCAGCCGGACCCCGACCGAGACCGTGCGGTCGTCGCCGCTGTACCGGCTGACCCGCGCCGGCGTCCCCGAGATGCCCGAGCTGATCGCCGCGTCGCGCGACCACCTCGAGCACGTCCGCACCGCGCTCGAGGACCGCGGCGTGTCGATCGACGTCGTGTACTCGCTCGACGCGATCGAGCGCGGCCTGGCCCGGCTCGAGCTCCTGCTGCCGTTCGTCGGCCCGCCCCGCGAGTCGCCGAGCTACGAGATCCGCGCCGTGATCGCCGCGGTCGGCCGCGGCCTGGTCGGCGGCCGCAGCTTCACCCAGGTGCTCGGCGACAGCCTCCGGCTGCTCGCCCGCAAGGTCATCGAGCGCGCCGGCCGCACCGGCGAGCACTACGTGACCTCGTCGCGCCGCGAGTACTGGCGCATGCTCGGGTCCGCCGCCGGCGGCGGCGTGCTGACCTGCGGCACCGCGGTCGGCAAGTTCGTCGTCAAGTGGGGCCACTTCGCGCCGTTCCTCGACGGCCTGCTGTCGTCGATCGACTACGCCGGCAGCTTCGTGATCATGCAGCTGGTCGGCTTCACGCTGGCCACCAAGCAGCCGTCGATGACCGCCGCCGCGCTCGCCGGCACGATCCGCGACCGCGCCGGCCCGGGCCGGCTCGACGAGCTGGTCCCGCTGATCGCGCGGATCGCCCGCTCCCAGTTCGCCGCCGCGGTCGGCAACGTGTCCGCCGTGATCGTCACCGCGCTCGCGTTCGACCTCGCCTGGCGGCGCTCCACCGGCGCGCCGTTCCTCGACCCCGCGACCTCGCAGACCGTGGTCGCATCGTTCGATCCGCTCGGCTCCGGGACCCTGCCGTTCGCTGCGCTCACCGGCGTGCTGCTGTGGGTCTCCAGCCTGGCGGCGGGCTGGTTCGAGAACTGGATCGTCTACCGCCGGCTGCCCGAGGCGATCGAGCACCACCGGCTCGGCAAGCGGCTCGGCCGGGCCCGGATGGCATGGATCGCCCGGTTCCTCGAGCGCGAGGCCGCCGGGTTCGGCGGCTCGATCGCGCTCGGCTTCCTGCTCGGCATGATCCCCGCGTTCGCCAAGTTCTTCGGCCTGCCGATCGATGTCCGCCACATCACGCTGTCCACCGGCTCGCTCACCCTCGCGCTGTCCTCGATCGGCGTCGCCAGCGTCGGCTGGGGCGCCGTGCTGTCCGCCGTGCTCGGCATCGCCGCGATCGGCCTGCTCAACTTCGGCGTCAGCTTCGCGCTCGCGCTGGTCATCGCGCTGCGCGCCCGCGACGTGCCGCCCGGCGAGTCCAGGACCCTGCCCGGCGCCGTCGCCCGCCGCTTCGTGCACCGCCCCCTCGAGTTCTTCTACCCGCCGCGCGACGCCGGCATCCCCCCGGCGACCTCGCAGCACTGACCGGGCCCGCTCGCTCGCGGCGAGGACCCCGAGCTATCGCCTGGGCTCCGCGGATCGCCGACCGCCGCGATCGCCGTCGTGGTGACCGCGCCGCTCGCACACCCTTCGATCGACCCCGCTCGCCGCGAAGTCGAGCCGCCCGTCGACCTCGTGCTTGTACGTCGCCAGCACGTCGGGGCACACCACCGCCGGCTGCTCGAGGTCTCCGCCGCAGTGGAAGCTCGCGGCGTCATCCGTGCTGCCGCTGCCGTTGTAGATCGCGGTCTGCGGGTACGGGCACAGCGGGCGGCTGCGCGTGACCGCGCCGCCCGAGCTGGTCGTCGCGAGGATCTGCGCCGGTGCCACGCCGTTCTCGACCCAGCTCACCAGCGCGCCGAACAGGTTCTGCGGCTGCGGGCCGTTGCCGCCGCCGCAGTGCCCGACTCCCGGCGCGCGAAACAGCCGGTAGAACCGCTGCACGCCGTCGAAGTCCACGTCGCCGTGCCCGCGGTGGTGCGCCGCCATCGCGCGGTAGTAGTTGATCACGCCGCGCGGGAAGATCAGCTGGTCATTGCCGCCCACGAACGTCAGCAGCTTGCCGCCCGCGCGCTTGAACGCGTCGAGGGTGCCGACCGTGTCGGTGACGTCGGCGATGTTGCGCGAGCCGTCCTGCGCGACCTGCGGGTAGTCGTCGGCGCCGACCGTGTTCCAGTCGAAGCCGAGATCGTGCTCGTCCCAGTGGAACTGCGTGACGCCGAGCGCGAACGGCGCGGTGCCATTCAAGCCGGTCAGCGCGGTCCCGCGATCGAGCCCGAACCAGATCCGGTCGCCACCGGCATTGCGCGGCCCGTCCCAGATCCGGTCGATCGCCTCGGCCTCCGCCGCGGTGAGGCAGTTCGCGGCCGGCGCGGTGGCGGCGCCGCAGATGTTCGCCGCCGCGCTGAACGCGCAGGTTCGCGGATCATCGATGATGCCGTCGGCGACTCCGTCCGCGGCGTCGCAGGCCGCCACCACCGAGGCCGTGGCCTGGTTCAGCTTGGCCGCGGCGATCGGCGCGCCGACCAGATCCTTCATCGCGATCTGCCCCCACATCTGTGCGGTCTGAAACCGGGTCCAGTAGATCGCCGGGGCGTTCGCCAGGACCCCGTCGAGCTCGCCGGCCAGCTCCTGGGCGAGCAGGTAGCCCTGCCGTCCGCCGGTCGAGCAACCGTTCCAGTAGTTGTAGGCCGGCTTCGTGCCGTAGTACCGCTCGGCGACGCGCTTCGAGAACCGCACCTGCTCCTTGATACCGTTGCGGATGAAGTCCTGGATGAACTGCAGGTTGTACGTCCCGTCGGCGTTCACGCCCGGCTCGCAGTTGCCCCCGGCATGCCCCGTATCGGTCCCCGAGCCCACGTAGCCCGCGTTCACCGGCGCGGTCACGTTCAAGCTGCCGGCGCAGCCGCCGCCACCGATGCCCTGCGTCCTGCCGTTCCAGGCGCCCTGTGTGCCGCCGGTCCCACCGTCCGCCGCGTTGAGCGGCAGCCCGACCCGGATGTTGATGTTCTGCGCGGTGCGCGTGCCGAACAGGATGTCGACCTGGCAGTAGCTCGCGTTCGCGCCGCTCGCCGGCACGATCTGGCTCGTCGCCGACTTCACCCCCGGAGCGCCGGCGAGGCCGTGCTTCGGATCGATCGAGAGCTCGCCGCAGCGCACGGCGGCCGGCGGCGGAGACTTGTCATTCGCCTGCGCCGGCCGCGGCCCGCGCACCGCGATGTACACGAGCGCAGCCGCGAGGACTGAAGCTGTGACCGTTGCCAGGGAAACCACTCTCCGCGTCGGCATCGTCGCCTCCTTGGGTGTGACGCTCGTGAAGCTCGGGCGACTGCAGTCTAGGGGAGCCCCCGCCGACCCGGCCACCACCATCGCGATCGCGCCATGGAACAGTCCGTCGTGGCTCGCAGCGTGTCCGCGCGCCGACGCCACAGTGGGATACGTCGATCGCCGCACCCGGCGCCGGCTCGAGCTACCGATCGACATCCGCCCCATCGCGCTGGCGACTGGCCACTCACTGGCGCGCGAGACAGATCGCATGCGGTGCTATGCTCACGCGATGGTGAACCACCCCATCGCTCCACTCGCCGGCGAGGCGGAGTTCTGGGCTGGGGTCGACCACGCGCAGAGGTTCTTCATGGGGAACGCCGAGGTCCAGCATGCGCTCAGGAAGCTCACCGGCATACTCGACGCCGCGGCGATCCCGTACGCGATCGCCGGCGCCATGGCGCTCAACGAGTACGGCTACCGCCGGGTAACGGTCGACGTCGACGTCCTGCTCACGCGAGATGGCCTCGACCGGCTCAAGCGCGAGGCGCTCGGCCGCGGCTACGTCGAGAAGTTCCCCGGCAGCAAGGGCCTGCGCGACACCGAGCACGGCGTCGCGATCGATATCCTGCTCGCCGGCGAGTTCCCCGGCGATGGCAAACCCAAGCCTGTCCGGTTTCCGGACCCGGCAACCGTGGCGGTCCGCGGCGCGCACGGCGCCTTCCTGCCGCTCGAGATCCTGATCGAGCTCAAGCTCGCGTCGGGCCTGTCCGCGCCCCACCGGCTCAAGGATCTCGCCGATGTCCTCGAGCTGATCCGCGCCACGGCGCTGCCCGAGGCGCTCGCGACGCGGCTCGACCCGTCGGTGCGCGCCAAGTACAGCGAGCTGTGGTCGGCGGCGCAGACCCGCGACGACGAGTGACCGTGAGCCGCTGGTACACGGATGCTGTCGGGCGAATGGCTGACCCTGCAGCTTGCCGGACCAACCTTTTAAATCGCCGTTTTGCTTCGGTATTGTAGCGGTCCGGCCGACGATCGAGCGATGCCATTCGGCGGGATTGAGTCATGGGCTCCATTCTGCGACTATCCCCTACGTGTCGTATGAAGCCGCGTCGCACCACCGCGCGACCGCGACGTCCGCCGTGAACCGTATACGGTGACCGATGGTGAAGCTCGGGACGATCGTCGCTGGAAAGTACCTCCTGGATCGGGTGATCGGTCACGGCGGCATGGGCGTCGTGGTCCAGGCGACGCACCTGCAGCTTCATCAGCCGGTCGCGATCAAGTTCTTGCTGCCGGACTCTGCGCAGCACGCCGATACGCTCCAGCGGTTCGTGCGCGAGGCCCGCGCCGCAGTGCGGCTGCGAGGCGAGCACGTCGCCCGCGTGCTCTAGGGTCGTCGAGAGGCCAGCGCTCGGCGTGCGAGCAGCTCTCGATCCCGCCGCTGGTGAGCGGGTCACCACATCGAGGACCGGCGGGTTCGCTTCACGCCCGCTGCCGCGGGGCGCGATTGCCATAGGCCCGCAGCGCCGCCTGGGCAAACGCGATCCGCCGCGGCTCGTTGCAGGCGCCGCAGACCTCGAAGTGCTTCTCGAACGCCCGGGTCGCGGCCGCGACGCTCTGCGCCGCGCGCAGCGCGCCGAGACCGTACGCGGGAATCGTCGTGAGCTCGTGCCACAGGAACTCGAGCTGCGTGGTCACCGCCAGCGGCGACGCGCGGCGCGCCTTCGCGAACCCGAGCAGGTTGTTCCAGCGACCACCGACCGACCACTGCGCGATCCCTTGCCCGGGACCATCGCTCTGTCGGGCGGTGGGGTTCACGCCGGACTCCTGCATCAGGTTGCCGACGATCCCGGCGGCCTGCGCAGTCGTGAGGCCCTTGCTCACGAAGAAGTCGAACGCGACCTGCGCCGAGCTGCTCTGGACGACGTGCGCGGCCGGGGACACGACGGCGTCGCCGGTGCCCGACACGTCGCGCCCGCCGGTGTCCGAGGTGTTGCCCTCGCCGGCGTCCGGTGCGTCGCGCTCGGTGGCGTCCGGCGTGTCGCGCTTGCCGGCGCCCGGCGCGTGGCGCTTGCCGGCGCCCGGCGCGTGGCGCTTGCCGGCGCCCGGCGCGTGGCGCTTGCCGGCGCCGGGCGCGTCGCCCTTGCCGGTGTCCGACGCGTCGCCCTTGCCGGTGTCCGACGCGTCGCCCTCGCCGGTGTCCGACGCGTCGCCCTTGCCGGTGTCCGACGCGTCGCGCTTGCCGGTGTCCGGCGTGTCGCGCTTGCCGGCGTCCGGCGCGTGGCGCTTGCCGGCGTCCGGTGGCGCCGCGCCGTCGGCCCCCGTGAGCGCAGGATCATCCGACGCGGGCTCGTCCGCCGATCGAATCGGCCGGTCGAGCCGACAGTCGGCTGGCGAGCTCGATGGCGCAACCGTGACAATCCGCGCGCGACGTGCGTGCGGTTCACCGATCATCCACGGGGCGCACCCGATGGCCCCAGCGCCCAGGAGACCGGTCATCAACAGCCATCTGCAAGACACGAGATCATACATGAGCAAACCTCCAGGGCGTGAGTCGCGCCCGGCCCGTACGCGGTGGTTGCGGCGCGCCGCACGTCGTCGGCGCGCCGGCTCGATGCGGAAGTCGCATCGTGCGGAGATCAGAAATGCGACCGGCCGAACAGGCGCACGGCGGAGTAGAAATTGTTCGCCGTGACGTAGCAGGGCGGCTTGGCCAGCAGGGAGCGATGCGAACACACTCGCTTGGTGTGCTCCAGCAGCTGGAAGTCGATGAAGGTGCGGGTGGTCTCGTTGTGCCGGTGGACCATCTTGGCATTGCGGTAGCCGAAGTCGTGCTGCACGCACGGCCAGAAGAAGTCGTCCGCGTAGCCGGTCAGCTTGGCCGGCCCGCTGCAGCCGTTGTTGTGCCAGTCGAACCGCGGGAAGTCGCGACGCAGCTGGTCGTAGTGCTCGCGAAAGTCGTTGTCGGCGACGATCTTGGCGAAGTTTTCAGCGTACCGATCACCCTCGGGGAGCGGCGGCGTGGCGTACGCGTGGGCCGAGACCACCATCGCGACCGCGGTCATCACCGCAATGCGCTGCATGGTCGCGCCGCGGCCCGCGCCGCCGCGACCCGCACCACCTGGTGCGGAGCCGTGACTGCCCGCGCGATTGGCGATCTGATGGCTGTGGCGATGGCGCAGTTTCGTGATGATCCGGAAGATGGTCATTTGCTGATCCTTTCGATGGCTGCCGTGGCGTTGACGAGACTGGTGAGATCAATGAGATTGATGAACGCGGATGATCATCAGTTCCAGGCGCGGGTGACCGCGGGCGATTCCACGGAACACCTCGGCGGGAACTGTGATTTGCCGCCGCGCTTCACACCGGCGAGCGCGGCGGGGTCGTCATGCCTGAGAGACCGGCGCGGTGCCGCGATGTCGCACGAGATCGTCGCGCTCCGCGTTCACCTGGGGACCCCGAGGACGGGCAGCCGGCGCAGCGTCGAGCGGCTCCAGGTCTCGGGTCGCGATCGCGGCGGTCACCCCGATCGCGCAGGCCAGCACGGCGAGCGCGGCGAGGACCGACCAGCGAAGCCCGCCGTGCTCGGGCGCCGCCGGTAGCGCGGCCGCGCCTCGGGCAGGAGCCCGAGGCGCCGGGCTCCGCTCGGTCCCGGCCAGCCCTGAACCAAGCGTTCCCCGCTCGAGCGTCACGTCGCCGAGCGTGCGGCGCGTGCGCCGGGTCGAGATCGCGGCCTGGGTCTCCGACCCGGCGTACCTCGCGAGCGCGCGGGCGAGCTCGGCGACGCTCTGGAATCGCCGCGCCGGATCCTTTTCGAGACAGCGATACACGACCTGATCCAGCCCGCCGGGCACGGGAACCGCGAGCCTCGGCGGCGGAGCGTTCACGACCTGGTACGCCACCGCGCGGAAGCCATCGCCATCGAACGGCGGGGCGCCCTGCAACAGCCGGTAGAGCACGACACCGAGCGACCAGATATCGCTGCGGGGGTCCACGCTGCGCGACGACCGGATCTGCTCGGGGGACATGTACGCCGGCGTGCCCAGCACGGCGCCGACCGTGGTGAGCGGGCCGGCCAGCGCGCTCTTGGAGGTCCCGAAGTCGAGCACCTTCAGCAGCCGGGTATGGTCGGCGCGCTGCGTGACGAACAGGTTGGCCAGCTTGATGTCGCGATGCACGATGCCGAGCGAGTGCGCCTCGGCGAGGGCCTCGCAGGCCTGCAGCACGAGATCGACGATCCCGCCGGTCGTCAGCTGTGACCGCGACAACCGCGACAGATCGGCGCCCTCGAGGTACTCGAGCACCATGAACGGAGCGCCGCCGTCGAGGATTCCCAGGTCGGTCACGCGCGCGACGTGCTCGCTCCGCAGGCGGCCCACCACCTGGGCCTCGCGCAGGAACCGCTGGACGACGTCGCGGTGGTGGATGGCCTCCGGCAGCAGCAGCTTGATCGCCACGTGCTGCTGCAGCTCGATGTGCACCGCCTGCACCACGATGCCCATGCCGCCGCGGCCGACCACGCGGTCGACCCGATACCGGCCCGCGAGCACCGCCCCGGGCTCGACCACGTAGGACGGCCGCCCCGGGCGGCGCATCCGGATCGCGTCCGGTACCGGCGCGGGAGGCCGGCGCGCGATCCGCCGGCGCCGCACGACCCGGACCGTGTCGGCGTTGGTCGCCGGGAACGGCGAGCGGTCGCGGGGCTGCGATGCGCGCGCCGGAGGCTCGACAGCCGGACTGCCGCACCACGACGGCGATGTTGCGTTCACGCAGGAGAGACCGCGGCCTCGGTCCGAGGTCGCACGCAATCGCGTGGCTCCCGATCGATCGCGTTCATCAGCGGGCGCTCGGCGCCGCGTCGCCCAGCGCGTGTGCGATCGCCCCGTACAGCCGCTCGGCCTCGGCCTCCAGCGGCCGATAGCCCAGCGCGTGGGCCGACTCCACGAGCGGGAGCGCGTGCTGGCTGGCCAGGTAATACGAGCCGGTGGTGAACTCGGCGCGCGCCTGGCTCAGGCCTCGCATCAGGTCGATGAGCTGGAGGCGCACGACCGCGCTCGACGGCGGCGCGCCGCTCTGCCGGAGCACCGCGGGGTCCGCGCACTCCGCAGGATCGGGAAGCTCGCCGACGGCTGCGACCGCATGCTCGATCACCGAGCGATCGGCGGCGGCCAGGGTGTCGATCAGCGCCGCGGCGTCGTATCGACGCCGCTCGAGACACCACGTGCGCAGCTCGAGCTCCGCGTCGGCCCGGTGACCGGCGGTCCGGGTGTCGCGGCAAGCCGCCGCGTCGGCCTGTGCCCACCGGGCGGCGTAGCGGTCGAGCGCATCGCTCACCCGGCGGAGCGCGACCGCCGCGTCCGGTGCCTGGCTGGCTGCAAATGCGGCGTTGATCGCCGCGCGACGCCCGGGGTTCCATACCGCGGCGAACCCGGGGCCGATGCATGGTTCGTCCGCCGCGCTCGCCGCGAAGTAGCCGCCTCGCCAGGCGATGGCTGCGAGCCCGGCTGCCAGCATCGCTCCGGCGGCGAGCACGACCGGCCGGCGCAGCCAGGGCCGCGGGGTCGGGCGCAGCGCAGCGAGCAGGTCGCGGAGCGATGGAAACCGAGCGGCCGGATCGGCCGACAGGCCGCGCCGGATCGCGGCGTGGATCCGCCGCGGCACGCCCGGCGCCCTGAGCCGCCGGACCCGGCCCGCGCGCACGTTCGTGGCGAGCGTGGCGAACGTGTCACCCTCGAATGGCCGCTCGCCGTGGAGCGTCGTGAACAGCGCGACGCAGAAGCTGAACTGGTCGCTGCGCGGGTCGGCGTCCGCGCCGTCGTAGAGCTCCGGCGCAATGTAATAGGGCGTGCCGAGCAGCGTGCCCGGCGCGGTCAACCTCGCGGGCTTCTCCGGCGGGTCGCTCGCGGTCGGCAGCGCGGCGGCACCCGATGACGGTACTGCCGCATACAGCGCGCCGATC
>Ga0193744_1000338_pt1 | contig 10473 bp, 10 predicted proteins | sample L1a1metaG_FD_143056 | JGI IMG/M metagenome (GOLD analysis project Ga0193744, IMG submission 143056) | Soil microbial communities from a riparian zone of the East river system, Colorado, United States - L1a1 | ecosystem: Environmental > Terrestrial > Soil > Riparian zone | place: USA: East River... | reverse complement strand
TCTGTCGAGATCGTAATCACGGATGTCGTCAGAAGTGTGAACGAAGAGGCGAATCCAAGGCTGGAGCATCTTCTCATCATCGGAGAGCGGCCGATTGGCGCGCGTGGAAAGTACGACGTCGCGTACCACAAGAGAACGGCGGGCGCGGAGGAATCCACTCAAGCGACAGAGGTTCTGACAGCGGTGCTGATCGGCGCAGCAAAGCGTCCGGCGATTGTCGTCAACATCGAATACGACGATGGAGGCAAGCTCGGGCTGATTGAGCGTGCCGGTGCTGGCGAGTGGAAGGCTACATGGACCAGCGCTTATACCGACTGTTGATATTTCCGCCCGCGTTCGACGCACGAGTGATTGTCAAAGACCCGTTGGTGCGCTGATAAAAGTTGACGGAATTCCGTATCTCTCTCCGAGATGCTCTCCAAGAGCAGTCACACCAAGCGTCTCCGTTGCATAGTGTCCCGCATAGATAATGGCCAGCTCATTTTCTTCCGCGTAAACCGCGCTCCAATGCGGTCCCTCGCCTACGATGAGAGTGTCGACCTTCATCTCGCGTGCTTCGTTGAGAGTTTCCGCCGACGCACCGGCACCAGTACAAATCGCCCATCGCTTTGTTAAGCGGCGTTTCATGATCGGTGTCGTCCGGACTTCGTTTCCATAAATCTTCGCGAACTTCTGTGCGCGCTCAACAAGCGTCGCTGTTTCGATTTCGGCCTCTCCGGTCACGCCGATGAAGATTCCTTCGAATCCGGCAAATGGTGCGTGGGGCTCGAGCCCCAGCTGCTTGGCGAGCAACACGTTGTTGCCGAGCGAAGGATGGCGATCGAGCGGGAGGTGTGATGAATAAACCGCGACATCATTTTCGATCAGACGTCGGAGCTTACTGTATATCGGGCCACTGAGGCGGGTGGGACCTTCCCAAAACATTCCATGATGAACGAGGAGTAAATTGGCGTTGGCTGCAATCGCGCCATCTATCGCCCGGGTCGAGAAGTCCACCGCTGCGGCGATTCCGATGATCTCTGACCGATTCTCCAGTTGAAGACCGTTCAGCGCCGCGGGATAATCGGGCGTCGTTCGAGTTTCCAGTAGCTCGTCCGCATAGTCGGTCAGTGCGTGGATTTTCGTCATCCCAGCCGGTGCATATTTGTGTGGAGAACCATGATCCTGCCACAGTTATGAGATTGGTAACCCCTTGAGTGACAAGGGGTTACATCAAAAGGTTAATAACCTGTTGATTAGTCGGGGACGCCCCAAAGTTCGAGCAGCCTCTCCAGGTCATCGGACGAGTAAAAATGAATCGTCAGCGTTCCCCGATTTCGAGATCCCACCTTGATCACTGCGTCGGTTTGGAGATACCGGCGCAACCGATCCTCGATGCGTTTCAGCTCTGGTGGCTTCCGACTCGAACCTCTCGGTCGTCCCGCCTTTTTCCCGTCTTGGGCTGGTGCAACCTCACGAAGGCGTCGCTCGACCTCGCGGACCGTCAGGCCGTCTTTCACGATTTCGTGAGCGAGACTCGTAATCTTTTCTCCATCCTCGAGTCCGAGGAGAACTTTGGCGTGACCCATCGTGAGATGGCCTTCCTGAAGAAGCTTCCTCACGGGCTCCGGCAGCTGAAGGAGGCGGAGCATGTTTGCGACCGTCGTGCGGTCTTTGCCAACGGTCTCGGCGATCTGCTGCTGTGTTAGACCGAACTCCCTGGAAAGCTGGTGGTACCCTTCGCCTTCTTCAATCGGGTTCAGGTCTGTCCGCTGAAGATTCTCGACGAGCGCCATAGTAAGGATGGTCCTGTCGTCGATCTCCTTGATGATGGCGGGTATCTCTTTCCAGCCCAGTTTTGTGGCCGCTCGCAAGCGGCGCTCGCCGGCGATGAGCTCGAATCCATCCTTACCTGGCCGACGACGCACCGTAATCGGCTGGAGAAGCCCGCTTGCCTTGAGGCTCTCTTCGAGCTCAGCAAGATTCTCGGCGTTGAACTCGTGGCGCGGCTGAAACGGATTCCGTCCGATCTGTCCGATTGGAATTGATCTAAGCGCGCCGTCATCGCTTGAATCGAGTCCTGTGGCGCTGCCCAGAAGTGCTTCGAGTCCCCGGCCGAGTCGGCGCGGTGTTTTCTCAGTGGCCACCGTCATCTCCTTGGGCGGTTCGTTCGATGAGTTCCTTCGCGACATTCATATAAGCCTGCGCTCCCACCGAAGCGACGTCGTAAAGAATGATGGGCTTGCCGAAACTTGGTGCTTCGGCAAGCCGGACATTCCTTGGAACGACGTTTTGAAACACCTTCGGTCCGAAGTATTCTCTCGCATCTTCAGCGACCTGCCTGGAAAGATTGAGGCGAGAGTCGTACATGGTCAGGAGAACGCCGTCGATCCCAAGCTTCTCATTGGCACTGTGCTGAACGCGGTGCACGGTATTCAGCAGCTGGGAAAGACCCTCGAGCGCGTAGTATTCGCATTGAAGCGGGATGAGAAGAGCATCGGCCGCCACCAGCATATTGATCGTGATTAGCCCAAGAGAGGGCGGGCAGTCGATGATCATGTAGTCGTAGTCATCCCGTGCCGACTCGACTGCGGCGCGCATGACAACATCGCGGTTGCTCTTGTCCACCAGTTCCACCTCTGCGGCCGCGAGATCCGGAGTTGCACCAATTACATCGAGTTTCTCGAACTGTATCGAGGTCTGTCGCGAGGACCGGAGGTCGGAGTTTCCTACCAGGATGTCGTAGAGGGAAAACGGGACGTTTTCCTTCTGAAGTCCGACCCCGCTGGTGGCGTTACCCTGGGGGTCGGCATCGATGAGGAGAGTGCGTTGTTCTGCGGCGGCCAGGCTCGCCGCGAGGTTGACAGCCGTGGTCGTTTTGCCGACGCCGCCCTTCTGATTTGCAATTGCGATTATTCGCGCCACTAGATGCCGGTGAGGGTACAGCGCCTAATCTACCCACCGGCAAGGTGTGTTTCCACGTGGAACGGGGAATCTGATTGTTCCACGTGGAAATAGCTTTTGATGCCCAATGCCCGGTGCGCTTAGTCGCGCCACCGGGCACTGTGCTTTCAGATCAAACGCCTTCACTTACTGCCCGGCTATGAATCTCCAGCGGGTGCTCACCTCGACGGAGAGCGTCTCTTCGCCTGGCTGAATTGGAGTGTCATTCGCTGTCATGGCCGCACGCATCATCATTGGTTGCGGGGGCCGAGGAGAATAGGATCCGATATTGATCTCGAGCAAAGTGCCAAGAGATCCGTGGGCTGCTCGGGCTGCAGCCTCGGCATCCGCCCGAGCCTTGTCGATCGCGCTGGCGATCGCGGTCCTCCGCGCCGCCTCAGTATTGGAGGCGTAGAACTGGAGCGAGGTAATCATGTTCGCCCCACTACCCAGCGCGGCATCGATGACACGCCCCACGTCATCCAGCTTCCGGACGTCCACGAGAATCGTGTTCGTCACGTTGTAGCCGATGATCACTGGCTCCTTTCCCTGCTCATAACGCTGCTCGGGATAGACGTTGTAGTTGATTGTCGACAGTTGATCATTCCCAAGTCCAAGCTTCCGGAGCGCTCCAAGAACGGCTTGCTGTTTGGTCGCGTTTTCTGTTGCAGCAGCCGCTGCCGTCGCAGCTCGGGTCTGCACGCTCACCTGGATGGTCGCTCTATCCGGAGAAACCTTGATTTCGCCTCGTCCAGTGACCGCAATCTGGGGAATCGGATCAAATGGCGCTCGACTGTCTTGAGCCTGTACAGATAATGGCGCTAAAAGAGCCGCGAAAAGGACATCATATCTGGTTTTCATACGCTTGTCTCGAAAAAAGAGTGGAGAAGGTTATACAAAAAGACGTCCAGGCTCGCTCGGCTTGCACATCCGTTAGACAGAGTAGACCGGCTCTATGTCGTGGATTCGGCTCAGGTTCATTCCAATGATTCCCTCAGCCTCGGAGCGAATGAACATGTTCGCGAATTTCGCGCCCCATACAATCTCGTCCGCTTCGTACGAGGATCTCGAGTGGACCGTCTGCGAAACCGTCTCGTCCGTCCCAATGAGAAGCACAAGTAGCTCGGCGTCTGCAGCGATGAGATCAGCATGGGTCAAACCCCACATCGGACTTGTCGCATCGATCGGATGAACGACCGTCCAGCTCAGCGGAAAAAACACCACACGATTCCGTTCGAGGTTGAGCTCGTAGAATTGTCGCACGGGTGTTCCGCCGGTGCGCTCGATCTTGGTCAGGATCGCCTGGACCTGAACGTCGATCAATTGACTCCGCCTCGAATTGGCGATTCGAAACTCGAGTGCGGTCGTGCCACGATAGGGGGCCACGATTGCATTGCGGCTGTAAATGATTCTCGTAGAGGGTTTTGAGAACCGGGAGAAGACAACTCCAGTCGCAAGGGCGACACCGACGATGTTCAGCAGTGCCTCGATTGTCACCAGGGTGTTCGGTATCACCCCGACGGGGATGATGTTTCCATATCCTATCGTTGCGAATGTGTCGACACTGAAAAAGAACGCTCGATAGAAAGGGTGTCCCGTGAAACTGCCGACTGGCGATATGAGCGCGTCAGAGCCGCAGAGTATATACGCGACCGCGAACAGGCCGTTGACTCCGATGTATGTGCCGGCGATGAAGGCGAGGAAACGCGGCCACGAGATCGTGAGGAGCCAGTGATATAGGCTCAGCGAGGATAGTGGACTAAGTCCATCGAGGACTACGTTGAAACTCCCATCTCGATTCAGCAGGCGACGGCGAGTGCCTTTCGCTACCTCGGAACCGAAACCGAGGTCTCTGAATTCTTCCTGCGCTGCTGACGTAGAAGAAGCGGGCGGTCCGGCGAGTGTCGGAGAAGTCATCTGATCCGCGTTCGGTGCAGAGCCAGCGTTGACGTCCGAAAAATGGCTTGGAATATCCTGGAACGCTACATTCGTCCGATGAAATCCTCGGAAACATCGGTCGGCCGCGCGACGCTGCTGATCGTCGTATCAGCTCTCAGTTTCGGATCGATTTCTGTCCTCACCGTTCTGACGACAGCCGCGGGCGTTCCTCTCCTCACCGCGATGGCCTGGCGCTATGTGATTGGGGCTGTGCTCCTCGGAGCAATTGCTCCACTAAACCAGTTCCGCTCACTCCCGAGACAACGAACTATTCAGCTCGTGCTGATAGGTGGGGTCGGTCAGGCCCTGATTACGTACCTGAGTCTTCACGCACTCGAATACATATCGGTGGGGCCGCTTGCATTCCTGTTTTACACCTACCCGGCGTGGGTAGCACTCCTCGCGGCTGTTCGAAAAACTGAAAGGCTGACTCCGATACGCATCTTCGCTCTGGTGCTGGCACTCACCGGTGTGACGATCATGGTCGGAGCGCCGACTGAGAAGCTCAATCCGATCGGCGTCATGCTGGCCCTTGGCTCGGCGCTGCTGTACTCCGCTTATCTGCCGGCTCTCGAGCACGTGCAGGAAGGTGTACCGGCAATGCTCTCAACTTTTCTGTTGATTGTTGGAGCGGCAATATCATTTGCAATCGCCGCACTGCTCACCGGAGATCTCTTTGTCCCGGGAGGATCAGGTGTCTGGCCGAACATTTTCCTGCTCGCACTCGTGTCGACCGTGATCGCGTTTTCGGCCCTCATCAAAGGCCTGTCGATACTGGGTCCGGTCAGGACGTCGATCATCGCAACCGTAGAGCCGTTTTTTACGGCGATTCTGGGCGCGCTGGTACTTGGCAATAAGTTCGGCGCGTCAACGCTGATCGGCGGCGTACTGATTGCCGCTGCAGTGCTGGTGATCGAGTGGAGCTCGACTCGGATTCCCGTTACGGCGTAGCTGCCAAACGGCGGCGCCGCTCAATCTCGATCACGAGATTCTGCAGATCGCTCGGGCTTACACCGGGAATTCGCGAAGCCTGAGCGAGCGTGTATGGTCGTAGATTCGCGAGCTTCTGTCGCGCCTCGAACGCCAGCGAGAGCATTTCGCTGTAATCCAGCTCCGGGTCGAGGGCAAAGTCACCCATCCTGCGCATCCGGTCGGCTTGCACTCTCTCTCGCTCGAAGTAGCCGGCGTACTTGATCTCGAGATCCGCGGTAACCAGAGCCTCGGCGTCGAGACCGGCTCCCAGTCCAACAGCTTGCAGCAGGCCATCGAGCGGAATTTCCTGACGTCTCGCTACTTCCACTATTCGAACCGCGTGCGCCAGAGGAGCACTTCCAGCGCGAGATAGAATCGGCGCAGCCTCGTCAGGTCGAATGCTGGTCGTCTCAGCCAGGCGCATGGCGGAGTCTTCGTGCTCCAGTCGGGCGTTGATCGTAGCGTCTTCGAGCTCCGAGTAGATCCCGAGCCTTTTACCAATGGCGCCAAGTCGTCGAAGTGCGTTGTCCTGGCGCACGGTGAGCCTGAACTCGGAACGCGAAGTGAAGAGTCTGTAAGGCTCGTCGACGCCACGAGTGACGAGATCGTCGACCAACACGCCGATGTACGATGTCTCTCTGCCCAACACGATGGGTTGTTTCCGCTGAATCGAGAGAGCAGCGTTCAGACCCGCTACCACGCCCTGCCCCGCAGCCTCCTCGTATCCGGTCGTTCCGTTTATCTGTCCCGCGAAGTAGAGGCCCGGGACAACCTTGACCTGGAGAGATGGATCGAGCTGCGTCGGCGGATAGTAGTCGTATTCGATCGCATAACCGGCCCGATTCATTCTTACGTCGGCCAGACCACGGATGGATCGCAGAATCTCGAGCTGTACCGGTGCCGGCAATGATGTCGACAGTCCGTTGACATAAAGCTCCGAGGTGTCGTGCCCCTCGGGTTCGAGGAAGACCTGATGCCTCTCGGCGTTGGGGAACTTCACGATCTTGTCCTCGACCGAAGGACAGTACCGCGGCCCACGGGATGAGATTGCACCGCCGTACATCGCCGACTTCGCGATGTTTTCCTTGATTATTTCCTTGCCACGAGCTTCGAGGTACGTGATCCAGCAAGGCATTTGAGCCGGATGTCTGGTAACCGAGCCTCGCCGACGCTTTTCTCCCCAGAAGTGCGACCACGAGTAGTCAAACTGCTCGATCTCACTCTCCTGACTCTCGAGAGCGGAATAGTCGACAGATCGGCCATCGATACGTGGGGGGGTTCCCGTCTTGAAGCGCGCAACCCTGAGGCCGGCTTCTTCGAGCTGCTCCGCGAGGTGCGTGGTCGAAGTCTCACCAGCTCGTCCACCGGCGATACGAGTCTCGGTTCCGATGTGGATCCGGCCGCGCAGGAAGGTGCCCGTGGTGATTACAACGCTTTTTGCGCCAAAGCGCCTTCCTTCCAGAGTCTCGACGCCAAGGACGCGACGTTCGTCCGACGTGAGAAGGAGGCGAGCAACAGTGCCCTGCACCGTTTGGAGCATTGTCTGTTGTTCGAGGAGCGATCTCACCGCGCGGCGGTACAAGCCACGATCGCACTGTGCGCGGGGAGCCCAGACGGCAGGGCCTTTACTGCGGTTCAACATCCGGAACTGGATCATCGCGAGATCGGTGGCTCTCCCCATGATTCCGCCGAGCGCATCGACCTCGCGGACGACAGTGCTTTTTGCAACTCCGCCAATGGCCGGGTTGCACGACATCTGACCGATCGTTTCGAGAGCGCTCGTGATCAAGCCGACCCGAACTCCAAGACGCGCCGCTGCCACCGCTGCCTCGGTTCCCGCGTGGCCGGCGCCAATGACTACAACGTCAAACTCGGTTTCGAAGTCCTGGGGATGCGGCATACATTAAAGATAAAGAGAGCTTCAGCCCTGGCGTCCGCCTTTCCCGAATCTAATCCATGCCTCTCGAGCTTTCTCACGACCGCGCTGTAATCCTCATTCGTCAAAGTGCATTCGAGCGTGGCGGATTGACCCGCCAGGCGATTGACGAGCGGTACAACCTCACGGATGAAGAGTTTCGGGTCGAGGATGGTCTGGTCGCGCTCGGACCGCTGCCGTCAGATGATCTGCTTCCGGATCTGATCGATGATCTGGAGAAGAGCGGACTGACTTACTTCGAAGATTTCTTCGAACTGAGCGGTAACTGGCCGGATTGGCTAGTACTCTACGCCCGTGGGTCGAAAGGCCGGGGAACCTAGAGACGCTGTTCGACGACTGACCACTCTTCGACGAACGCGACCCCTGCTTCAATCCGGTCAATAACCACGTCTGCTCCTGTGGCCAGTGCCTTCGTACCGAGAGAACGTGCCGGCGATGTCAGCTGCTTGCCGAGGTACTCATACGAGATTTCCCCCGGCGCGGAGATCGAGATGTCGCGGGTGACGACTGCGAGGTGACCCTGTATCTCCTGCTCGGTGGGTGAAGAGGGCGGGATCCCGCGGAACGCCCACTGGGCGAGAAGCGTGATCATCCCGCTGATCGCGAGCGCGCCGGCCGCTGTCGCGATCAGGAGGATGCCCCACACCGGCAGTTGGGTGCGCGATGCGAGTGGATACCCAGCGGCGCCAAAGCCGATGGCAAAAGCGGCAACCGCCGGAAGGTTGAAGAAAGCTGATGGTGTACGCGCCCGGTTTTGGCGTACGCGCTGAACGCCGGTCAGCATGGCGAATACCGCCAGCATCAAGCCACCAATGAAAGCGATGAGAAAGACTACGGGGAAGATCAACACAAGCTCTCGATTGATGGTCTGGAATCAGAACTCACTCTTTGCGCGCTGTTCAGGATTCCAGGTATTTCTTGAACCAGGAGATCGTGGCCGGCCAGGCGGCGCGTGTAGCCGTCATGTTGGCCCCAGCCATTCCCGTCTGTTGTCGCAGAAACCCGTGACCAGCGCCGGGATAAATGCTGTAGGTGTAGGTTCGGCCGACGGCACGAAGCGCGGTGTCGGCTGGAGGAATCGTGGCATCTACGCGCGCGTCGTTCCCGGCGTATAGTCCCAGCACGGGCGCGCGAACCGAAACCAGGTCTGCCGTCTTTGGAGAAACGCCGTAGTAAACCACTGATGCTCCGAGTCCCGGCGCGTGGACTGCGTGCGCGAAGGAGACGCCACCACCCCAGCAGAAACCAACGATTCCGTACTTCTGTGTGGCTGCCGGCAGCGACGTTCCGTACCGGGCGACGGCGTCCAGCTGTTTCTGAACCCAACCCGCATCGAGAGTTCTGATTGCGGCGGTGGCCAGCGGTGCGACGACGCTATCGGGACCGTCCGGAAGATTCTTCATCGTCAGGAGATCTGGTGCGATCGCGATGAAGCCATCGGCAGCGAGCTGGTCCGCAACCCCGCGGACCCACGACGACAAACCGAAGATCTCGTGAACCACTATGACTACTGGAGCCTTGGTGCTTCGCTCCGGATACACCACCCAGGCGCGAACACTATCCCCGTCCCCAGTGCGTATCATGGCCCACTCACCGTGTCGAGGCGAGGCGCTGAGGCGAGCGGGCGCTCCCCCAGCGTCGGCCGGTAGTCGAGAGTCGTTGGACGCGGCGACCATGCCTCCAGCTGCAGGCGTTGCGTGATCGGTGTGTGTATCGGCCGCCGGAACCATTTTGTTGGTGGTGCATGCCGTACCCGCGAGGGAGAGAATTAGTCCGAGTCTGATTACCGCTGTTTGAGCACGCATGTCACCGCCTCTCCTGTTTGACTGGTTGCCGATGTGCCGACGCATTCCTGAACTGCTCGGCAAAAAATTCTCCAACACGATATTCCGCATAATAAAACGGACGCCACGGCCACGAGCCAGCTATGAAGCCGGCATGGCCGCCCTTTTCAACGAACTCCAACCGGAGACTCGGATTCCGCCGGGCAACATCCCTGACTTCGTCGAGAACTTCCGGTGGCAGCATCGGATCATCGACCGCACTCAATAGTAGCGTTTGGAGCCTAATATCCTCCAATCGCGGCAGCGAGCTCGATTGCTGATAGTAATCCTGTGCGTCACGAAACCCATGCAACGGGCCGGTGATCAGGTTGTCGAAATCCGCGAGCGTTCGCAGCGCAGAGATCTTGATCGCTGGAGCAAGATCGGGGAACCGCCCGGCTTTTTCCTGTGCCTTTCGCCGTAGCGAGCTCAGGAAGAACTTCTGGTAGAGTCGCGAGAACCCGCGGTTGATCCGGGTCGATGAGCGAGACAGGTCGAAGGGAACCGAGATGGCCGCAGCTGCCAGTAGTTGATGCGGCAAGTCCCTTCCCCGCTCGCCGAGAAACTTGAGCAACACATTGCCGCCGAGCGAAACGCCGGCGATCGCGAGAGAAGACGTAGGGTGCTCTCGTGAAATCCTGTCGATGACGAACGCCGTGTCAGTCGTCTCGCCAGAGTGGTAGAACCTGCGCATGCGGTTCGGCTCGGAACCGCACGAGCGGAAGATCAGGAGATCGGCGCCCCACCCCCGTCTGGCAGCTTCGTTCAGGAGTCCCTGCGCGTAGTGCGAGCGAACGCTGCCCTCGAGACCATGCAGGAGCAAGACACGGGGTGCCCCTAACGGTGCCGACAACCGATGCAGCTCGACAAAATCGCCGTCGG
>Ga0193744_1000337_pt1 | contig 10486 bp, 14 predicted proteins | sample L1a1metaG_FD_143056 | JGI IMG/M metagenome (GOLD analysis project Ga0193744, IMG submission 143056) | Soil microbial communities from a riparian zone of the East river system, Colorado, United States - L1a1 | ecosystem: Environmental > Terrestrial > Soil > Riparian zone | place: USA: East River... | reverse complement strand
AGGCCGGTTATGTGCTCTATTATAGGCAGCGATTAGAGTGAGCTCTCGCATTGTAACTTTAATCGCTTCCATTTTGAGACTCCAATTCTTGAGTACTTCTTCGTTTCCTTTTTTCTTTGTAAGTTGAGTCTAGCATCTTTAAAAAGAAATAGAAGATCAATTCATTATTTGAAGATAGAGGCATCTCGGACAAAATCCAGCCAAATCCGACTTATCCGAGATGCCCTATTTATCATACTATAAACTGAAAAGCTTTCCTAAACTACCATCGTCACCATCTTTATTAGGATAAGTACCCAATCGTGTCTCTTTGTCCTCATTTGTAGATGTTTTAGCCTCAATAATAGCTGGTTTGTATCTCTTAGTGTATTGAACTGACCTAAGTGAGTAATCTTCCTGCATTAATTCTACAATTCTGGACATATCCCGACTTACAGCAATAACAATATTATTACAGATTAACACTAACAAGTCTTCTTTATCTTTAATGATCTCGTATTTCATACTATGCTCCCTTTTGATATAGTTTGAGTGAATTAATTACATCATCTGATAAGTTATCACCCTTTTCTAGCAATAATGATGAAATCTGATTACTAAACTCTCCTTTTACGTACTCAGTACCCTTTGAAATACTTAACCATACCATATCTACATTTAATATCATATCTTTGTATTCATCAGGCAATTTATCTTTAAACTTCTTAAATACCTCTTCAATCTCATTTGCATCTTCTTCTAATTTAACTAACTTTGGGTGTACATTAACTGACTTACCCGCCACAGGCGTCTTAACCGTACTAATGCCCCTTTTAAGGGTACTTAATGGGATTAAAGAGTTATTTACACTTTCTTGTATTTCGGAAAGTTGTGACTTAAGAATCAATAGTGAATTTTCCACTGAATTAACCATCAATGACATAGTATCTGACTTAATGTCCGCATTCACATTAGCGGGTAGATCCCATTTGCGTCGTTCTGTCTTCATAAAGTAAGTTTGTCGCTCTAAATACTTCTGTACTGTACTTAGAGGCACATCAATACGACGTGCTATCTCATTTACTCCTAATTCACCTTGTTCTGTAATTACAGCTAATATCATATCATGGTAGTTATTTGCCATTATGACCCTTTCCTCTTTATTCGTCAGTCAGCATTTGTCCGCTACTGTCCCTCTATGTCCGTTTCTCTGGTGATCATTCATGCATCTCCCTTCATGTCCCATTCATAGACTACACATACACCTATAGTGTGTCAAATATGCCTCTGACCTGCTAAAACGTACATATACCATACTTACCACTATATACACTACTTCCTAAATAATATCTAAAAGGGCCTTCAGCCCTTGAACTTAGATATGATTTAGTCAGTTTAAAAAGGAATGGGCTTGCAAATTGCGTCATAAACGGGGTTGGCACCCCATGACACATTTACCGCCCATAAGTGAGGATTCTAACTTAAATAAAAGAGGATTGGACGACATAGCATGAATTGCCATTTAAAGAGGATTGAATACCCCTATAAGAGAGTTAATGTATAAGACCCCAATAAGACCTAATAAGACCTAATAAGAGGAAACGCCTTTTATTAATTAATACATTCACACATGATATGACATACTATATAATACTTCCATCTGAACCCTTACAAGTTAATTAACCCATACATCTTTAATGTACCTTATGTCCTATGTCACGCTTAGTTATTTTAATCTTCAATTAATTTAAAGCGCTTAAAAGGATTAAAGGGACATAAGGCTTTTATCAGGATTAATATCTTGTCCATAAGTTCCAGGCGATTTTATGAGCGGTACCATAAAGCAATTTACAAAGGATTGTTAAAACCAAAGGTACCATCAAATCTCAAATAAAAAATTAAGAAAAAGTAAATCCTCTAATTCCTAAATCAGATACCAATTACATTAATCTACACATCAGATATACATCAATTCTTTAACTACAGATAAATACACTTTTAATTGCCTCAATCCTTAACAAAGAGCGTGTGGCTAGAAATAAACTTAATATATGCCGGAATATGTGAGGAAACCCTCTGAGAGCCAATCTAAGCCTCTGAGAGCCTCTACCCTCACACGGGTGTGCATTTAGCCTCCAGATAGCTGTATGAGGCAAGGAAAGCGCTTACCTGGCCTTACAGGGGGATACCCGTGCTAGATGGCTGTATGGGGGTGTGGTCTACGTCACAATCCTTGCTTTTAGAGATCCCTTAGGGCTACTTTGATAGTGGAGAGTCAGACCCTCGGGCCCAGATAATTTAGGATTGGACCAACTTATGGAAGAACTTTTTCAAGATAAAGCGATTAGACTTGTAGAAAGCTATATGGCAGGAAGGAACGTCAATTACGATCTTAGAATTGTTTGGTTTTGTAAGACCTTAAAGAATTGGAAAGCTATTATTGCTGACATTAATAGTGGAGGTTATTTATTTGAAGTAACTTACAGTGGTGAACATGAAGAAACTTATTTAGATGTGTATACAAAAACCGATGGTGTAAGGACTAAGGACTAATGCAACTTGAAGATTTAGAGAACAGATTTGCTTATCACGTTCCTAAGAATGAGGAAACTAGACAGGCTCATGAAGTAGTTAGGAATTCTTGTTTAAGGCTCTCAATTGACTTGGATAAGTTAATTCCTGAAGGTAGAGAGAAAGCTTTAGCAATTACTAACTTAGAGCAAGTGATGATGTGGGCTAATGCAGGGATTGCTAGGAGTTAAGTAATGAGATTTATTGACGAGATTATTAATAAAATTAAAGAGTACGCTGGAATTAGTGGTATACACAGATTATGGTTAATTAAACAAATTGAAATACAACCTACACCTGAAGAGATGAGACTTTTTAGAGACAAACATCAATTTAAATCTGATCCTAAAAATGATCAACTCTGTCTATGTGGAAGAGAATGGAATATAGCTGCTCATGAGTAAGGAGAACTGATTTGCCTTATTCAGACAAAGAAAGGAAACGCTACTTTGCAATTAAGGAGGCTCTAACTACAGCTGAAAAGAAGTTGATTGATTACTACGAACTTCAATACACTTTAAGGATTCATGTTCCCACAGTTGAAGAAGTTGCTAGTTATTTAGAGATTCCCCAGACTTCAATTAACTACTACTTAAATAGAGCACCTGTTATCAAGGCTCTAGACAAACGTGGAATTCCTTGGCGACAGCATTCACAAACTGAATTAACAGCTACTCAAGTTGCAGTTGCTTCTACGATGGCTAACTTTACAGATGAGAGAAGTAACAAAGAGAAGTTAGACGAATTAGGAATTAACAGCGCTACTTATTACGCTTGGTTAAATGATCCTCAGTTTAAGAACTTAGTCGAAAGTTTAGCAGAACGTAATCTAGGTAATTTTAAGCCAGAAGCAGTTAATCAATTAGGTAAGAAAATTCAAGGTGGACACTGGGACGCTATTAAATACTACCTAGATGCTACTGGAGCAGTTAGAGGTAATGACGCTCCGCAGAGTGAAATGCTGTTAAGGATGATTATTGAAATCATTCAGAAGCACGTTAAGGACGAAGCTACGATTATTGCAATTGCTAATGATATTAAGTTGGCTTCTTCTAATAGAACTCTTGAAGTTGCTACCCCAAGAGAAATTACAGGAGAAGTAATAGAAGATCCAGAACTAGAAGCCGCTAAGAAAATGTTAGGAGTTAATTGATGGATAAAAAGTCAAAAGCAGCCACAGAGCAAGTTCAGAGTCAAGAGCGAGAAATTTACTTAGCTATCTATTGGTGGAAGAACAGGTCTAATACATTTGAAGTAGATAGTCGACTTGTGAGTCCAGAGCAAAGTTTAAGGGATTCAGTTCTTACAGTTGACTACAATTACACGCCCTGGCCTAGGTGTGGCGGGAACTTGTTATGGACATGACTGAATTTGAACTAAAGATGGTAACTAACATACCTGCTGGTTCAACAGGTATTATAAGTGCACTTCCTTTTCCTGGATGGAAAGAACCTAAGCCGATTACACAGAAAGAGATGAAAGAGGTGATAGAGGCTTTTAAGAAAGACCCTGAACACTTCTTTAAGAAGGACGTTCCGAGATGGCAGTAACATTTACTCCAAACATTGGTTTAGCTAAACCGACTGAATCTGAACTTGCTGAGAACTGGGTTAACGGCCCTAAATTAGATGAAGATAACAATTTAATTATTATTGACAAGATGGATGTAAATCTTGTATCGTACACTCCAACTTTAATCTCTTCAGGAACTCAGCCAAATAACGGTGTTGGAGTTGAACAGGGTGAATACTTTGAAGTTCAGGGATTTATTTTTGGATTAGTTACTATTCCTTTTCTTGATCCTGGAGTCGCTGCAGGAACTGGTGGTGGAGGATATGGAATTAAATTACCAACACTTTTAGATACTTCTTTTCATACAGTAGGAACTGCGTTAACTGATGTTCCTGGTGCGGCTTCAGTTATTGGAGAAGCATACATGAGAGATAGCAGTTCTGTTAACTTTAGTGGACCAGCAGCTATGGATGTGGTTGCTGTGGCTGGTGTTCATTATGGAAGATTGATAACTGAAACTTATACAGGAAAAACATCTAGATTCTGGGAACCTGGACTTCCTGCAATTGTTGCAACAGATGATCAAATCACTGCCAATTTCTTTTATAAGAAGGCATGATGGGAACCACAGTTAGTACTAATTTAGGTCTGATTAAACCTGATTCTGATGAATCTATTAAAGCTAACATGCCTACCTTTGCTGGGTGGGCTGCTCAGAACACAATTAATATGGATAAAATTGATGCTCTCTTCAGAGCTACAACCGCTACTTATACTTTAAATTGGACTGCTGACACTACAAGTCCTACATTAGGTGCTGGAGGATTTACAGAAGGAAAGTTTGTAAGACTGTGGCCAAGAATGGTAATTGGATTTTATAGGATAAATATTGGTGGAGCAGGAGCCACAGCAGGCTCAGGAACTTATAGGTTTAATTTACCAGTTGCTCCTGCGACTGAAATGACTTTAACTGATGATGCAGTTCCTATTGGTAGGGCTTTATTTACTGACTCTAGTGCCGTAGTTTCAAGTTCAGTCTTCTTAGCTTCTTATAGACCTTCTACAGGTAACATGTTCTTTAGGGCTCCTAGTGGTGCAGCTTTTTCAGATACGCTCCCTGTGGCTTTAGGCCAGAATGATACTTTATCTGGTTATTTTATATACCCAACGGCGGCTCCCTGATGGTTCTCTCATTAGTAACCCCCATAGGCAGTAATTTTATTAAAGATTTTCCTTCTCAGAATGCAGTAAATTGTAACATCATAGATGCCTATGCTGGACCTTACGCTATACAAACATACACACCTCTATTAACTGCTGTTACTACTAATCCTGTTTTAGGATCTACAGGAACTATTACAGGTTTTTATTACAGTATCTTTGATCAGATTTACACTTGGGGAGAATTTAAGTTTAATGGTACAGGTTCTAATAAGGGTGCAGGGACATACATTGTTACATTACCTTTTAAAGCTAAAACAGTGTTTCCTCCTAGTGGTTTCTCTGGTGAAGGCCCAATCTTAGGAAGTGGTATGACTTACCAGGTTTCATCTGCAGTTGGTAGACAACCAATTACTGTACAACTACAGACAGCGAATACAATGATGTTTAATATTAAAGCAGATAGTGGTTTTGGATCTAGAGCAGTTTCAGGAACTGACATTCCTTTTGCATGGGCTAATGGTGATGGCGTGAAATGGACGGCAAGATATCAAAGGGATCCGACATGACAGACCCTAATATTAATGTTCCTAAGGTAGGTAATGCCACATCTTTAGACGCGCCTAGTTCATCAGCAGTTAATAAATTACACGCTAATTCAGATGCGGATAGTTCAGTAACGGCTATTCATCATTCATTAGGTATTCAACATAATCAAGGAAGTCCTGGTGATCACACACATAATGGTAAGTCTTCGAGGAAGATAGGTAAGGGAATTAACCCAGCCTTCCCCTCTGTGGCTAGTGCTACTTATAGTCAATCTCAAATTCAAAGTATTATTGATGCATTAAGAGCGTTAGGATTGGGGACATGATAGATGCAAGGTATTTAAGACTAATTAAAATAGCTCAGTATTATCATTATCATACGAATCCCTGTCTTCGTCTTCATTGTATCTCACCTCGTAACTTTGCAAGAATGGTAAACACATAATGTTGATTGATGCAACTTGGCTAGGTTTAATTTTTGTTGGTCGCTATTATGATGAGATGTATTTACTGGATGGTTTTGAGTAATGCAAGATTTTCTGGGTGAATTAGCTAGAGGATTAACTCAAGCTGCTAAAAAACCCAACGTACTTAACTATTCTCCCAACTCAGGTATTCATGAAGAATTTCACAAGTCTGCAAAGGTTGGTCGTTTATTACGAGGGGGTAATAGAAGTGGTAAGTCTACTGCAGGTATTGTAGAAGATATTTGGAGAGCAACAGGAAGACATCCTTATCAAGTAACTCATGATTTACCCGTTAGAGGTAGAATTGTAACAGTAGATAAAGAAACAGGAATTGAATTAATTATTAAACCTTTACTTGCTCAATGGACTCCACCAAGTGAGTTAGTTAATGGTAACTGGACTGATTCGTGGTCTAATCGATCTAAGATTATGACCTTTAGAAATGGCTCAGTAATCGATGTAAAGACGCATCAACAAGAAGTTGAAACATTTGCGGGTGTTCCATTACACTTTTGTCACTTCGATGAAGAACCACCTAGTGATATCTTCAATGAATGTCGATTGCGTTTAATTGACTTCAACGGTTGTTGGTTTATGACAATGACTCCGGTAGAAGGTCAAGACTGGATCTTCGATCGGTTTATCGTAACTGAGAATAAAAACGTTGACATGTTTGAAGTGGATATTAAAAGTAATCCACACTTGAATGCGGAGGCACTCAGGCTTCTTAGTGAAGATCTAACAGATGATGAAAAGGAAGTACGAGAAAAAGGAATCTTTGTTCCTAAAGGTGGATTAGTACTTAAAGAATTTAATCTTAAAAGGCACGTCATTGAAGCTCAAGGTCCTATCCCTAGGTCTTGGGCTATTTATGTATCTGTTGATCATGGCTTTAATAATCACACTGCTATTTTATGGCATGCAGTTTCGCCACAGGGTGATGTAGTTACTTTTATGGAGCATTATAAGAATAAGATGGTAATTAAGGATCACTGTGATAGAATTAAGATGATTAATAATCAACTTGGAATAGAACCTAAACTCTACACGGGAGATCCTTCAATGGCTCAAGTAAGTGCTATTACAGGTACTTCTCCATTAGATGAGTATAGACGTAATGGAATTCCTTTAATGCAGGCAAAGAGAAATGTTGCAGTTCGCATTGATAAAATGAATGAATACTTAAAGTATGATAAGTGGCACATTACGCAAGCATGTCCTAACACAATTAAAGAAGCTCGTGGATATAGTTTTAAAACTTATGCTTCTGCTAGAATTGCAGATAGAAATAATCCTATAGAACAGCCACAGAAGAAGAAAGATCATGCAATGGATTCGGCTGGCTACTTCTTCATGTTAATGCCTTATCTTGCACCTGAAACTAAAGCTTCTAAGTCTCGTGTAAGTAAGACACTAACCAACCGGGAAGATTTTCCCTGGGAAGTTGATAGTGAATTTTATTCAGCAGATCCAGATACTTATGGCTTCGGTGAAATTTAGTGGAAATTTATGAGAAGAAGATTGCACTTGTTCGTAAGTTTGTAGAGCATTATGGCAGATTGCCAACGGAAGTGGATCCCGATTACCTGGAGATGCTGCAAATGTCCAAGTATCAGATATCAGATGTTCCAATGTACAAACCTGGCAAATGCGCCAATTGTGGCTCATCCAAAGGTGATGGTAGGAAGTATGTTGATTTCGGATTAGAAATTGATTGGTATGGAACGCTCTTTCTCTGTGGCTTATGTTTAACTGATGTTGCTGAAACAATGGGATTGTTTGATAAATACAAAGAAGAGATTGAGAAAGTAAAGCAATCTAGTTTTAGTATTGATGTTTTAAGGGAACAGGGAGGGCACCTTGAGGAAATCATGTTAGAGACTTTTGAGGAGGTGAAACAATATTTTGATAACCTACATTCTATTGGGGCTGATAGTCCTTCTAATTCTCCTACTAGTGTGGAACCTTACACACCCTCCGATGCAGAAACAGCTCCTAGAGTTGAATCAACAGTTAATGAACCAAAATCAAAGCCTGTTAAATCGACTTCAGGCCCCGGACGCAAGGACGTTCCAAGCCTTGCAGACCTTCTCAACACAAACAAATAATTTAAATGAAGAATATGTTTCTCGTAGTGATGAAGCAGAAGCTGCGAGATTTGAAGGTATTCAAGAATTAGGTGATGTAACTCTTACCTATGATGATGTTAAAAGTTATTCACTACAAGATTTTGGTTTAACAGATGACATATCCAGATAACCCAGAGAGTATGGTTGCCTCTGGAATGCCAGAATCTAATATCTTTACAGCTGAAGGTGTTGACGCAGATAAGCAACGGGCAAGATTAGCCGCTATTGGAATGGAATGGTTTCGTAAATGTCAAAGTGATAGAGTTGCTCAAGAACGACAATGGCGTCTTAACTTAGCTTTCTTTTATGGTAATCAGAATGTTCAGTTTAAGCAGAATCCTCAGGGTAATGTTTTTGAATTATATACACCTAAAGCTCCCTATTATAGAGTTCGACTTGTAGTTAATCAAACTAGGAAGATTGTTCGTAAAGAGATTTCTAGACTGACAGCGCAGAAGCCCAATGCTTTTGTTATTCCTGCTTCAACTGAAGATGCAGATGTATTTGCTGCACAAGCAGGTGAGCAGATTTGGGATTCCTTATATCGTAGATTAAAGTTCAATGCCACATTAAGATTAGCTGTGTTCTGGCAGGCAACCTGTGGCAATGGTTTTATTAAGAGTTATTGGGATGCTGCTAAGAAAGATCCTAATAATCCTGAATCATATGGTGATATTTGTTTAGAAAATATTACACCCTTTCATCTTTTTGTGCCTGATTTAATGCAGACTGATATTGAAGAACAGCCTTATGTTATTCATGCACAAGTTAAAAGTAAAGTATGGGTAAATAAGAATTTTAATATTGAATCGACTGATGCTGATGTAGAAGCTGTTGATACACAATTACAGAATATTATGGGAGTTAATAAGAATGAAACTAAGAGTAACAGTACTACTGTTTTGGAAATTTGGGTTAAGCCTGGTTATCTAGAGGAATTGCCTGAAGGTGGTATGTTTACTATTGCTGCTAGTAAGGTAGTTCAAGGATTTCCAAGTTGGCCTTATGAACATAATCAGTATCCATTCTCTAAATTAGATTCTAGTCCTACTGGTAAATTCTACACTTCATCTATTATTGAAGATTTAATTCCTCTACAGCAGGAATTAAATCGTTCTCGCAGTCAGTTAATTGAATCTAAAAACAGAATGAGTAAGCCACAGTTGGTGGCTGAAGAAGGTGCAGTTGATCCAAAAAGAATTACCACTGAACCAGGTTTGGTTGTTACTTACAAATTAGGTCACAGTCCTCCACAGCCTCTTCCGTTACAGAATCTTCCCTCTTACGTTACAGAAGAAATTAATCGACTGTACGATGATATGGCTGATATTAGCGGTCAGCATGAAGTAAGTAACGGAAGCACGCCGCCTGGGGTTACCGCCGCAACTGCAATTAGTTTCCTGCAAGAGCAAGATGAAAGTTTGATCGCTAATGCTTATAGTTCAATTGAAGAAGCTGTAGAAAAAATTGCTGGACAGAGTTTAGTTTATGTTAAGATGTATTGGGATGAAGCTCGTACAGTTAAGATTGTAGGTATTGAAGGAACGTTTGATGTTCAAACTTTTCAAGGTGCCGATCTTCGTGGCAATGCTGATATTAGAGTTGAATCAGGTTCTGCACTTCCAACTTCAAGAGCAGCTAAGCAAGCATTCATTATGGACCTTATGAAAATGGGATTCATTCCTCCTGATGAGGGTCTTGAAATTATGGAAGTTGGTGGGCTTAATAGAATTTATGAACGTATTCAAGTTGATAAGCGACAAGCACAACGTGAAAATCTTAAGATGCGTGCTGTTAAAGAAGAAGATGTTCAGGCTAATAATCAAGCTTGGATGCAGAAACAACAGCAAGCAATGCAAATGTCACAACAGCAACAAATACCTATGGATCCAAGTGCAGAAACTGATCCAATGGCAGCACCTATTCCAGATATTGCACAACCAAATGTTACTCAAGATGTTGATGCTGGACTTAGTTTAACTCCACCACTTTTAGTACCTGTTCATACTTGGGATAATCACGATTTACATATTCAAGTTCATAATGATTATCGTAAAAGTCAGAATTTTGAATCTGCTTCTCCAACTACAAAAGCTTTATTTGAAGAACACGTTAGACA
>Ga0193744_1000336_pt1 | contig 10511 bp, 8 predicted proteins | sample L1a1metaG_FD_143056 | JGI IMG/M metagenome (GOLD analysis project Ga0193744, IMG submission 143056) | Soil microbial communities from a riparian zone of the East river system, Colorado, United States - L1a1 | ecosystem: Environmental > Terrestrial > Soil > Riparian zone | place: USA: East River... | reverse complement strand
CACTGGCACACCATCTTAAGATAGACTCTTCATATTGTCTTGTCTTGAAAAGTGGTGAAATGGTAGGTTGTGTTAAACTATAATAACCTGATTTTGCTTCAGCGTCACCCCATGATTCAAGGTAATTATGGGTTGCAGCAATATAATCACAAGCAACTGCTGTTTCATTTGGAGAATAAGTAGCTGCTATTTTCAATCCTACTTTTGCAAGTCCTTGTTTAAACTGATCTCCATTAGGCAGATCGTAAACAGGATTTGACTCAATAACAATTACAGCCCCAACTGAACCCGCGTTCATTTCAGTAATCAAACCCTGAATTGCAGTATCATCACCTTGTCTCTGATAAGAAACATGGTTAAAATCAATAGTACTACCATAACTACCAAGTAGGTCATTTATTTTATTTACAAGAATCTGGTCAAATTCATTATTTGATCCGGAAACTACAATACATGTTCCTTTGTTGGCATTTAATTCCTTTGCTACTTCTGCTAATCCTTTTACTGCTTTTTCATTCAGTTTAGGTGCAGAAATTTGGGCACCACCGTTAGCAGCAGCTACAGCATTGTATAAATTGGCAATAGCGGCACCTTGCTCAGAAGGCTTAACCAGTATTCTATTATCTGCATTGGATCCGGTAAAAGACATTTGACTTTCCACCTGGAAATGCCTTGACATTTTTGCTCCTTTTACTTCATCTATTCTACGAGTCTTGGCATATTTCCTGGCATATTCTATTGGAGAGTTCCAGGTACCCAGGAAGTCACATGCAAAACTTACTATAGTAGTAGCTTTTTCAAAATTATAAGTAGGAATTACCCGTTGACCAAAACTATTCAGGTTTGCATTTAATACACCATTATAAGATACTGCATCATATGTTATCCATTTTGATCCAGGATACTTAGCCGTAAATTCTCCTATCGCTTTTTTAGCCGTTGGACTTAATAGTGTATTTGTAACAATTCTTATATTCTTTGCACCTGCTAATTTAGCCAGCACATCTTTATCCAAATCTTCCCAGGTAGTTGCAGTTGCTTTTCCGTTAGAAACTTTCATAGCATTCTGATACCTGTTGCTATCATAAAGATCTAATACACTTGCCTGCACTCTGGCACTTGTTCCACCCATGGTAATCGGTGAAAGCGTATTTCCTTCAATCTTTATAGGGCGACCATCCCTGGTTTTTACCAATATAGCACAATAGTCACCACCCTTAGCAAATGTTGATGCATAATAAGTTGATACACCCGGTACAATTGTATCAGGCTTGGTAACATAAGGTAATGCCTTTTTAACAGGAATTTCACAACTCGCAGCAATAGTGGCAGCCCCAATACCAAAACCAAGGTATTTAAGAAAGTCTCTTCTGTTAGAAGCAAAGTTTAACGCATTTTCTTTAGTGATTAATTCTTCTAAAGAAGTATGTTGAAACTCTTGCTCAGCAATCTTAATAAACTCCGGACTTTGTTCTAATTGCTCAAGACCTGTCCAAACCTTTTGTTCATTGTTTTTCATAGAGAAAATTTAAAGTCTCCTATTGATTCAACTATATTAATAATGACATTTTTGACATTCTGTACCACCGATATCTTCCACTGTAACCTTGTCGCGTTTACCGCTTTTTAACTCATCATGATATCTCTTATATGAATCATAAAATTTGTTACCTGCAAACTTAACTTCGGTTTGACGGTGGCAGCTTATACACCAACCCATAGATAAAGAAGCATACTGACTTACTTTATCCATTTCCTGTATCTTACCGTGGCATTTCTGACATTCTATTTTTCCTACTGCTACGTGCTGAGAGTGATTAAAATAAACATGATCAGGTAGATTATGTATCCTGGTCCATTCTATGGGGCCCTGAATTTTTTTCTTGGTATCGTTAGTTAATGAAGACTTGATCTCTTTCCACTGCCTGTTAACAGCCTGGCTGGTTCCTTCATCCTTACTGGTAATTGAATTCGACTTCATATAAGAAGTAGAGATCCATTCCTTATAGATCTTTTCAATGTCTGCTTCACCCATCTTGTCATAATTCTCAATATATTTATCCGTATTTGGATTAAACCCAATAGAAGCATATATCTTAGAAATCTCTGCAGTACCATATTGAGAACCCACCTTAATAGCTTTATGGCAATTCATACAGGTATTGGCTGCTGGAATGACCGATTGTTTTGATCTTCTTGCACCATCATGGCAATACTGACAGTCAATTTTATGAAGGCCGGCATGTAATGCATGAGAAAATTTAATGGGTTGATCTGGTTGATAACCTTGCATTCTTCCAAGGTTTACAGCATTATTAACCGTAGTATATCCGCCTAAAACTATTAAAGCAAAAAGTGCTATTCCTACCATTCCCTTACTGGTTATTATTTCAGTAAAACTCTTTGGCTGATCAATACTTTCTCCGTCTTTTTCCTGTGAAATAGCATTTAGGGATTGGATCACCCGCATCATTACTAAAGTAATGAGACCAAGTATGCCTGCCAGTATCCAAAATAAAACCGAATTATTAGATTTCTTCTCTACCACTGGTCCACCGGCAACAGGAGTAGGAACTCCACCAATTTTACCAGTATAAACACCATCAATGTAAGCTAGTATATTTGCAATGTCCTCATCCTTTAAAGCAGGAAAAGGAGTCATTAAGGTCTTATTAAATTTATTGTATAATGCCGTAGCATAAGGATCTCCTGAAGCAATTACCCCTTGTGAATTATGAACCCAGGAATAAAGCAGTTTTTGCTTACCTGCCCATCTGTTCTCAGCTCCTCCAAGAGCAGGACCCGTCAGATCGTCCTTCATATTCTTATTGTGGCATTGCGCACAATTAGCTTTAAAGAGATCTTTGCCCAGGTTTACATCAGCGGCAACAGAAATAGTAATACTTAAAAACAAGACACACAGCAGTCCTGTAAACTTCAAAATGGTCAATCGGTTGCTCATCTTTTGATGTATTTATATTCAGTTTTTAAGTGTAAAATGACGTACACACAGAACTGTCATAATAATGTCAGCGCAAAAATACAAGGCTTAGGATTTTATCCAAAATAAACATCACTTCTCTCATTTATTTAGATAAAGTCTAAATAAATTTCTACGAATGTATTTGGAATTAAGCTTTGGTTTTATGACTTATGATTCAGTTTTTATGCTTTTATATATTTTATCACTTAATTTCGTTGGTCGTTGGTCGTTTGCTCTCTGCTCGTTGATGTTTTAAGTGTTGTTAGATCAGTTTGATGTTTTACTTACTGATTAAACCGCAACTTCTGCTTTGATGTGTGGATGAAAATTATAGTCTTCTAATTCAAAATCTTCAAAGGAAAACTCAAATATAGACTTTACATCCGGGTTAATTTTTATTGTTGGTAGTTTATAGGGTTCGCGTGAGATTTGTAACAGGGCTTGTTCTTTATGATTGTTATATAAATGCAGATCGCCAAAGCTGTGTACAAAATCACCGGTTTGCAAATTGCAGACTTGTGCCATCATCATAGTGAGCAATGCATAAGATGCTATATTGAATGGAACACCTAAAAAGCTATCTGCTGATCGTTGGTAAAGTTGGCAAGATAATTTTCCATCTGCTACCCAAAACTGGAATAAACAATGGCAGGGACTCAATGCCATCTTATCCAGTTCACCTACGTTCCAGGCATTGATAATGATTCTTCTTGAATCAGGGTTATGTTTTATTAATTCAACTGCTTCACTTATCTGGTCAATTGTTCTGCCGTCGGGTGTCTCCCATGATCGCCATTGTTTTCCGTATACTGGTCCGAGATCTCCATTTTCATCTGCCCATTCGTTCCATATTTTTACACCGTGTTCATTGAGGTATTTAATATTGGTATCTCCTTTTAAAAACCACAATAGCTCATAGATTATGGATTTTAAGTGTAATTTTTTAGTGGTGAGCATAGGGAAGCCTTCCCTTAAGTCAAATCTCATCTGGTAACCAAATACACTGAGGGTTCCGGTTCCGGTTCTGTCGTTCTTTTCAGCTCCTGTGGCTATTATGTGTTTTAGTAAGTCCTGGTATGCTTTCATGTCGTTGGTCGTTGGTCGTTGGTCGGAATCGATGTCAGATGTCAGATGTCCGAATTTAATATTTAGTTTTTATGTTCAGTTCATTTTAATCTCTTGCTTGTTGGGGCGATTCGTGAATCGCCCTTACATTGTTTTCGTTATCGGATGTCCGAAGTTATCCGGGGTTTCGTTGTTTGTCTTATTTTGCTACATTTTAAAATCTTTCTCGGTTTGGGGCAAATGATGATTTGCCCTTACGGTTTTATCTGTTATGTTGGCGTTTAAGGTACATCGTATGTGGTATGTCGTATATTGTATTTTGTATTTTTCTCCACAAAGTACACAAGGCAGTGCCTTGTCTCTACCTTCACATCCATAAAAATGTTAGCCACATTAAATGAATCGTAATTCGTAAATCGTAATTCGTAAATTGACTGTTCACTGTTCACTTAAAAAGGAATTGGTTTATTTAATTTAAATCTCTCAATCGCTTTCAAAAAACTAGGATCATCACTATTCATTACCTGATAATATCCTTTGTCACCATACAACTGTCTGCCTATCCTGGCTTTTAAAAACCTTTTTAGATCTGGAAATACTTTTAGGGTATTAATTGGCTTATTAAGACCTTTTGTTTTAGAATAGTCAATAAACTCTTTTAACTGAGCATCTGTAACAATAAATTCTGAAACAAATGACTTAAGATCCTTAGGTAATATGGAACGGTTTATATTGATCCACTGTATAGCAAACTCTGCTACATATTGTCTGAACATCAGAAAATCATGACTAAATAAAATAGTATCTGCGGGTACAAATATATCCGGACTTATACCACCCGATCCGAACACTACCCGACCCTTAGAGGTAAAATATTTGGTTGTATCTGTTTTTACACCATTAATTCCATTGACCAGTTCACCAGCTTTAAGCCTGTTTTCCAGGTCGTTTTCATAATTGAGGTGGTCAGTATAACTCTTTTGTATGCATCTGCCAGAAGGAGTATAATATTTTGCTACTGTAAGCCTTAATGCCCCACCATCACTCAGTTCAAATTGTTCCTGAACCAATCCTTTTCCAAATGAACGTCTGCCAATTATAACGCCTCTATCCCAGTCTTGAATAGCACCAGCTACAATTTCGCTGGCAGAGGCAGAACCTTCATCTATTAGAATAGCCAGTTTTTTAATATCAAAGTGACAACGACCATTGGTTTCATAGTCTGTTTTATTATGATTCCGGCCTTTTGTATATACCAGCAATTTGCTTCTCTCCGATATTAACTGACTTAAGATGTTAGTTGCTTCCTGAAGATATCCTCCCGGATTTTGTCTTAGGTCCAGAATGAGGTTTTGGAGTTTATTCCGGTTAAATAAACTATCCATGGCGCCCATAAACTCTTCATAGGTTTTACTACTGAACCTGTTGATTTTTATATAAGCAGTTGTATTGTCAACCTGGTAAGCGGCGTCCACACTATTGATAGGAATCTGGTCTCTTTTAATAATAAATTCCAATAAGGATTTAGAAGGAGCCCTTAAAATGGCTAGCTTAACTTTAGTACCTTTTGGACCCCTTAACTTCTTAGTTACATCTCTTGACTCCAATTTGAACTTATAAACTGCTGTATCATTGATGCTTATTATCTTATCCCCCGGCCTTAAACCCACCAGATCTGAAGGACCACCGGCAATTGTAGACATGACTACGATGGTATCCTGCACTAAAAGGTATTCAATTCCAATACCTTCAAAATCACCTGACATATCTTCATTGACTTCTGTAATTTCCTCCCTGGGAATATATACCGAATGCGGATCGAGCTGTACCAATAAATTATTGATAGCTTCTTCTTCCAGTTTTTTGGAAGATAATTTATCTACATACTTAGCATTTATATATCGGAGTACTTCATTAAAGCTGCCATTAGACAAAGAGTCAGGCATACTTACTGCTCGCTTTACTCCCGGCAAATACCTGTCAATTCCGCTTCCCAGTACGAATCCGATGCCTAATAAAACACAAACTAACAAGGGCATAAAAACGGTTCTTCTTTTGAGGGGTTGCCCGTTGGTATCTTGATCCATTTAAAAATTCATTTGAAATTGCAAATGTACAAAAATGAATTTGCCCAAAGTATTTAGCTTTATAAAACTATACCTTTCTTTAGATTTCACGTTACATATTACAATCTGGCATAATTAGTGCCTGCTTTTAATCAAACATTTTATTCTGGATAATATGTTATCCCAAACAAAGCATAAGAAAGTAACTCACTTTATCCTGGTCATATTCTTTGCATTTAGCTCAGTGTATGCCTTTGCTACTGGTTCAGTAAGGGATACGATACCCTTATCTAATGTCTATACTGGTTATAGAATAGAATTGCTTGATTTCAAGATCGTGAATAAGTCTAATGATAAAATAAGTGGTACTTTAACAGTTATTAATTCCGGCAAATATCCGGTTACACTGGGTGCTTTCGGATTTAAAACCAATAAGCTAAAAGTATTATTTGATGCCGATCTAGATCAAAATATTAAGGATGCAATTATCAGCAATTTAATTAATACTGAACTATCTTTAGAACCCGGTGACATCCGCAGAAATGTAATTATTGATGCAGACTTAAAAACCTATCAATCCGGATGGAAATCCAATACTACAACTATTGCCCAGAAGTCTCCGGGTATTAAATCTCCTAGCAATGATGAAAAGAAAACAATCGATGCTGTAAAAAACAATGTCAACAGCACTGCCAATGCTACTTTAGCTGCCTCTACAAAAATGCAGACTACAACGGATGAAAAATGTCCTGATCTGATTATTTCCAAGATTACTGTTCTCAAGAATACAAAATCGAAGCTGGTAATTGAATATACCCTAACAAACCAGGGTACGGAAGTTGCGCAGATCTATGATAAAAAGGCTAAAGAAAAAGAATACTTTACAGTAGCTGCTTACTTTTCCGCCAGCAACAAGCTATCAAGGGGATCAGTTGTAGCAGGTGGTGAAATTATAGAAAAGGGTTTGGAAGTTACCGGTGGACAATTGGTACCGGGTAGTTCTTATACAGGTAAAATAAATATTGATCTCTCTTCTAAAACCAGGTATCTGAATACCTTAATTCTTTCTGCTGATTCCAGGCAGGTGGTTTATGAATGTGTAGAGAATAATAATAATGGGTCAGTTTTAGTGGAGTAATTGTTGAATCGATGTCCGGTGTCCGATGTCCGAAAAAAAATACAGTTTTTAAATTTATTTCTAATAATAATTGGAGGTCGCAAATTGCGACCTCCAATTGTTTTAAACTTTTTCCATAAAGGAATTTGATCTTTCATAAATTGATGTAATTAAGTCTACGTAATTTTCTACTTATTCATTTGGAAGTGGTTCAACCAAAACTATTGTTACATTATATGGACTATCTTTTACAAACCCAATTGTCAATAATGAAGCTTGACATTTACAACCCCCTTTTACGAACAGGTCAAGACAATAAACAAATTCACCATTACTAATAAAATCTGGTGGACCTAATATTCTCTTAACCTGTCTTTTTGATTTATAATCCAAAATTGGAAAATCCTTACTATTAATAATAGAATATCGATAATTCGAACTTGATTTCCATTTTTCTTTATCAAATTTAATTGTTTTGGTTTTTTGACCAATAACGCAAGCTGAAAGAGTCAAAGTAAGGATCAAAAAATATATTAGTTTATTCATAACTTTAAAGTTTGTAGCCTGTGTTCATTAACTCTTCAGTATATTAAAACTTTAAATATCTAATCACATTTTTGGTAGATACAAATGTATGTAAATAACTCAAATGTGGCGTACCTACGGCACTCGTTAAATATATTATTTATGGACAACGGATTGAAATCCGTTGCTACAAAATGCTTCGAGCCCAAGGCTCTGGAAATCTACATTAAAGAGGCGTGTCCTCAACCAATTTTGTAGCCCCGGATTTCAAATTTTCTTAATTTCAGCTTTGAGAACATTAGCTTTTTCAATCTTATTTGTTGTAAATTATAGACAATACGGATAACTTTGTGATGGAAAATTATATACTAATATGGGTATATAGTTTCAATTATTGCAATTAAATAAATAAGATATGCTTATTGTAAATCCGCAATACATCACTGACAGCAATGGCAAAAAAATATCGGTTGTGCTTCCTTTAAAGGATTTTAATGCAATAATGGAAGAACTGGAAGAGTTGGAAGATATAAAGCTATATGATGAAGCCAAAAAATCCAATGAGGCTTCTTTTCCTATCGATGAAGCTTTTAAGATGATAGAAGCTAAGCGCAAAGTGAAGTAATGATACAATAGGGTACCCACAAGGGGCACTCCTAAATTTCTCGATTGTTGAAATCCTCTGTAGAAAATGTACCGCGAATATCCCCAGCGGGGTAAAATGTTAATAGTAAATGCTTATAATTATAAACCGCTCCGTTAGGTGCGGAACATTGTCGATTTTCGGAAAAGGACCTCGAATATAGAAAAAACCTCACCCCCAGCCCCTCTTGGAAAAGAACGGAGAAGGGTGTACCAGATCTGAATATTTTGCATATTGGGTACCCATGAAGGGCACCCCTACATTATTTTCCTAGTTTTGGGAAGGTGGCACAACTTGTTGTAATTGCTGAAGTTTTGCCACGAATATAAACATCATTAAAAGAAAAAGCGATTCGGCAATTCGGCGGTTCGGCGATTCGGCAAAAAAAACTCTTAACTTTTCACTCCCTCGGACATCGGACACCGGACATCGGACAACGATTTACTAAAAATAAGCTTTGCGTCTTACCTCCGCCGCATGCTTCGCCACCCGCACCACCTGGCAAGTATATCCATACTCATTATCGTACCATGCATATAAGATGATGTTTTGACCATCAGTAGATACAATTGTAGAAGGCGCATCCAAGACACAGGCACTCGTCATACCAACTGCATCAGAAGATACATACTCTTCTGAGGTTGAATAATGAATTTGTTCTACTAAGGGGCCGTGCAAGGAGGCTTCTTTTAATACATTATTCAGTTCGTCTTTATCGGTTGCTTTATTAATAGATAAGCTGATGATTGCCAGAGATACATTTGGAGTCGGAACCCTTACCGCGTTACCGGTAAGTTTACCTTTCATATGTGGCATAACTGATTCTACTGCTTCTGCGGCACCGGTACTGGTTAGCACCATATTTAAAGGAGCTGACCTTCCTCTTCTTGGTTTTTTATGGAAGTTATCTAATAGATTCTGGTCACTGGTATAAGAATGCACAGTTTCGATATGACCTTTTTCAATACCGAATTGATCGTCCATAACTTTTAAAAGCGGTACAATAGCATTGGTAGTACAGGAAGCGGCACAAAAAACCCGGTCAGATTCCAGATCTAAAATATCGTGATTGACACCATACACTATATTGGGCATTCCTTTGCCAGGAGCTGTTAACATCGCTTTTGATATACCTGGACGTAAATGTGCCTGTAAGGCTGTTCCATCTCTCCATACACCTGTATTATCTAAAACCAGGGCATCATTAATTCCATAAGAAGTATAATCAATTTCACTTGGATCTTTTGCGTAGATCAATAATACTTTATTACCATTGATACTTAATGACAGACCATCATCTGCAACTATAACCGTTCCTCTGAAATCCCCATGGACCGAATCGGTCATTAATAAAGCAGCCCTCTTTTTAGCTTCTGATTTAAAATCTTTCATTTGGGGTCTGATTACAATAGCACGTAGTCGTAATTGTTCTCCCCTACCCGTTTGCTCCACAATTCTTCTGGCCAATAAACGACCTATCCTTCCGAAACCATACAGCACCACATCTTTCGGTTTAACACTAGATTTTCCATTTGCATTAAATCCGATCAACTGATTGGCTACAAAATCCTCCAGCTCTTGTGTGGTATGAGCCTTTTTAATCCAGTTTACGGCCATCTTCCCGATATCCAGTATACAAGCACCAATCTCCTCATTAGCCTGAATGGTTTTGGCTATTGCAAGTGTAGTATCAATAGTAATGGGTGTGTTTACATAATTACTGGCAAACAGGTGCATATTTAGTACTTCACTGGGTCTTGTATCGTAGATGCCATCTCTGAAAATAAGCAATTCTATTGATCTGTCAAACCGCAGTTCGCCAACAATCTGAAGTAGTTCTAGTGCTTTTTTCTCATCTTCTCTCCAATTCTGGAGTTCATGATCTGTTTCTTTTCTAATAGTTTTCACCAGGTTTTCCATGTAATACCTTTATGTATAGTTTAGGGTTTAGTATATTTTAATGCAAAGGTCTTAAAAAATATTATATGCAGCAAAGAATTATAGTGATTAGTGATTAGTGTTTAGTGTTAAGTTTCTTTTTGCGGAGTCGCGGAGGTGCGGAGTCGCGGAATCGCTTTTTTTGCCGAATCGCCGAATCGCTGAACTGCCGAA
>Ga0193744_1000335_pt1 | contig 10518 bp, 10 predicted proteins | sample L1a1metaG_FD_143056 | JGI IMG/M metagenome (GOLD analysis project Ga0193744, IMG submission 143056) | Soil microbial communities from a riparian zone of the East river system, Colorado, United States - L1a1 | ecosystem: Environmental > Terrestrial > Soil > Riparian zone | place: USA: East River... | reverse complement strand
ACTGGAGGTGCGCAATATCTTTTGAAATTAGTATTCCAAACTATTCTAATCCTTTTTAACTTAGCTAACATTAAATAAATTTCCTTAACTAAACGACATTGAATTGTTAATGCTGAATTGTGAATTAAAGGTCAGTTTGGCAATCATATTATGTGTCTAGTCAAAACCATACCTACAACAAGCTGCAAAATAGCGAAGAGCCAATAACTTTCCAGACAACTGTCAACTGTCAACTAATTCAAATTAAGTATATCCGGCATTTGCCCTATCACAGCATGGTTATTCCCTTTATGGAGCATAGCAGTCTGCCATAACTTATCATGCTTTATAAGGAATAAATAATTAGGATCCATTTCATATAAAACCCAGGAGCCGGTATCCAACTCATCTTCCAATTGACCGGCAGACCATCCGGTATAACCTACAAAAAATTTTACCTGGTCAGGTAAAACCATTTCCTTATTAATTAATACTTTGAGTTTTTCAAAATCGCCACCCCAGTATACTCCATTGCTGACATAAACCGAATCATCAATAAAATCACCCAGGGTATGTAGAAAATGAACAGTATCAGTCTGTACAGGGCCACCGTAATAAACTGTCGATTCAAATGAAGGGAAATCACTTACGATATCATTTATATTAACATCGAGCGGTTTATTTAAAATAAATCCTAAGGTGCCTTCGGAATGCACATCACAAATCAGGATAACACCTCTTCTGAAGTAAGCATCCATCATAAAAGGATCAGCTAATAATAGGGTTCCTGATTTAAATTTAGATTTAGACTTTGCCAATTTCCTCTATTTATAAACTTTCAGACATTACATTTCTGTCAATCTGGCGAATCATTCCTCGTAAAACACTACCTGTACCACCTACTTCTATAAATTGATCAAATCCATCATCGATCATATGCCTAATGGTTTGTGACCATCTTACCGGGGAGGTAAGCTGATTTACAAGGTTTACTTTTATAACTGCAGGGTCTGATGATGCCATAGCATTTACATTTTGGTATATCGGGCAAATGGGTTTATTAAAATGGGTCTTTTCTATTGCTGCTTGCAATCTTTCTTGTGCAGGTTGCATCAACTTAGAATGAAATGCTCCGCCAACTTGTAACCTTATAGCCCTTTTAGCACCTGCTTCCAGGCATTTTTCCATTGCAAGTTCTACTGCTTTATGGGTTCCGGAGATAACTAACTGCCCGGGGCTATTATAGTTAGCAGGAATTACATCATCAAGTCCAAAACATATATCTTCTACAACTTTGTCTTCAAGTCCTAGTATGGCTGCCATGGTGCCAATCCCTCTATCACAGGCATCCTGCATAGCTTCTGCCCTTTCTTTTACAAGTTTAAGACCATCTTCAAAGCTCAGACATTCATTAATCACTAAAGAAGAGAATTCACCCAAAGAATGCCCGGCTACTCCATCCGGAATAAAAGCTTCAGCAATTTTGGCTTTAATTACAGAGTGAAGAAACACAGAGGGCTGAGTTATTGCAGTTTCTTTTAATTGCTCCTCTGTACCATTAAACATGATATCAGATATTCTGAAGCCAAGTATCTCATTTGCTTTTTCAAACCAATCTTTAGCATGAACATTGGATTCATACATATCTTTTCCCATCCCAACAAACTGGGATGCCTGACCCGGAAAAACATAAGCTTTCATCTGGTAACTATTGAGTTAAACTATTAAATTGAATCAAAAATAGTAAGATCAGGATAATTTAGCACTAAGAAGTTTTAGAAATTCATTTCGAGTCTCTACATTCTTAAATTCTCCTGTAAATGCAGAAGTAGTAGTAACCGAGTTTTGCTTCTGAACACCCCGCATCATCATACACATATGCTTCGCTTCAATTACTACTGCACAACCTAATGGTTTTAAAACACTATCTATACATTCCAGTATTTCGTGAGTTAATCGCTCCTGTACTTGTAATCTTCTGGCAAACACATCCACCACCCTGGGGATCTTACTAAGGCCCACAATATGGCCATTCGGAATATATGCCACATGTGCTTTGCCAAAGAATGGCAACATATGGTGTTCGCATAATGAATAAAGTTCTATATCCTTTACAATGACCATTTCACTATACTCCTGTGGAAATAATGCAGAAGAAAGAATTTTCTGGGGATTCTGTTTATACCCATGGGTAAGAAATTGTATAGCTTTAGCAGCTCTGTCAGGTGTTTTCATTAAACCATCCCTGCTTACATCTTCACCGATCAGGTCGATCACTCCATTATAATGAAACCTGATTAACTCCGTAAGTTCAATATTCAGTTTTTCCTCTTTATCCGGGGACATCTATTCTAGTTTTAATACTTTGTTATTCACCGTAATATTCTGCAGAAATAGTTTCAGTTTCCACCAATTTTATCCTATACAATTTACAAGATTCAGGGATTTTATCTACTATTTGTTTCCAGATTAGAATAACAAGATTTTCAGTAGTTGGTTGTATGTTATTAGAAATAAAGGGAACATCCAGATTAAGGTTCATGTGGTCCAGAAACTCAATAACATGGGTCCTGATAATGTCACTTAATTGCTTAGCATCTATAATGAACCCGGTCATTGGGTCAGGTACACCTTTTACTGTAACTTCAAGTGTATAATTATGACCATGCCAGTTTTTATTGGCACATTTCCCAAATACTTCTATATTTTTCTCTTCAGACCACTCAGTTACCCACAATTTATGTGCAGCATTGAATCGTTCTTTTTTAGTAAGGTAGGCTATGGACATTTAAGTATGTCAATTTTTTTGCAAAGATAGTATTTCCAGTATTCATCTATACATTAAATGTGTTTGTCTATTAGTTTTAGCAGTTAAAGCTAATTTGTACTTACTTTTGATAGAATTAAACCATATAAGATTAAAAGATTTGTAACATATTTAAGCTCAAATAAATATGGTCAGCATAGTTTATTTTGGCTGTTTACTGTCATATTTACCTGTTTCATTGAATACTCAATTGCACATGGTGATATATGGTCAATATTAAGTAAACAAATTATCAATGTGTTCTTTTATGCCATACTGGTATATTTTAATATTTATTTTCTGGTTCCCAACTACTTTCAGGATAAGCGCTACCCTACTTATTTTATATTACTCATCCTATCAGTAATAATTATTACCCCCATTTATTCATTCACTTTATACCTCAAGTTTTATAACGACCCAATAGCCAGAAGTAACTTACTTAGCTTTCAGAATTACTACTATCTGTTCAATTTCTTCATTATAGGTTCCAGTACCGTGTTTGTAATTATCAAAGACTGGATCTTGCAGAAGAGAGAGAAAAAAGAATTGGAGAAAAGAAATATCCAAACAGAACTTAACTTTCTTAAGACTCAGATTAATCCCCATTTCTTATTTAATACCCTTAATAGTCTATATGCACTAACTATTAAAAAGTCAGATAATGCACCGGAGATCGTAATCAAGCTTTCTGAAATGATGCGTTATATGCTTTATGAATGTAATGAGAAAAAAGTACCATTGACTAATGAGCTCAATTATTTGCAGAACTATATAGCACTTGAAAAATTACGACAGACCCATAATGTAGATATCCAGTTTATAATAGAAGGAAAAGTAGAAGACCAAATGATAGCTCCATTAATATTTATTTCATTCCTGGAGAATTCCTTTAAGCATGGACTGACCAATAAACTTAATACAGGATTTGTACATGTATACTTCAAGATAGATTCAGAAATCATTCATTGTACCATAGAAAACTCAAAGCCAGACATAATTCCTTCATCTGCTATTTCTAAAAATGGAGGAATCGGACTAGAGAATGTAAAAAAGAGGCTAGAGTTAATATACCCCAACCACCATTCCCTTTCTATTAAAGAAACACCAGAAACATTTAAAGTAGATTTAGACATAAGATTTATAGAATAATATTAAACCCAAGCATTATGAAAGTAATAATAGTAGATGACGAACCTCTGGCATTGGATATCCTTGAAACATTTATCCAACAGATACCAGAATTGACCTTAGTAAGCCGCTGTGTCAATGCATTTGAAGCAAACCAGGCATTATTGGATCATGATATAGATCTTATGTTTCTGGATATTCAGATGCCTCAAATGACTGGACTGGAGTTTCTAAAAACATTACCGAATCCTCCTATGGTAATATTTACTACTGCTTTTCCAAATTTTGCATTGGAAGGATTCGAGCTTAATGTATTGGATTACTTATTAAAGCCCATTGCAGCAGATAGATTCCTTAAAGCGGTAAACAAAGCCAAAGAGCATTATACAAAACAAAAAGCATCAGAAATAGCAGAAGCCGGAGATGATAAAAACTTCTTCTTTGTAAAAGCAGATAAGAAACTGGTAAAGATTAACTACCACGAAATTACTTATATAGAAGGGTTGAAAGATTATGTGATTATCTGGCTAGAACAGAATAGGATTATTACTTTACAAACAATGAAAAGCCTGGAGGATAAATTAGATTTACGATCTTTCAAAAGGATTCATAGGTCTTTTATCGTCAATCTGGATAAAGTGACTGCCGTTAATGGAAATATGGTAGAGTTATATTTTAAAGGACAGCTAAAACAACTGCCTGTAGGTAAAAACTATAAAGATGAACTTCTGGAGATCATCAATCACAATAAATTATAGTCTGTATATGTCATAAAAGCAATGGGGTACCAAGCGGTACCCCATATTATCTAACAAACAAAACCAACTAAAAAACCATTTATTAAAAAACGCCTGGTTTATTTATTTTGATCTTTAAACTAATTGTTTTAACTAAAATATAACATAGTAGTTGAGGATTGACAGTAGTCAGGAATTTCCAGATTTGTCTTATTTATATTGTGAAGTAAGCTTATCATCCTGGTAATAAGTGGATTATTTATTTCTTGGATAGAAATAAGTAAATGATAAAAATTTAACCCCAAAATACCTTTAGAATTAAACAGAGACCACATAGAAATTACCATCACTTTTCACTCTTCACTTTAAACTCCTTACCCAATCGGCATCATTGGGTGAACTTCAATCTTTGTAGGAATATCTTTAAATATTGGATTAGCTTTTGCTATTTCAACAGCTTCATGAATATCATTAGCAGTTATTAGAAAATATCCTGCAATAACCTCTTTGCTTTCATTAAAAGGACCATCTTTCAATATACCATTATTTTCAGTAACAATTCTACTCCCTTTATCTACTGGATTTGCGCCTTTGAGTTTGCCTTCAGACATTAATTTGCCAATATAAGACATACCTTGTTCGATATGTTTATTAAGTTGGTCTTTTGGAAGGTCTGACCATACACTACCTTCTGTCCTGAGAATTAATAAGAAATCTTTCATTTTTATAAGTTTATTTATTTTAATTTAAAATCTTAGTAAAGACAAATGAGGGTTGAGAAAGGAGACAGAACTAAACAATAATATATTCAAGGCAAGTATTCAGTTTCTTATTAAGCAGTAATTTTTCTGCATTCATAGGTGCCAATTCAATTGCAGTCTTAAGAACAGGTATGGCATCATTATATTGTTTCAATTCAATATAAAAACTTGAGAGCGTGGCATAATAAAGATAGTAGGATCTAAGGAATGTAGAATCTTCTAATGCTTTTAAGTCTATAATAGCTTTTTCTTCACCTTTTACTTTAGAAAGAGCTATTATCCTATTTAACTTTACAACCGCTGAACTATCGATAATAAGTAAATTATCATATAGTGCCAGTATGCTTTTCCAATCTGTATCCTTATAACTTACTGCTGAACAATGATAGGCAGAAATAGTAGCCAGAATATGGTAAGATGAAATTTGCTCATTTAAGGTTGACAATTTAAGTGAGACAAAACCTTCTTCCATAAGCTCGTAATTCCAATGTGCCCGGTTTTGTTCTTCTAAAGTAAGTATGGAACCTTCTGAATCCAGTCTCGCATTAAAACGGGAAGCATTTAACTGCATTAAGGCTTTTAAGGCATATACTTCCGATTTATCTTTTATCACAGCATTATTAATAATGATATCTGTTAAGTTCATTGCTTCTTCACAAAGTTCATATCGTATTAAATCATTCCCTTTTGAGGCACTGTATCCTTCATTAAACAATAAATATATTGTTTCAAGAACTGTCATTAATCTTTGATTCAATTTTCTCCCGGAGGGGACTTCAAATGCTATATTTCCATCTCTTAATTTTTGCCTGGCTCTAAACAGCCTCTTCTTTATATTTCCTTCAGTAGTCAAAAATGCTTTTGCAATTTCAGGAATGCTGAGCCCACATAGTGTTTTTAATGCAAGTGCGATCTGAGAATCTCTAGATATAGCAGGATGACAGCAGGTAAAAATCATTCTCAATTGGTCATCTTCAATTTCCTTTTCTGAAAACAGTAAATCAATTACCTCTCCTACTTCATTATTCAATTTAAGATGTTTAACAATTTCAGAAGAGTAGACTCTTTTATATTTATCTCTTTGCAGAATATTTAGAGCTTTATTTTTTGCTACCCTAAATAACCAAGCTGAAGGATTTACAGGTATCCCATTATAAAGCCAGTGATCCATTGCTTCCAGTAAAGAATCCTGTAAAACATCTTCTGCTAAGTCAATGTTCCCGATACCAAATATCCTAATTAATCCAGAAACTATCTTTCCTGACTCATGTCTGAAAATATGATCTACGAGCTTGTTTATTTCTTTTGGTGCCGGCAATTGTTTGGGTCTTGTAGGTATTTATAAGAAATACTAATCAATACAAATATAATTAAAAGCCCAGGAGATAAGGAATTTTGTGATTAGTAGTCTTAAGGATCTTATAATAAAACTAGTTAAAGACTTTTATAACTATGCAATTGCTCAATTTTCTAAAAGAAAAAAGCCGCTAAAAAGCGGCCCTTCAAAACATATATAATCCCATGAACATATCCTAATTGATGATTTGGAGGTCTGGGAAGAAAAAAAGAGCCGCCGTAGCGGCACTTTGAAAATTATAATCCCATGAACATATCCTAATCGATGGTCTGGTAGTCAGGAAAAAAAAGAGCCGCCGTAGCGGCACTTTGAAAATTATAATCCCATGAACATATCCAAACTAATTTTTAAAATGTCTTCCCCTCAAAATCCACTTTTTTATTTCTGACACTTTAGTTGAGTTCTTTAACTCGTTATTATGATACAAATATCTACGCTTATTCAGGGCAGAACAATTACAAAATAAGGGGGTTGTGAAAATGTATTTATTGAGGCTAAGTATTAAATGGCTCATAGAATATTAATAACCAATTATTTACACATTATTTATTAAGAACATAGTTCTAATTTTGTGAAGTATAACTAGTGTATTTTACCCTCAAATAGGGCTATTTATTTTTATTATTTAACTAAAAATGGGTAAATGTGGGTGGTGAATGGTAGGTCTTGGTGGGGGAATGGCTAATTTATGTACGATGTACGATATACAATTTACTTTCAGGGGCTTTTTCGAGGTTGAGCTTAAAGATAAGGTTGAGTTTGCTTCAGGTTTATATATGAGATTGTAGGGGCGAACCCATGTGTTCGCCCTAATGAGGAGATTCATGCTAGGGAAAAGGAGGTTGAGGTTGAGGTTGAGGTTGAGGTTTTCTAAAAATGTAAGGTCAGCAAGCTGCCCTTACATTTAAATACTCTTTATAAAATCGACATTAATAACAAATCGTATATCGTATATCGTATATCGTAAATTGAATTCTTATCTTAAAAACATCAACTCCCGATACTTAATTAAAGGCCAAACCTTATCATCAATAATCAGCTCAAGATCATCACAACATTCCCTGATCTCTTCCATTAATGGCTTTACCTTATCACAGAATGAGTACGCTACGTCGGTAACATTAGTTTTATGGTGTGCATCTTCCCTCTCAACTGACATCTTCTTTCCGGCAGCATGCAATTTATTCATGTGCTCTGCCAATCGATCTAACATTTCCATTTGATATGTAGCAACTTTAACAGGATCAGATCCTATAGATTTAAGATTACTTACATTCTCAGCCAATATTGACTGATATTCTACTGCGGCAGGCATTACAAAGTTTAAACATAATTCCTCCATGGTTCTGGATTCTATATCCATTTTCAGATTATAGCTCTCCATTAATACTTTATAATGTGCATTCAATTCTCTTTCTGAAAATACACCCGTTTCCTTAAAGAGGTTTTTTGCTTCCGGAGTGATATATGCTTTTAAAGCTTGGGGGGTAGTAGTAAAATTATTCAGACCTCTACCTTTGGCCTCTTCCTTCCAGGAATCACTATAATTATCGCCTTCAAATCTGATCTTCCTGGTAGTAGTAATATAATCTTTCAATACACTGAAAATAGCTACCTGTCTGTCAGTACCTTCAGCTGTAATAGCTTCTACCTCATTTTTAAACTTTACCAGTTGTTGGGCCATCATTGCATTTAATACTGCCATGGGTGCTGCACAATTCATACTGGAACCTGCCATTCTTATTTCAAACTTATTACCTGTAAATGCAAATGGAGATGTTCTATTTCTATCTGTATTATCTTGCTCTAAATTAGGAATTTGACTTATCAAATCCATTACCCTGGTCACCTCAGCTACTGTTACTTCTTCTCTTTCTACCTGTTCTAATATTTTAGTCAAACCTTCACCAATATAAACTGATACAATAGCAGGTGGAGCCTCGTTTGCCCCCAACCTGTGATCATTAGACATAGAAGCGATAGAAGCCCTCAACAAATCAGGGTGTTCATTTACAGCCATTATGGCATTAACAAAGAAAGTAAGAAATCTTAAATTCTTTGCCGGATCAGAGCCAGGAGATAATAAGTTTTTACCGGTATTTGTGGCCATTGACCAGTTATTGTGTTTACCACTTCCATTAACACCTGCAAAGGGTTTTTCATGGAAAAGTACTTTTAATTTATGTCGCTTTGCTACTCTTTCCATCACATCCATTAATAACTGGTTATGATCTACCGCTACATTCACCTCTTCATACATTGGTGCTAACTCATATTGAGCTGGTGCAACTTCATTGTGTCTTGTTCTTACTGGTATACCCAATTTATGGCACTCAATCTCAAGATCTCTCATATAGGTAAATACACGGTCGGGGATCGATCCAAAATAATGATCTTCCAACTGTTGTCCTCTTGGAGAATGTTTCCCGATAATCGTACGACCTGTCATCATAAGGTCAGGACGGGCATTATATAAAGCTTCATCAATGAGGAAGTATTCTTGTTCCCAACCAAGAGTAGTAGTAATTTTAGTAACGTTTGAGTCAAACCATTTAGCAATAGGCAAAGCTGCTTGTTCTAGTGCAGCTTGTGATCTTAATAATGGTAATTTATAATCAAGTGCATCACCTCCGTAAGTAACAAATATAGTAGGTATGCAAAGTGTCTTCCCTTCTCCTATCTCAATAATAAATGCTGGTGATGAAGGATCCCATGCTGTATATCCCCGTGCTTCGAATGTAGAACGAAGGTCACCACCCGGGAAACTTGAACCATCCGGTTCTTGTTGTGCCAACTCTTTCCCTCCAAATTTCTCTATAGCTTTATTATCCTCTACTGTAAAAAAAGAGTCATGCTTTTCAGCAGTCCTTCCTGTCCATGGTTGGAACCAGTGCGCATAATGGGTTGCACCTTTATCCATTGCCCACTTCTTCATTGCATCTGCAACTATATCAGCAATTTCTCTGCTTAGTTTAGATCCTGATTGGATAGCAGCTTTTACATTAAGATAAGCATCTTCAGGGAGGTAAGACTTCATTGATTCGTCGTTAAAGACGTTGCAACCAAAAAATGATGCTATGTTTTCTGCTGGTGATGAGACATAATCTACATCAAATTCTGACCTGTGCAAAATAGTATCAATGGCATTGAATCTGGAAAGGTTCATGATTTTGATAATTTGTGGTTATAGAATGTTTGTGGACTGACAGGATGTTTGTATTTTCAGCACAAATTTACAAATGTTCCTATAAATACAAACGATATTTGTTCAATAATCTTATGAAATTCAGCATTTTTTATAATAAGATATTCATTAATACTCCTATGAGCACAAAATATACTGAATTTAATAGAACATTTTTTGTATTTATATTTTGTCTAGCCTTTCAAATATTAGCTTATACCCAGGAAAAAATAGCAGGTACAGAAAATAATATTCTGAGTAATATCATTGAAGACTACCTGACTAACAATGAAGATGCCACAGTAGATCCAACTTATCTTTTTGATCAGTTAAATGATTTAAGAAATAACCCTATTGATATTAACACTGCTAATTTAGAAGATTGGCAACAATTATTTTTTATTGATCCTCAGTTATTAGTTGCCATTGTTCAATACCAAAAAACTTACGGACCCTTCTTATCAGTTTATGAGTTGCAGGCGGTTCCTTACCTAAATGTGGAAGATGTAAGAAAGATATTGCCTTTTGTTAAGCAGATCGGAAATAGTTCATCTTATTATGTT
>Ga0193744_1000334_pt1 | contig 10522 bp, 9 predicted proteins | sample L1a1metaG_FD_143056 | JGI IMG/M metagenome (GOLD analysis project Ga0193744, IMG submission 143056) | Soil microbial communities from a riparian zone of the East river system, Colorado, United States - L1a1 | ecosystem: Environmental > Terrestrial > Soil > Riparian zone | place: USA: East River... | reverse complement strand
TCGCCGGCATGGTCGCTCGAGGCGCGCGGCGCGATCTGGCGCGACCTCGGGAACGGCGCGGCGTCGTTTCGCCGCGAGCTGGCCTACGCCGGCGTGCTCTACTCGCGGTGAGCGGGCCCGCTCATCTGGCTAGCGGCGTGGCCGGCTCGCGGCGCCCCTGGCCATTCGATCTGCCAGTGCCCGCGCGCGCCATCGCGGCCCGATCGCTGGCCAATCGCTGGCCACTGTGACCAGGCGATCGCCGCCGCCGCCGCCGCCTGGGCGGAGCCTCCGGTCGAGCTCGCCCGCCGACGGCCGCCGCTCCCCCAGCGGAGCGGCCGTCCGACCGATCAATCAATGCTGGCCGCGCACCTGCCGCGCCCGGGCTTCGATCTCGAGGCGCCGCTTGCGGACTTCGTTGATCCGCTTGGCCACCGCGTCGCCCGCCAGGTGAGCAGCGCCCGCCCGCTGCGCCGGGTCTCCGGATCGCTGGGCGGCTTCGAGCGAGTTGAGCGTCGAGGCGTCGATCACCTCGGCGAGCACGATCGGCACGAAGTTGTCGACGTTCGTGGGGCCAGTGCCGGGCTGCATCGGCTTGCCCCCGCCCCCGCCGCCTTCGTCCCCGGATGTGCTGTCCCCACCGGCGCGCGCCGTGTTGCGGTGCGGCTCGTCGTCGTCGCGGTTGAACAGGTCTCCGGCGCGGTCGTGCTACTTGCGCAGCAGCACGACGTGGTCGAACTCTGCCGCCTGCGCCTTGAGCACCGCGAGCTGGCGCCCCAGGTCCTCCTCGCTCGCGCGCAGCTCGGCCGCGCGCTGATCGAGCTCCTCGGGATCGGCCAGCGGGTCAATATCGAAATCTGGAATCACGATTCGCCGCGGAATATCCCTGATCTGCGTGACCAGCTGCGCCTTGGTCCGCACCAGCACCTGCATGCGCACGGGTGCCGGGTTGCCACCGATCTCGGCGTCGACCGCTGCCAGGTAGGCACGCCGCGCACTCTCGAGGCCGGTTCGCGCGTTCTGCAAGTCCCGTGTAGCCGTGCTCAATAGGTTGGCGGTCTCCAGGGATTCTGAGAGCCGGTCCCGCAATTCTCTGTCGCGCCGCCAGGACGCACGTTGATTTTTTAAACGATCAATCTGGTCCAGCTGGTCCTGATAGCGCTTCGCAAGGGCCGCGCGGGACTCCGTGAGCTGCCCAACGTGGCGCTCGGCAGCTCTCGTTGCAGATTCGGTCATGGCCGTCACAGCGACGGGCTGGACAGTTTGCCGAGGCTCAGCCGATGCGGTGGAGCTCGCCACCGTGACCGCCAGAACCAGCAACCATCGAGTCATGACTTCTTCCATTTTGTAGCAGTCCGCATGCCATGCTCAAGTACGAAACAGTGACCGTTCCTCGTCGCAGAAGTTCCCGTCGAAACACCGCATCGACGATGCGTTTGCCTCAGATTCCTGAGGGCGCTCCCCTCGGCGGGCTGGCACGCTGTCCCATCAGGTAGCGCAGCGCGGCGGTGACCGTGGCAGCGACGCACGCCAGTGGTTCGCCCCCCGGCGGCTGCCACACCAGGTAGTCGCGGCCGTCGGCGTCGACCGCCGCGCGGTGGCGCAATCGTCGCAACGTGTAGATTCCACATGCGAGGGCATCGCCATCGAGCGCGATCCCGTCGTCGAGCGGCCGGCCGTAACGGCGCATGACCTGGTCGACGACCGCGACCGGGAGCCCGCCGATCTCGCCGTCGTCGTCATCGCGCAGCCGGACGGCGTCGCCATCGCAGGTGGCCCACGTACATGAATGGGCCCCATCCGACCGGATTCGCTCATCGAGCAGCAGCACGCAACGCATCTACCACCGGTGGAGGCGCCGTGTTCCGCCAGGTCGCACGCAGATCGACATTCGCGTCCGCTGCACGCAACCGGTACAGCTGCCCGATGTTTGCGCAACCGCGCTGCGGTATGCGGGGTTGCGCTTGCGCGGCCGGGGTAGGCCGGGGAAAGTCCTGGCATGCGCTTCGACGCGGTCCTGCTGCGACCGCACATCGTACTCGCTGTACTCGCTGTGCTCGCGGCGCTCGCCCTGGCGGCGTGCGGTGCAAGCCAGGCCGACCGGGTCGCCGCCAAGCTGCGGTTCCTGCCATCGCAGATCGAGACCACGTGGAAATTCCAGGGCGATCCGCGCAACGTGAAGGTCCGGGTCTACGCCGACGCCGCGGTCCGCGCGCTGCCGCGCTGGAAGGAGGACATCACCGACGCGATCGACTACGCCAACCAGCTGTTTCAACCGATGATCGGCCTGCGGCTCACGGTCGATTCGTACAAGGACTGGGAGCGCACCGGCACCCCCGATGACGCGCTGCGCGAGCTGGTGCAGCTCGACAAGGCCGAGGGCGTGACCTGGGTGATCGGCTACGTCGCGCCGCCCGAGACCTCGACCACGGTGATATCGGCGCTGGGCGACGCCCAGCCGCTGGGCCACCACGTGACGCTGCGCGCGTGGGCCGAGAAGCCCGAGCTGTCCGCGCTGTCGGGCCGGCTGCCCGACCCCGCGGACCCCGATCGCAGCGAGGTGATCAACGCGCATCGCCGCCACAAGCAGGCGGTCGCGCTGCTCCACATGCTGGCCACCACGCTCGGCGCGATCGCCGAGACCGATCCGGCGTGGATCCAGGCGGTGTCGTACTCGCCGCAGCAGAGCTCGTTCTCCAACCGCAACCGCGAGCTGCTCCAGATCGCCGCCAACAGCCGGGTCTCCGAGGACACCGATCTCGCGCTCGCCAAGAAGCTCAGCGAGGAGATCGAGCGCTCCGACTGGGGCGGCTGGGTCCCCGCGTCGCACGATCAGGTCGTCGCGGCGCTGCACAGCGTGATCGACGCCAGCCGCGCGGGCAAGACGTTCGCCAACCTGCCGACCGGCGCGCTCGACGAGTTCCGCCGGATCTCGGAGCTCGCCAAGCGCGGCCAGACCGCCGACGCGCTGATCGAGCTCGACAACCTGCTCACGGCCTACCCGGGCAACGCGACGATCCACGAGCTCAAGTGCGAGATCATGCTCGCCAAGCCGGGGGTCGCCGACAAGACCACGCGCGCGGCGTGCGCGCGGGTCAGCGATCTCGCGCCGGGCGATCCGACGGTGCACGTCGCGGTCGCCGAGGCGCTGATCCGCGCCGGCGACATCGCCGGCGCGCGCCAGGAGCTGAGCACCGCCGAGGGCAAGATCGGCAACCTGTCGACCGGCGCCGGCGACGCATGGCGCAAGCTGATCGGGATCTACGCCGGGCTGGGCGCGCTGACCTGGACCGAGGACGCGCTGGCGCGGGCCAAGCTCGAGCGCGATCCCGCCGCGGCGCAGATCGCACAGACCCGCGCGCGGTTCGGCATCCCGCGCGACGCGAAGTTCGTCGCGCCCGAGCAGGAGGCCGCGCTGGTCGCCGCGATCCGCAAGGCGCTCGAGCTGATCTACGCCAGCAAGTTCGGCGACGCCGAGCGCGCGATCACCGCGGCCGACAAGAAGTGGCCCGGCGCGCCCGGCCTGGTCGCCGCGCGCTGCGACCTCGACTTCCGGATGGGGCAGATCGAGGCCGCGCGCGCGACCTGCATGCGGGCGCTGGCCAGCGCGCCCAACGACTCGTGGGCGCTCTACCTGCTGGGGACGCTGCTGCTGCGCGACGCCGGCACCACCGGCGCCGGGATCGCCAGGCTCAAGCAGGCGATCGCCGCGGATCCCGAGCTCGGCCAGGCCTGGCGCACGCTGGCCAAGGCCTACGCGCGCGGCAACGACAAGGCCGCGCTCGACCAGCTCGCCCGGGACTACCAGACCAAGTTCGGGCAGGCCCTGCCGCAGCAGTGACCGCGGCCGGCGAGGCGCCGCCGCGCCGGCGCCGTATACTCGGCAGGTGAGCTTCATGCGCCGGATGTTCTCCGCCGACTACCGCGCCGCGGTGGCCGCCGAGGCCGCCGGCGACGTCGAGCTCGCCGCCGAGCGCTACGCCCTGGCCGGCGAGTACGCCGGTGCGGTCCGCATGCACCTGGCGCGCGCGGCGCGATCGCCGACCCGGACCGGCGAGCTCGGCGCGCTGCGCGATGCGCTGCGCTGGGCCGGCGACGATCCCGAGCTGCGCCGGCAGGCCGCCGCCGCGCTCGGCAAGGCGCTGTGGGAGGCGGTGCGCGCCGAGGGCATCGCCACCGAGCGCGACCGGACCCGGGTCCGCGAGGCCGCCGACCTGCTGGTGGTCGGCGACAACCATGCGCTCGCCGGCGACGCGCTCGAGACCATCCACGATTACCCCGCCGCGGCCAACGCCTACTCGGCCGGCGGGCTGGTCGAGCGCATGGAGGCCGCGCTCGCGCGCGACGACGCCGCCCACCACGCGGTGCGCGAGGAGGCCGACGCGTTCGCCGGCTACCAGACCGCGATGCGGGTCGGCCGGCGCGACGCCGCCCGCACCGATCTGGTCCGCGCGGTCGGCGCCGCGGCGGCCGCCGCCGAGTACCGCCGGCTGCTCGACGAGCTCGACACCACGATGCTGACCGCAGGCAAGGTCGAGCTCAAGCGCCGCGGCAAGCCGGTGATCGTCGCGTGCGCCGCGCGCAAGATCGTGCTCGGCCGCGATCCGCTGTGCGACCTCGCGCTGCGCGCCGGCGGGGTCTCGCGCCAGCACGCCGAGATCGAGCACACCGGCGCCGGGTTCGCGCTGCGCGATCTCGACTCGCGCAACGGCACCAGCCTGGCCGGCATGCCGCTCGCCGGCCGGGTGCCGCTCGCGGTCGCCGGCGAGCTCGGCCTGGGCGACGAGTGCCCGATCGACTACGAGGTCACCGACGAGCGCCTGGTGCTGCGGGTCCGCGGCGGGCTCGATCGCGGCGCCGCGCTGATCGCCGGCAGCGAGGACCAGCGGCTCGATCTCACCCCGCTCGGCATCGCGATCGACGTGATCTTCCACAACGGCCGCCCGCTGCTCGGCCGCGGCGGCTGCCGCAGCGTGACGTTCAACGACGAGCCGCTCGGCGACGTGCGGGTCCAGCTGATCCGCAAGGACCGCGTGCTCGCCGACGGCGAAGAGATCGACATTGCCTAGGCGGACCTCGTTCTGGCAGCGCCTGCTCGGCCGCGATCCGGCGCCGGCCGAGATCCCGCCGCCCGCGGTCGAGCCGCAGCACCTGAGCAGCGCCGAGGAGGTGTTCCTCGCCAAGCTGGTGACCGACCTCGCCGAGGGCAAGCGCCGCGCCGAGATCGGCGACCCCGAGGTCGTGCGCTGCGTCGACGGGCTGTGGACGAGCGGCCACGAGCGGCTCGCGATCGAGTGGATGGAGAAGCTGCTGTCGGTGCCCGAGGTCCCGCCGGCGGCGACCGCCGGGCTGCGCGCCCAGCTGGTCGAGCGCTACGAGCAGCGCGGCGAGCTCGAGACCGCGCTGCCCCACCTCGAGCGGCTGACCGGCGACGAGCTGCACGCGCTGCGCGCCCACTACCTGCTCGCCGAGTACGCCCGCAAGCGCGGCGATCACGAGCGCGCGCTGCGCCACTACGAGGCCGTGCTCGGCCGCGACGTCGACTACCCCAACGTGCGGATGCGGGTCGAGCGGCTGCGCGCGCTGACCGGCCGCGCCGCGCCGGTCGCCGGCGAGACCATCGCCGCGGGCGACGTCGTCGGGGTCCAGGCCGGCGCGCGCTACCGGCTGGTCCGCGAGCTCGGCCGCGGCGCGACCGGCGTGGTCTACCTCGCGCGCGACGTCGAGCTCGAGCGCGACGTCGCGATCAAGCTGCTCCACCCCCACCTCGCCGGCACCGAGCGCGCCGACGCGCTCGCCCGGTTCTTTCACGAGGCCCGGGTCATGGCGTCGCTCCGCCACCCCAACGTGGTCGCCGTGCTCGATCTCGACGAGGCGTCGCGCCGGATCGTCATGGAGCTCGCCGCCGGCGGCACGCTGCGCGACGTCCAGCGCGAGCGCGGCCCGCGCACCCTGCGCCGCGCGGTCGAGCGCCACGGCCAGATCCTCAGCGCGCTCGCCGCCGCCCACCGCCGCGGCATCGTGCACTGCGATCTCAAGCCCGCGAACCTGATGTTCCGCCGCAACGCCGAGCTGCCCGGCGTCGAGGTCATGCTCGGCGACTTCGGCGTCGCCCACCTGCCCGACGCGACCGGCCACGCCGCCAGCGGCGCGCGCCCCGAGGCGATCGGAACCCTGGCCTACATGGCGCCCGAGCAGCGCCGCGGCGAGCTGACCCCCGCCGCCGACGTCTACGCCAGCGCCGTCGTGCTGTTCGAGATGTTCACCGGCCGCACCCCCTGGTCGCGCGAGGCCGTGATGTCCGGCGCGCGCCGCGCCGACGACTTCCGGCTCCCCGCCGGCGTGTTCGCCGGCGCGCCGCAGCTCACCGACGAGATCCAGCACCACATCACGCGGCTCGGCGATCCCGACCCCGCGCGGCGTCCGTCGACCGCCCAGGCGCTCGCCGAGTCGCAGCGGCTGCGCGAGCGCCTGATCGCCGCCGGCGCGATCTAGCCGTCGAGCGACTGCGCACCGCGGCGGCGAACCGCAGCGAGGCCGGCGCGAAGGCAGCTACTGACCCGCGGGGGCCGAGGCGGCGGGGTTGGGGCTGCCGCCCGAGGGCGCGCCGCCGCCGCCGAACCCGCTGAACAGCTTGCCGAGGCTGCCGAGGTTACCGAGGATGCTGGCGAAGCCGCCGCCGCCGGACGGCGCGCTACCGCCGGACGGCGCGCTACCGCCGGACGGCGCGCTGCCGCCCGACGAGCTGCCGCCCATGCCCTGGAACAGGCCGAGGACGGAGTCGGCGAAGCCGCCCCACTTCGCGCCCTGGGGGCCGAACAGGCCGCCGATCTGAGCGCCGATGCCGCCTCCGATCACGCGGGCGAGCTGGGCGCTGGGGATGGTGCGGGAACTATCGAGGTCGCGCGCTCCGGGCGCGCTGGGCGTGTTGGTCATGGTTCACGCCCGAAGTGCAGCGGCCGTGCCGCGGGAGCCCCGAACAGTTTCGGCGATCTGCGGGCCGTGACGCTGCCTCCCGCAGGATGCAGCTGTACGCCGCGCGAGGCAAAAGCGTCGCCCGGCGGCTGCAGTCGCCGGCGCACCGTCAGCGCGCTGCGGTCGCCCCGGTCGCCGCGATCCAGGCATCGATCCGGCGCTCGAGGACGTCGAGCGGCAGCGCACCCGCGCCGAGCACTGCGTCGTGGAACCCGCGGACATCGAACCGCTTGTCGAGGGCGGTCTTCGCCTTGTCGCGCAGCCGCAGGATCGTCATCTGGCCGATCTTGTAGCCGAGCGCCTGGCCGGGGATGGCGATGTAGCGGTTGGTCTCGGCCTGGACGCTCGGCTCGTCGATCGTCGAGTGGTCGTGGAAGAACTGCACGACCTGCTCGCGAGTCCAGTGCTTGGCGTGCAGGCCGGTGTCCACCACCAGGCGGATCGCGCGCAGCATCTCGCCCTGGAGCCGGCCGTAGTCGTTGTACGGGTCCTGGTAGAACCCGACCTCCTTGCCCAGCCGCTCGGAGTACAGCGCCCAGCCCTCGACGAACGCGACGTAGCTCGCCTGCTGGCGGAACGGCGGCAGCTCGCCGAGCTCCTGCTGGATCGCGATCTGCAAATGGTGGCCCGGGACGCCCTCGTGATACGCGGTCGACTCCATGTCGATCGTGAGGCGCTTGGTCGGATCGTAGGTGTTGACCTGGACCATGCCGGGCCGCGCGCCGTCCGGCGTGCCCTGCACGTACTGCGCGCCCGCCGCCTCCTTCTCGCGGAACGCCTCGACCGGCTCGATCGTCATCCTGCCCTTGGGCAGCCGGCCGAACAGCTCCGGGATCTTCTCGTACATCTGATCGGTGAACTTGCGGTAGCGCGCCAGGATGTCCTCGCGGGTGTGGGCGTAGAGCTTCTTGTTCGACCGCACGTGGCGCTTGAACGCCGCGAAGTCGGCGAACCCGAGCTGCTTGCCGATCGCCGCCTGCTCGCGCTCGATCCGCGCGACCTCCTGCAGGCCGATCTCGTGGATCTGCGCCGCGCTCAGATCGGTGGTCGTCATCTGCTTGATCCGCGCCGCGTAGCGCGCGTCGCCGTCGGGCAGCGCCCACATCCCGACGTCCTTGCGACCGTGCGGCACGTAGTCGTCGCGCAGGTACGCGGCGAGCCGCGAGTACATCGGCTGGATCTGCTCGCGCACCGCGCCGAGGATCGCGGCGCGGATCCTGTCCTGATCCGGCCTGGCGAGCGCGGGCGGGAACTTCTTGATCGGCAGCGCGAACGGGCTGTCCTCCAGGGCGCCCTTGCTCAGCGCCTCGGCCTGCCCGACGCACTGCTCGAGCAGGATGCGTGGCGGGATCAGCTGCTTGGCGGCGCCGAGCCTGGTCAGCGCGATCATCTGGTCGAACGCGGTCGGCGCCTTGTGGAGCCGCGCGATGTAGTCGTCGTAGTCCTTCGCCGTGGCGAACGGCAGCAGCGGGACCAGGCCGGCGAGCTCGATGTGCAGCCCGCCGAACTGATCGATCGGCATCAGCCAGCCCTCGAACCGGGCGTTGTCGACTCGCTCCTCGAGCGTGCGGACCATCAGCTGCTGGTTGAGCGCCTCCTGCTCGGGGAACCCGGCGGTATCGATCGCCTGGAACCGGGTCAGGAACTTGCGGGCCTCGGCGAGCTGCGCCGCGATCGCCTCGGTCGACAGGTCGCTCCAGCGATCGTTGTAGCGGCGGTCGCCGAGGATGCTGGCGAACTCCGGCGAGGTCCGCAGCGTGTACTGCCACTGCTCGTCGAGCAGCTTGGTGAGCTGCCGCCGGCGGTCGTCGACCGAGGCCGCAGCCGGTGCCGGCGCGGCGGTCTCGACCGGAGTCGGCTGCTCGGCGCCGGCAGCGGCGGCCGGCGGCGAGCCGGGACTGGCGGGTGCCGGCACGCCGGAGCAAGCCGACGAGACGACGCAGACAGCGAAAAACAGGCCGGCGAACCGTTGCATGAACACCTCGGCTGGAAGAGCGGACCGCAGCAGTGTTACCGCGCGGCGCGACCCGGCGGAATGCGACAGCGCTGACCGTCCCATGCGACGCCTCGCGGGCGTCGCCGCGGCGATCACCGAGATGGTCAATCAAGATACCTGATCTAGATTATCGATCATCGCGGGCGCCGGGCGCGCGGATCGACCGCAGGGTCAAGCCGGTTAACGCGAATCGAACGCGGCCAACTGTACGAAGTTCGACGTGATCGTGAGCGGTCCGCGAGACCGGGGCGGCGCGGCGGCCACCTCCGATCGCGCGTGGAACAGTGCCTCCAGCCAACCAGCGGAGGCCGAAGTCATGGCTGCCAATGAACTGTCGCGGCGCGCGTTTCTGGCGCGGATCGGCGTGCTCGGCGCCAGCAGCGTGTTGCTCCCCCAGTGCGCCGGCCCGCCGGCGACCGCGACCGAGGGGTCCGAGCTCGGGCTGGCCGCGCTGGTCGCGCTGTTGCGTCCGGTGCTCGGACAGCTGGCGCGCGACACGCTGAACGGCTTCACCGCGTTCGTCGTGCCGGGCAAGGACGCCTACTCGAAGGCGCAGGGTACGCCGCGCAGCGAGCCCGGCGGGATCGACGCCGGCGGCACCGACTTCCTGATCGAGAACCTCGACCGCTTCCTGCCGTTGCCCGACGAGGTCGTCCGGCCGGCCGCGGCCGCGCTGGTCACCGCGCTGAACGACCTGGCGCTGCCGCTCGACGGCGGCCTGCTCGGCGGCATCCTGCTGCCGTCGGTGGTGACGATCGGCCTGGTCGAGGACGCCGTGATGTTCATCCTCCAGAACGACAGCGACGCGCCGCTCTCGCTGCCGGTCGCGCTGCTGCTCAACTACGCCGCCACGGTGGTCGCGCCGGCGTCGATCAGCGGCAAGTTCCTGTCGCCGTTCGCGCGGCTCAAGCTGGCGCAGAAGGCGCACGCGATGGAGCAGATCGAGACCACGCAGTCGCAGCTGCTCGCGCTGGTCGACGGCCAGGTCCCGCAGCCGCTCAAGGCCTCGGTGTCGGGGCTGCTGCAGTTCCTCGGCGGCGCGCTCCACGAGTTCGCGGCGTTCGGCTGCTTCGGCGAGGCCCCGCGGTTCGATCCGGCGACCCGCAGCCTGGTCGGCCGGCCGATCGGCTGGCAGCTGACCGGGTTCTTGCCCGACAACCAGACCGGCGACGGCTGGGACGACCTGCTCGGCTACTACCAGGACCGCCGGGAGGTGGGCGATGCGTGACGTGATCGTGATCGGCGCCGGCGGCGGTGGGCCGGTGGTCGCGAAGGAGCTCGCGCAGCGCGGCCTGTCGGTGCTGCTGCTCGAGGCCGGCGCGCGCCACGCCAACCCGCGCGCCGAGTGGACGCATTTCGAGAACGACGCCAACAACCCGTTGACCGGGTTCCTGCGGTTCGGCCCGGCGGACCGCAGCAAGCCGGCGTGGTTCCGCGAGCTGCCGCAGAACTCGTTCCTGTTCCAGGTCTCGGGGGTCGGCGGCACGACGCAGCACTACTTCGGCAACTGCCCGCGCGCCTACCCGGGCGCGTTCGCGGGCTACGACAAGCCGGACGCCGGCGCGTACGACA